>ERZ791611.1695-NODE-1695-length-12927-cov-2.174410_pt1 | contig 12927 bp, 4 predicted proteins | sample MGYA00510275_ERZ791611 | MGnify/ENA primary metagenome ERZ791611 (study PRJEB30046, sample SAMN00791912) | human gut metagenome | study: EMG produced TPA metagenomics assembly of the A metagenome-wide association study of gut microbiota in type 2...
GATAAGGTGGTAATCTTCGACCGTGTACGCGAATTCTTCGGCCTCTATCCGAAGCGTGACAGATTCCAGTTGTTCAATGACTCATTGAACACAACTCTGGCACGAACCATCAATACTTCACTGAGTACTTTGATTGTGTTACTGTGTATCTTCATCCTCGGTGGTGATTCCATCCGCAGCTTCGCATTCGCCATGATTCTGGGTGTTGTATTCGGTACACTGTCTTCTCTGTTCGTTGCATCTCCTATCGCATATCTGCTGATGAAGAACAAAAAAGGTACCGAACCAGCTGTAGAAGTAGCCAAATAAGAATTTGGACAAAAAACTATAAACTAAAAAAGGAGGAAATCCGAAATGGATTTCCTCCTTTTTTGTAGTCTCGCCGGGAATCGAACCCGGATCTAAAGTTTAGGAAACTTCTATTCTATCCGTTGAACTACAAGACCTTTTGCATAGATTCTGCATATTGCAGTAGATTGCGGATGCAAAGATAATGTATTCTGTCGATTTTCCGAAAAAAGTTTTGTTAATCCGATTAACTTTACGAAATTTGTCGGTCAGTGATAGAATACAGTAACCCCCAAAAATTAATCTATAGTAATTCGTAAGTTATGGCAAACGACATGATGGTCAAAGAACTGGAGCAAGTGGTAGTCCGCTTCTCCGGAGACTCCGGCGATGGTATGCAGCTCGCCGGCAACATCTTTTCAACAGTTTCGGCTACCGTGGGCAATGATATCAGTACATTCCCCGACTATCCGGCAGATATCCGCGCCCCGCAAGGCTCACTCACCGGTGTTTCCGGTTTTCAGGTACATATCGGTGCAGAGAAAGTCTATACCCCAGGTGACAAATGCGACGTATTGGTAGCGATGAACGCCGCCGCACTGAAAACCCAATATAAGTTTGCTAAATCCACTGCTTGTATCATCATCGATACAGATGCTTTCCAGAAGTCAGACTTGGAAAAGGCCGCTTTCAAGACCGATAATCCGATAGAGGAAATGGGTATTAAGCAGGATGTCATCGCCGCCCCCATCTCGAAGATGGTGAAAGACTGCCTTGCCGACACCGGAATGGACAACAAGTCCATGCTGAAATGCCGCAATATGTTTGCAGTAGGCCTGGTATGCTGGCTGTTCAACCGCGATCTGAAAATAGCCGAAGATTTCATCCGCGAGAAATTCGCCAAAAAGCCCGAAATTGCCGGGGCAAATATCAAGGTCATCCATGCAGGATATGACTACGGACACAACACCCATGCTTCCGTAGCCCATACATATAAGATTGAAAGTAAGACTACCGTTCCCGGCAGATACATGGATATCACGGGGAACAAAGCAACTGCTTACGGTTTCATCGCCGCAGCTGAAAAGGCTGGCTTGAAGCTGTTCCTCGGCTCCTATCCCATTACTCCGGCAACCGATGTACTGCACGAACTCTCCAAGCACAAGTCTCTGGGCGTGATGACCGTGCAATGCGAAGACGAGATTTCCGGTTGCGCCACTTCTATCGGCGCCGCTTTTGCAGGTGCGCTGGCTGTGACCTCCACTTCCGGTCCCGGTGTCTGCCTGAAATCGGAAGCTATGAACCTGGCAGTCATTACAGAACTTCCGCTGGTTGTGCTCGACGTGCAACGTGGCGGTCCTTCTACCGGTCTGCCCACCAAGTCAGAGCAGACAGACTTGTTGCAGGCATTGTTCGGCCGCAACGGTGAAAGCCCAATGCCCGTCATCGCCGCCTCTTCACCCACAAGCTGTTTCGACGCAGCCTACATGGCAAGCAAAATTGCACTGGAGCACATGACCCCGGTCGTATTGCTGACCGACGGCTTTGTTGCCAATGGCTCCGGCGCCTGGAAGCTGCCCAAACTGGCAGACTATCCCGCCATCACCCCTCCCTACGTGACTTCCGAAATGAAGGACAACTATACTCCGTACAAACGCAATCCCGAAACAGGTGTCCGCTATTGGGCCATCCCCGGACAAGAAGGCTATATGCACATCCTCGGCGGTCTGGAGAAAGACAGCAATACCGGTGCCATCTCCACCGATCCCGAAAACCATGACTTGATGTGCCACCTGCGTGCCGAGAAGGTTGCCAAAATCCCCGTACCTGATGTAGAAGTGCAAGGCTGTGCAGACGATGCCGATTTGCTGATTGTCGGTTTCGGCGGTACATACGGCCACTTGTATTCGGCCATGGAAGAGATGAACAAGGCAGGCAAGAAGGTTGCCCTCGCCCACTTCACTTATCTGAATCCGCTCCCCAAGAACACGGAAACCGTTCTGAAGAAGTACAAGAAGGTGGTAGTTGCCGAACAGAATCTCGGACAATTTGCAGGTTATCTACATATGAAGATAGACAACTTCACCCCGTACCAGTTCAACGAAGTCAAAGGACAACCGTTCGTCGTTGCCGAGCTGGTCGCAGCGTTCAATAAATTAATTGATAATTGACAGTTGACAATTGATAATAACCATGCGTAATATGCGGATTATCAATGACCAGCCACCAATTATCAACTATCAATTATCAACTATCAATTAAAAAAGATTATGTGCGAATATACAGCAGACTATAAAAAAGGACAACCCCGTTGGTGTCCGGGTTGTGGTGACCACTTCTTTCTGGCTTCACTGCACAAAGCAATGGCAGAAATCGGCAAAGCTCCTTGGGAGAATGCCGTCATCTCAGGTATCGGCTGCTCCAGCCGTCTGCCCTATTACATGAATACGTATGCGATGCAGACCATCCACGGACGTGCTGCTGCCATCTCTACAGGTGCCAAGGTTGCCAATCCCAACCTGACGGTATGGCAAATCTCCGGCGACGGTGACGGTCTGGCCATCGGCGGTAATCACTTCATCCACGCCGTACGCCGTAACATCGACCTGAACATGATTCTGCTGAACAACCGCATCTACGGTCTGACCAAAGGTCAATATTCTCCGACCTCTCCACGTGGTTTCGTCAGCAAGTCGTCTCCCTATGGTACGGTAGAAGATCCATTCCACCCGGCAGAGCTTTGCTTCGGTGCCCGCGGCCGTTTCTTTGCCCGCGCGGTAGCTACCGATGCTCCGGGGACAGTGGAAATATTGAAGGCAGCCATGGCTCACAAAGGGGCTTCCGTTTGCGAGATTCTGCAAAACTGCGTTATCTTCAATAACGGTACGCATGACTCCGTAGCCAAAAAGGAAGACCGCGCCAAGAATGCTATCTACTTGAAACACGGCGAACCAATGCTCTTCGGCGAGAACAACGAATACGGACTGATGCAGGAAGGCTTTGGTCTAAAAGTCGTGAAACTCGGTGAGAACGGCATTACAGAGAAGGATATCCTCATCCACGATGCCCACTGCATGGACAACACCCTGCAACTGAAGCTTGCCCTGATGGAAGGTCCCGACTTCCCGATTGCACTCGGTGTTATCCGCGATGTGGAAGCTCCTACTTACGACGATGCTGTTCATGAACAAATCGAAGAGGTGTCTGCCAAGAAGAAGTATCACAACTTCGAGGAGTTATTGATGACGAATGATACGTGGGAAGTAAAATAAACCACTAAGATTTATTAATATCATGTTTGCACGAAACAAATAAGGTGCAAACATGATATTAATTTCCTAAAAGTAAGAGTACCTCCCTATCCTTTCTCTCCCAAACATAGATACTTATTACGCCAAACATGCAGTTCTTCCATCAAGAATAACTATATTTGCCACAGTAACCATAGTAGTCACATTTTGAAAGTAATTCTCTGATTTATACTGGCTTAATATCAATCTCACAAACCGCAGGCTGATAGCTCTTTCGTTCGAGTAATCCTTCCCGGATAAAGGTCAAAAACACTCCCACCCTGAAAAAAAATGCAACCACTGCAACTGCACCAGATTTTATTGTAGTGATAGAGCATACCTCCGATGAACAAGGCTACCAATAAGGGTCGACAACAAGACTTCAAGGGAAGAGAGGGAAATTGTGGAATACCTACTGTGGATTTTTTCCACATCTCCACACCACAAACACCCGAACTTCCCTTTTTCCCGATAGAAAATAAGCAATTGATTATCAACATTATTCATCCTTAAAAGGATAGTCTGCCTTTCGTTTGGCATACCTCTTGCTAAAATATCTGCCGAAAGGACGTAACATTTATAATAAGATAAATCAATTATTTTTCAGTAGTATGAAAATCAGGATGAGAAAACGGTGTGACATTCCACATTCAGCGTCGCACTTCCAAAAAAGTTTGATTATTGCAAGTTGGTTATTAACATTTCTTTTCACCGGAACAGCCTTTGCACAAGAGAACCGAACCATTACAGGCATTGTAAGAGATGTAACGGGAGAACCGCTTATCGGTGCCAGCGTCATACAGAAAGGCACCAACAACGGCGTCATTACCGATGTGGACGGCAACTTCACACTGACCGTTCCTGCAGATGCAACACTCTCTATCGCTTACATGGGCTATGCTACTCGGGAGATAAACCTGGCAAAACGAAAAAAGCAAGGCGACCTGAAGATTACACTCAGCGAAGATACCCAGCAACTGAAAGAAGTCGTAGTAACGGCAATGGGTATCAAAAAAGACACGAAACGTGTCGGCTATGCCATCAGTACCATCAGTGCAGACGAATTGGTAAAGGCAGGAGCACCCAACTTTGCCTCTGCCATGTACGGTAAAGCACCGGGAGTCCGCATCACACAGACACAAGGCGGTTCTGCCGGAGCTGTCTCCATCAACGTACGCGGACTGACTTCCATCACTGGAAATAACCAGCCACTCATCATTCTGGACGGTGTACCCATCCGCAACGGCGGCACGGGTAAAAGCACGGACTTCGCCGAATTTGGCAACGACGGACAAATCCGTTCCAATGGTCTGGTAGACATCAACCCAGAGGACATCGAGAGCCTCAGTATTCTGAAAGGAGCTTCCGCCACAGCTCTCTACGGCTCGGAGGCTGCAAACGGTGCGGTAGTCATCACTAGCAAGCGCGCCAAAAGCGGCAAGCTGACGGTGGACTTCAATGCCCAAGTCATGGCAAACTTACCGGCTTATCTACCAAAAGTACAGACCGTATACGGGCCGGGAACCTACAACACCGCATACAGCGATTATGAGAAACAGACGGGAGGCTTCTATCAGAGAACCCTAAACGGACAAAGCTACAAAAGCCTCCGTTCCACCACCTTGTCCTTCGGCCCGAAATACGACGGCAGCGAGGTACTTTACTGGGACGGGAAGATGCGCCCCTACCAGGCACTGACCGACAACCCGTGGAAAGAGTTGTTTCGCACCGGCTGGACCCAGACTTACAATCTCGCCATCTCACAAGGGACGGAAACCACCAGCAACCGCTTCTCCTACACATTCATGGACGAGATTCCCAATGCCCTGACCGGAAGCTTCACCAAACACAACTTCAAGCTGACCGGTTCGTATCAACTGGCGAAACCGCTGAAACTGGAATACTCCCTTAACTACATCGTACAGAATGTAGAAGACCGCCCGCAAACCTCGCTCAACCTATACAGCGGTTTCGGCAACATGTTCTCCACCTTCCTGGACATTCCCTATCTGAAACAAAGTTACGTCACCAGTCTGGGATACCGTAATACCTTTGTCGGAGGAAACGCCACGCTGACTCCTGAGGAATCATGGGCCTACGACCCCAGTTACGCCACCGGAGTGAACAACATGCTGTGGAATATGTACCATCACCATAGCGACGAGACAGAGAACCGGCTCATCGGTATGATTCGCCCCACCTGGCAGATAACCAACTGGCTGAGTCTGCGCGCCCAGGTTTCAACTGATATCACAGATGTGAAGCAAACACTGAAATATGAAAGCGAACAACCCAATTCCCTATACGACCCCAACGGTAGCTTCCAGTCCATCAACCGCCGTTACGACATTGTCTATGGAGATGTTATGTTGAACTTCAACTATAATATCAACCGCTTCGACATTGCCGCCACCGTAGGCTGGACCGGACGCTACGAAAATATGAACAATATCAGGGTCTCCACCAATGGCGGGCTTGTCACGGAAAACTGGTTCGACCTCAATGCCAGCCGCTACACGCCAAGCAGTACCCTGCAACGTATGGAACTACTGAAAACCGGCTATATGGGTACACTGAGCCTGGGATGGGACAACTATCTATTCCTTGAACTGACCGGACGCCAGGAACGCTCGTCTACCCTAAAAGACCAAAGTTTTTTCTATCCTTCCGCCAATCTGAGTTTCCTCTTCACCCAAGCCTTCCACATGCCGTCATGGTGGAACTATGGAAAACTGCGCCTCTCATACGGTATCGTAGGAAATGCTCCTGAAACCTATACCGCCAATATCGTCTACGAGCAAGGTTCGGACAACGGATTCACCTGGAACACCATTCCCTCTTCATGGGGGAATGCAGATATCCGTCCGGAAAAGAAGTACGAATACGAGATAGGTCTGGAAAGCAAGTTCTTAAACAACCGGTTGGGTATAGATGTATCTTACTACAACAACCGTGTAAAGGACCAGATACTCTCCACGCCGCAACCTTCCACATCAGGCGTAAAGAATGTGTTGATGAATGTGGGCGAGGTAGCCAACCACGGCTGGGATATATCAATCAGTGCCACTCCCATACTGACCAGAGATTTCCGCTGGGACCTGACAGCCAACTATGGTGTATATAAGAACAAAGTAGTGAAACTGGCCGATGGAGTGCCCTATCTGGAAATACTCAACTCCGGAGGTAGTGGAATAAAAATACAAGCTGTGGAAGGCCAGCCAATGGGTGACATCTATGCGCAGGTTCCCCAGGTGAACGAAAACGGTGAGTACCTCGTTTCCGATAAAGGTCTTTACCTCAACCAAACCGAATTGCAGAAAGTCGGCAACATCAATCCGGCAGGCGTAGGAGGTCTATTCAACTCTTTCTCCTACAAGAATGTATTCCTCGATTTCAGTATCGACTTCCGCATCGGAGGAGATGTTATCAACGAAATGAACCAATATGCCACCGCAGTGGGTCTGACACCCGAATCCCTGAAGTACCGTGATACGGAACACGGCGGACTATCCTATTACTATCCGGGCGACAACAATTCCAGCGGAATTCCGGTACAAGTAGACCCTTCCACGGGTGTCGGCCCCAACGGAGAGATAATCTACCACGACGGCATCATTCTTCCGGGTGTAGTGGCCTCCACTGGCGAAAGAAACACACGTATCATTCCGGCAGGCTATTACTACAACACCACCTATAATTGGGGAACGGAGGCCGAACAGCTGACATACCGCCATTCGGTATTCGACAATTCTTATGTCAAACTGCGTGAATTGACCATCGGCTACCAATTTCCCGAAAAGATGATCTCCAAACTGGGACTGGGCCGGCTGAGTGTGTCGGTCTTCGGACGTAATCTCTTCTACTTCTACAAAGCACTGAAAAACTACGATGCGGAGTCGTCCGTCGGAACATCCTGGGCCAACCAGGCTACCGTGGGAAGTTCTACCACAGCTACCCGCAGTTTCGGTGTTTCACTTCGTGCAAGTTTCTGACAAAACAACCATCCAAAAAACAAAAAAGAGTATGAAAAAGACAAAGATATTATCTCTTGTTTCATTGGGAGCATTCCTCCTGACAACATCAGGCTGTACGGATTATGACTTCGACAGCAAATACGAAGACCCCTCCAAAGTAACCCAAGTCACCATCAGTAATCTGATGGTAGGAGTCTTCCAAAAAGTAAAGGACTATGATGTTTACGAATACAACCGGTTCTTCGGATTCGATTCACAGTTTACGGGCAAGTATGCACAAACCTTCGGCTACTCCAACACTACGGATATGTATACCCCCGGCTATATACCCGCTATTGACGGACAGTGGGACAATGTGTATTCGGCACTGGCCCAGTTCCGTAAGCTGGAATCTCTCTACGAGGAAGAAAGCGCGGCAGAACAAGCCCAGGACGAGGCATTCTATCTTGCCGCCAAAGTACAGTTGTACGATTTCTTTGCCGCCACAGTGGACGTTTTCGGGGATATGCCTTTCTCGGAAGCTTGTACGCTGCCGCTTACCAACGATGTAGGTAAATCGTATGCTCATTATGACAAGGCCGAGGATATTTATAAAACCATTCTTGATGAGCTCAAAGAAATTGCTCCACGGTTCCGTTCCATCCCCACACCGAGGAACTTCAATACACAAGACTTTATCAACAACGGGGACATGGACAAATGGGAACGCTATGCAAACTCCTTGCGACTGCGCCTTGCCATGCGCGTAGCCGCGCAAGGAGACTTGCAGGCGGAAGGCCGTACCGCCATCAAGGAAATCCTGGAAAATCCGTCAGCCTATCCGTTGATAGAGGAACAAGAAAACAACATTCTCATTGTCAACCAGAAGTCTGGGCAACTGAACTTCACCGCAGGCCACGGACTGGGTGACTGGGTAACTAACCGACTTGCTTCGGGCGCCATCATCGACCGCATGCTGGGCCATGGCAACTATGATATGACCAGCAATGACCCACTGAGCGGCGTTTATGTGAAAGGAGAAGACGACCCGCGCATCCTGCTCAACTTCAATCCCGTGAAGATTACCAACCAAAACACCGGTCAATTGGACGAACACCGTTATCTGGGCACAGACCTTACCGTGGCAGATGAGCTGACGGAATATTACAACTCGCAGGCACAAGACGAAGTCAATACCAGCAACACCGGTTTCTCACAAATCACGCAGAAAGGTTTCTTTTGGGAAAACGATAAATTCGACATGCTGATAATGGCCTCACCCGAAATCCATTTCCTGAAAGCGGAATCCTATGAAATGGGGTATGGAGTGGCAAAGAATGAAGCAAAAGCGGAAGAAGAGTTCAAAAAGGCTGTCAGCCAGTCCATCACGCTTTACTACTATTACGACTCGGTAAGTACGGGTGAAAACGCACGCCGGTATAATGCCCCCACTGCCGAAGAAACAGCCTCTTTCGCTGCTGCCAAATGGAACAGCACGGAATATGCAGACAAGCTGGATGCTATCATTACCCAAAAGTGGCTGCATTTCGGTTTCCTAGCCAGTCGTGAGGCATGGAGTGATATCCGACGTACCGGCTATCCGTCCGGCCTGGCCTTCCCCGAAGTGGCCGGTACCATCACAAATGTGCCGAACCGCTGGAGATACCCGAATACGGAAGTCAACTACAATCCCTACTATAAAGAGGTGTCAGCCGAAGACACTTACTACCACAAACTGTTCTGGGCAAAATAAGGACTTTGTTCGCAAACCCATTTTGCCCGAAGAGTATATCATACTCACCACAGAATAACACGGATTAACACAGATTGCCTTAGGAGTTCTGATAATAAAGAGCTTTTAGCAGTGTTAATCCGTGTTATCCTGTGGTGAGTATGTATTTGCCCCCTCTGTTTCTTTTATTCCGAACAGTATCCCTCCTTTTTTAGAAATCTTAAGGATTTCCCGGTAGGGAGATTGCGGGAAACCACTGTCTTTAATGAACGACGGACAAACATCGCTTCCGCAAAAACTGAACTATAACATAACGGACTAAATGAAAAAGTATCCAAATGACTTGATTGGCGACATCATGAAAGCCTTCGGCAAATATGCCGACCGACCGGCATTCGTCATCGAAGACACGGCCTGCACTTATGGAGAGCTGGCAACTTGCGTACAGAAAATATCCTCCCTATTCAAGGACAGAGAAGACAAAATTATCGGCATCGTCGCAGAAAACAGACTGGAAACATACGCATCCATACTATCTGCACTGATTTGCGGAAAGACATACGTCATCCTGCATCCTTCCTACCCCAAACATAGGAACGACAGAATTGCCGACTCGGCAGGCATTCGCCTCGTGCTGCATACCGAGAATATCCATGTCTTGAACCTCGACACCCGGAATCTGGAACTGATATGTACCTCCGAAATAGAGCAGGCAGAGAACTCCGCCACGTTCCATGCCGCAGAAGACATCCTCCATACGGCAGAAGAGGAAAATGCCTACATCATCTTTACCTCCGGCTCCACCGGGCGGCCGAAAGGGGTGATGGTCGGCCAGACCGCCATCGTCAACCGCCTGCTGTGGATGCAGGATCGCTATCCGTTATCTGCCGACGACGTGGTGGCGCAGAAAACGCCGTGCAGTTTCGACGTGTCGGTGTGGGAATTCTGGTGGCCGTTTATCGCCGGCGCGCAGCTGGTGATGGCCGAGCCGGAGGCGCACCGCGACCCGCAGGCGATGCAGCAGTTCTTCGCCCGCTACGGCGTGACCACCACCCACTTTGTGCCGTCGATGCTGGCGGCGTTTGTCGCCTCGCTGGATGCCGACAGCGTCGCTGCCTGCCGCACGCTGCGGCGGGTATTCTGCAGCGGCGAAGCGCTGCCGACGGAATTGTGCCGCGAATGGGAGCGCTTGACCGGCGCGCCGCTGCATAACCTGTACGGCCCGACGGAAGCGGCGGTGGACGTCAGCTGGTATCCGGCCTGCGGCCCTGAGCTGGCGGCCGTGACCGGCAGCAGCGTGCCGATTGGCTGGCCGGTGTGGAACACCGGGCTGCGCATTCTCGATGCCGCGATGCGCCCGGTACCGCCGGGGGTGGCGGGGGATCTTTATCTCACCGGCATCCAGCTGGCGCAGGGCTATCTGGGGCGCCCGGATCTCACCGCCAGCCGCTTTATCGCCGACCCGTTTGCCCCCGGCGAGCGGATGTATCGCACCGGCGACGTGGCGCGCTGGCTGGCGAACGGCGCGGTGGAGTATCTTGGCCGCAGCGACGATCAGCTGAAGATCCGCGGGCAGCGCATCGAGCTTGGCGAGATTGATCGGGTGATGTCGGCCCTGCCGGACGTGGCGCAGGCGGTGAGTCACGCCTGCGTCTTCAACCAGGCGGCGGCGACCGGCGGCGATGCCCGACAGCTGGTGGGCTATCTGGTCTCTGACTCCGGCCTGCCGCTGGATACCGCGGCGCTGAAAGCGCGGCTGGCGGAACAGCTGCCGCCGCATATGGTGCCGGTGGTGCTGATGCAGCTCGCTGAGCTGCCGCTGAGCGCCAACGGCAAACTGGACCGCAAAGCGCTGCCGCTGCCGACCCTCGGCGGCGAGCGCAGCGGTCGGCCGCCGGAGCCCGGCATGGAAACTCTTGTCGCCGCCGCCTTCAGCCAGCTGCTGGGCTGCGAGGTGAACGATATCGACGCCCTTGGCGGTCATTCGCTACTGGCGATGCGCCTGGCGGCACAGCTCAGCCGCCAGCTGGCGCGGCAGGTGACCCCGGGGCAGGTGATGGTGGCCTCGACGGTGGGCAAACTGAGCGCGCTGCTGGCCGCCGATCTCAGCGATGAGCAGGCCCAGCGCCTGGGGCTGGATACGCTTCTGCCGCTGCGCGAGAGCGACGGCCCGACGCTGTTCTGCTTCCATCCCGCCTCCGGCTTCGCCTGGCAGTTCAGCGTGCTGGCGCGCTATCTCAGCCCGCGCTGGTCGATTACCGGTATTCAGTCGCCGCGCCCGCAGGGGCCGATGGCCAGCGCCGCCAGCCTCGACGAGGTGTGCGAGCATCATCTGCGCACGCTGCTGGCGCAGCAGCCGCACGGCCCTTATTACCTGTTCGGGTATTCGCTGGGCGGCACCTTAGCCCAGGGGATTGCCGCCCGCTTGCGCCAGCGCGGCGAAGCGGTGGCCTTCCTCGGCCTGCTGGATACCTGGCCGCCGGAGACGCAAAACTGGGCAGAGAAAGAGGCCAACGGGCTGGATCCCGAGGTACTGGCGGAGATCGACCGCGAGCGCGAAGCATTCCTCGCCGCCCAGCAGGGGCAAGCCTCCGGCGAGCTGTTCAGCGCCATCGAAGGCAACTATGCCGATGCGGTGCGGCTGTTAACTTCTGCCCACAGCGCGAAGTTTGACGGCAAGGCGACGCTGTTCGTGGCGGAGAAGACGCGGCAGGAGGGGATGGATCCGCAGGTCGTATGGGGCCCGTGGGTGGGGGAACTGGAGGTGTTCAGCCAGAACTGCGCCCACGTCGATATCATCTCCCCGCAGGCCTTTGAGGCCATCGGTCCGGTGGTCAGGGAGATTCTGGGGTAACGGTTGAGTTCGGGCTACAGCAGGTAGCCCGGCTCAGCGTAGCGCAAGCCGGGGAAAGAGGAGATTACCGGCGGCCCAGCGGCACCACCAGCGGCGTATGCGCCACCGGATCTTCAATGATCGTGCAGCGCAGACCGTAAATCCGTTCAATCAGATCGGCGGTGACGATCTCCTTCGGCGCCCCCTCGGCGACGATCCTGCCGTCGCGCAGGGCGATCAGGTGGGTGGCGTAGCGGCAGGCCTGGTTAAGATCGTGCAGCACCGCCGCCAGGGTATAGCCCTTCTCGCGATTCAGCTCGCTCAACAGTTCCAGCAGGTCGATCTGATGGCTGATGTCCAGCCAGGTGGTCGGCTCATCCAGCAGCATAATCGCCGTTTCCTGGGCCAGCACCATCGCAATCCACGCCCGCTGCCGCTGGCCGCCGGAAAGCGTGTCGACGCTCTGCAGCGCCAGATCGCTGATCCCGGTCGCCCGCATCGCCTTGTTCACCGCCTCTTCATCTTCTTTGCGCCAGCGGGTAAACAGCGGCTGGTGCGGATAGCGCCCGCGGGCCACCAGTTCCTGCACCGTGATATCGCCAGGGGTGGTGGCATTCTGCGCCAGCAGCCCGATGCGGCGGGCAACCTCTTTACTGGCGTACTGCTGGATCTGCGCGCCGTCGAGCCAGACGTGGCCGCTGGCGGGCGTCATCAGGCGACTGAGGGTGCGCAATAGCGTCGACTTGCCGCAGCCGTTGGGGCCGATAATGGCGGTGAAGTGACCGTCAGGGATGGTCACGTTCAGCGACTCGGCGATGGTCTTGTTCCCGT
>ERZ791611.1711-NODE-1711-length-12752-cov-2.365441_pt1 | contig 12752 bp, 12 predicted proteins | sample MGYA00510275_ERZ791611 | MGnify/ENA primary metagenome ERZ791611 (study PRJEB30046, sample SAMN00791912) | human gut metagenome | study: EMG produced TPA metagenomics assembly of the A metagenome-wide association study of gut microbiota in type 2...
TTTCCCTCATAATAAAAGCCAAAAAACCCGAAAAAAGCAAAGAAAAAGAAGAAGGTCGGCGTGGGCAAAATTTCAGTAATATGGTAGATTTTGGGGAGGAACCCTGCAACCCCCACGAATCCAAGTATGCCCAATATGCCCAGCTTGGGGGAAATCGTCCTGGTGTATTGGCTCTACTGTTTTGTCATTGTATCAGCTCCATTCTCATAAGCGCCCTACGAGAGGGCCGTTCCCGCAGTACCTCTTAGGATTCAAACACAAAAATCTCTTCAATGGGGGCGCCCACCGCCCGGCTGATGTCCACTGCCAGCTTGAGGGAGGGGTTGTATTTTGCCACCTCCAGCCGGACGATGGTCTCCCGCCGGACCCCAACCCGCTGGGCCAGCTCTTCCTGGGTGAGGCCCGCCAGCTGCCGGTATTTCTTTAAATTGCTCTCGAAGTCAGGCATGTCGGCTCCCTCCTAGCGGGTCTCGTAGTAGTAGAGGGCGCCGGAGTAGGCCAGCAGCGTCCCCGCCCAGCCCAAGGCGCTGGCAATCACCATAAACTCCCTTGTGCCAAAGGGGAATCCGCCGGAGAACCCGATGATAAACAGCGCCAGCAGAGGAATGAAAAAGGCCACATTCCGCGCTTTGGCGGCGTTCTCCCAGTAGCGCTCGTCCGGGGTTTCCCTAGTCACCTTGGCCACTGGGAAGTACCCGAAAAAAGCCAGCCAGGAGAACCAGAATAGGTCAGAGAGTTCATGGGTGGTGAAATACCGGATTCCCAAAAACCCAAGAAATCCCAAAAATCCAAGCAGAAACTGTCTGCGGTGCCGATTGTTTGTCATAAGAACCGCTCCTTTCATTAGTGATTTATTTATCACTTTACGATATAAATATATCACTATCATTTTTTCTTGTCAAGGGCCTCCCCTCGTTTTTTGCTGGAAAAATCTGACCGGAGAAAATGTGTCGGTTTTTTGAATTTTCCCCCTCTCCCTTGATTGAACCAGCCCAGTGCGGTACAATACTTTCTATAGCGCCGGTTTCCTCCGGCATCTTTCTACAACAAAAGATAGGAGAACCCTTTTCGATGAATGGAACAAAAAAGATTGTAACCGCTCTTGTGGCCAGCGCCGTGGCCCTTTCCCTGTTCGCCGGCTGCCAGCAGAAGACCTCCCCCTACCTGGTGGTGGATGGCAAAGAGGTCGCAGTCCCCTATGTCCTGAAAATTGGGGACGAGAAAATCTCTATGGAAGAGTATCGCTATTATTACCTCAACACCAAAGCCCAAGCGGAGATGTACATGGGCTCCGATATCTGGGAGACAGTCCCTGAGATGGCTGACAACCTCAAAGCCACCTCCGAGAGCATGATCCGCCAGAGCCGGGCCATCCGCAAACTGGCCGCAGACAACAATGTCTCCCTGGATGATGAGGATCAAAAAACCATTGACGAGCGCCTCGCCTCCAACAAGGAGAGCGCCGGCGGTGAGGAGGGCTACCAGGAAGCGCTCACCAGTATGTACCTGACCGAGCCCCTGCTGCGGGAGTTTATCGGGGATGATATCCTGCTGACCAAGACCGAGGAAGCCCTCTACGGCCCCGGTGGCAGCGAGGAGATCACCGACCAGGATGTGACCGATTATATCCTGGGCAACTATGTCCGGGCCAAGCATGTGCTCATCAACAAGAGCGAAACCGGCGACGCGGCAGAGAATGCGGCGGCCAAGCAAAAGGCACAGAACGTTTTGGCCCAGGCCAAAAACGGCGCAGATTTTGACGAGCTGATCAAACAGTACGGCCAGGACCCCGGCACCGAGGTTTACCCCGACGGCTACGTCTTCACCAAAGGGGAAATGGTGGAAGAGTTCGAAACCGCTGCCTTTGAACTGGCGGAAAACGGCATCAGCGATGTGGTGGAAACCACCTACGGCTATCATGTTCTGCTCCGCCTTCCCATTACTGACGAGTACATCGCCGAGAACAAGGACACCTACCGCCAGTCGATGATGGATGAAAAAATTACCCCTCTCCTGGAGGAGGTCTACGACAGTCTCACTGTGGAAACCTGGGAGAAATATGACACCATCACCCCTGAAACAGTAAAGTAAACTGCTATTAAAAAACCCCCTCCGTAGAGGGGGTTTTTTAGTTTTATGGTTTCTCTTCTGCCCGTGGCTAATACGCTTGGTTTAAATGGTGTTCAAGCTTCCCCTGCAATGCAGTCAGCAGCACAATAATGCTCCAATATATAACAATTACAGCGGTGTAGCACTCCAGATAGCGGTAGGAGAAATTGATCTCCATCGTTGCTCCTCCCATCATATCCCGCAGGCCAATGGTGTAACACAAAGAAGTGGCTTTAAATAGGTCGATAAACGAGTTCATCAAGCTGGGAACCGCCACACGAGCGGCCTGGGGAACAATAACCCGGCGCATCGATTGGGAAAATGTCAAGCCGATGGATAAGGCGGCTTCATACTGCCCTCGGTCCACCGAACTGAGGGCCGCCCGGATATTCTCCCCCATAAAAGCGCCATAGCTCAGGGAGAGTATGGTGCAGACCGCCATAAAGCGGGACATCCCCCGGATAAAGGGAAACACCTGGGCCATGCCGTAGTAAAGAAGAAATATCTGGGCGATAAAGGGGGTGGAGCGAAAAAAAGACACATATACATTGGAGATTGGATAGAGCATCTTTACACGGAACCGCCGTATAAGGGCCAGAATCATCCCAAAAACAAGGGCCGCCAGCAATGACACAACAGCCACAGCAGCGGTAGTGGGCAAGAATTGTAAAATCTTTGGAAACACCTTCACAAAATATTGCACATTGAATGCACTGCTCACAAATACTTTCCTCCCCCAAAGATAAGGCAGGGCAGATACAGTTGAAACAACCTGTATTGCCCTGCCTTCTTATTCAGCTGCAACTATTTTGCCTGGCTTGCTTCATACTCCTTGGCAGCGTCCGACAGCATGGGGTCAAACCCACACCATTTGATGCAGATTTCACTCAAAGTGCCGTCTGCTTTCATCTCAGCAAGGGCTTTATCTACCTCTGCACGGATGCGGTCTCCCCGCTCTGTTTTGGCAAAGGGGAAAGCATTGACTTCGGTGTAGATGGGATCGCCGATGGGTTTCAAGTGCAGGCCAGACTGTTTCATCGCGTAATCCAAGACCGGCTCTGCGTAGGGGGCGGCGTCTACACGGCCCGCTTCCACCTCTTGCAGCATAGTCAGGTCGGAGGGGAAGGTCAAAATCTCAATTTTGCCCTCTGGATCCAGTGCCTTGATGTACTCGTGGGCTGCGCTCACTGTTTCCAGGGCGATCTTTTTGCCGTAGAGGTCCTCAAACTTGGTGATTTCGTTGTTTGACTCCTGAACAACCATCCGATAGGGGCTGAAAAAGTAAGGTTCGGAGAAGTTGTATTTTTCCTGTCTGGTGGGGGTGATGCTGATCTGCTTTGCTGCAGAATCCACGCGGCCCGCATCAATGTCGCCAAAGGCAGCGTCCAGGTTTTCCACAACAAAGACGATCTCTTTGCCGGTTCGGCGGCCGATCTCTTCCCAAACCTCGATGTCGATGCCTTCCAGGGTCTCGCCATCCTCTTTCAGCTGGGTGAACATGGGGTAGCTGCCCGCAGTCGCCACGCGGATGACGTTTTCATCTTCTGCAGTCCCGCTTTGTCCCTCGCTGCTGGTGCTGGAGCTGCTCCCAGAAGGGGTAGAGGAAGGGTTGGAACAACCGCTGAATACCGCTGCCAGAGCGCATACGGCCAGCAAAGAGGCTATCCATTTTTTGATCTTCATCACATAATCTCCTTTTTCACATAATTGTTGAGAAAATTGCATTTGGCAATCGTCCCACACAGGAAAAAGGATAACAGCCTTCCGGCCCGTTGTCAGCAAATATTGAAATTATCAATGTCAGCTGATTTGGCTATAGAAAACACAAGCTTTGAAGATAGTGTTATTTGATTTCGCCCCCACAAAAACGGATGGCCGCTTTTGCCAGCTCTAAGGTGGGGTCAACAAAGCTCCCCGAAAGGGAAAGCTGCTCCACCGCCAACGGCAGTTCGGTGCACCCCAAGATAAAGTAATCCGCCCCGGCAGCCTGCAGATCCTCCAGCATCCCTTGGAAAGGCGCGGGATCGGTCAGCCGCTCCCCCGCTTTGATCCGATAGATCCCATCCATGAGAATCTCCCGATGGCGGTCGCCCGGAAGCAGATAGGCGACCCCTTCTTGGGAGAGGGCCTTCTCATAAATCCCGGTGCACAAGGTTCCGGTGGTGGCCAGGATGCAAGCGGTCTTCCCTGGGTGTGCAGCCGCACAAGCCTTAGCAGTAGACTCCAATATGCTGATAAAGGGGATTTTTGTCTCCGGCTGCAGCCGGTCCAGAAAGTAGTGGGCCGTATTGCAGGGCATGACGATGCAGTCTGCGCCGCAGGCTTCCAAATGGCGCAGGGCATCCAGCATTTGGGGAACCGGGTCCTCCCCGCCCTTTAAAATCGCTGTGGTGCGGTCGGGGATCTGGGGGTTGTTGTCGATGTAAATGCGGATGTGATCGTTGTCCGAATCCGCCTTGGTCAAAGCGACGATCTTTTGAAACAGGTCGGCCGTGGCCATAGGGCCCATGCCGCCTAAAATACCAATGCTCTTTTTCACAAAATATCCTCCTTTTCGGTGGCCGACTGGGGTGAGATCCCTCCAACCGGGGTATTTGCCAATTGCGATTTTAAGCTATTCTCAAAGTTGATCTTGAAACATTGTAACACAACTCCCTATAAAATGGGAGGGGCCGTGCCTCGATTCCCCTGTCAAAAGAAGCCGTCATTTCTCAGTGTATTTTGTCACTTTTTCCACACCTTCCCTTGTAAAAACAAAGGGAATCCGCTATACTGAAAGAAGTACACCACTACTTACAGCCATCCTATTTTCGGATGCAAGGAGGAAATCCAATATGAAAAAAACGTTTGCACTGCTGCTTGCCACGCTGCTGGTGTTTGCAGGCTGCAAGGCCACTGACCCCAAAGATGCGTTTTTCAGCGCTTTGGAACGAAACAGTGAGGTCAAAAACGCCCATGAAGTTGCAGCCATTTCCCTGGTGATGGACAATGAAGGCTCCCCTTATACCTTTATGGACATCCAGCTGGAAGGCGATGTCAGCCTAGAAACCTATGACATGGCGGTGAAATATGACTTCAGCCTCATGGACATCGGCATGAAGATGGAGCTCTACAAAAAAGGGGAGGATGCCCTTGTCAAAATGCCCATCGTCGCCAAATACGTCCAAATGCCGTCAGAGCTGTTCAATATCTACAATCCTGAAGAGATGAAGTCCCTGCAGGACTTGGTCTCCCAGGAGAGCAAGAGCCTTTACGAGCAGATGGGGGAATCCCTCCAGATCAACAAAAAGGGGTCGGATATCGTTGCCTCTTTTGAGTTGGACGGCGCTGCAACCAAATCCTTCCTCACTGATGTGCTGGTGGATAAAATTCTGAAAAATCCGGAATTACGGGAAAAATCCATTGAACAATCCTTCCAATCCCAAAAGAAGACCTGGGAGGAATACGGTTTTGCCGAGGATTTCACCGAAGAGGATTGGGCCTCTATGCGGGAGGAAGCCGCCACCGCCTACGACGAACAGATGGACAGCTACTGCGAGATGATTGAGAAGATGGAGATCACCTCCCTGAAGGGCCAGTCCACCATCGGCAAAGACGGCTTCTTCTCCGCTTCGGAGTTCGAGCTGAAATTCAGCCTGTACGACACACCTATGACAATGAAATACAGCGCTACCCTCTCCAACATCAACAAGGTGGGCGAGATTGCCTTCCCCAGCGATTCTTCCAACACCATTAAGCTGGACGACATCTCCAAAGGCAAGGTCAGCATGGACGACCTCAACCCATTCTTTGGCATGATCCAGCGGATGCAGGAGGAGAGCTGGAAGGATTGGGAGGAGAACCAAGACGATCTCCCCACCTCGGTTCCCCTGCCGGAGACCGGCACCCCTGTCCGGCCTTCCCTCTAACCCCACTCCCCAAGGCCCTGTGAACTTGGTTCACAGGGCCTTTTTGTATCCCGGTAGATCCCCCATAAACTCCCCCAGCTCGATTCCAAATGGCACCTCATCTATGCGCCCTTCCCTCATGCAAATGCGAAATTTGGGTGAATTTTCGGCGGAATAGATGAAAGTTCCTGCGCAATATGCTATAATAACTCCATTCCCTTCCCTGTTCCCGCCAAGGTATGGGCTGGGGAAAAGTAAGAAAGTTTGTGAGGAAGTGTGTGACATGGCATCTTTTCAGGACGCAAAACGAATTGTAGTAAAGGTGGGTTCCTCCACTTTGACCTATGAAACCGGCATGATCAACATCCGCCGGGTAGAAAAGCTGGTCAAAGTTTTGGCGGACCTGCGCAATAGCGGCAAAGAAATTGTGCTGGTATCCTCCGGCGCGGTGGCTGTTGGCGTCGGCAAGCTGGGCCTGAAAGAGCGACCTCATGACACACCTTCCAAACAGGCGGCGGCGGCCGTCGGACAATGCGAGCTGATGTACCTTTACGACAAGCTGTTTGCCGAATACAACCACAATGTTGCCCAGGTTTTGCTGACCCGGGACATTGTGGAGGTGGAAAAACGGACCGAAAACGTGGTCAACACCTTTAACCGGCTGCTGGAGATGGGAGTGATCCCGGTGGTCAACGAAAACGATACCGTAGCGGTAGAGGAGATTGAATTCGGCGACAACGACACCCTCTCCGCCATTGTGGCCACCCTGGTGGGTGCGAATGCCCTTATCCTAATGAGCGACATTGATGGACTCTACACCGCCAACCCCCATGAAGATCCAAATGCCACCCTCATCCGCCGGGTGGAAACCATTGATGACTCCATCCTCTCCATCGCAGGCGGAGCGGGATCCAACCGGGGCACCGGCGGGATGATTACCAAAATCCACGCCGCCCAGATCGCCTGTTCCAAGGGGATTGATATGGCCATTATACAAGGGGAAAACCCCGACCTGCTCTATGATCTGATGGAGGGCAAAGAGGTCGGCACCCATTTTGTAGGAGGAAGCATAAAATGATTCAGCTAGGAAAACGGGCAAAAGCAGCCTCCCGAGGCTTAAAAATTGCCCCCACTGCGACAAAAAACAACGCCTTACTTGCGATTGCAGACGCCCTTTGTGATAATATGGAGATGGTCATTTCCGCCAACCAGAAAGACATCGCCGCCGCCCGCTCCTCTGGCATCAGCGAGGCGATGATCGACCGGCTCACCCTCACCGAGTCCCGCATACGCTCCATGGCCGATGCGGTGCGGCAGGTGGTGAAGCTGGAAGACCCGGTGGGCAAGGTGGAAACCGGGTTTACCCGGCCCAACGGCCTTCGCATCTCCAAAACAAAAGTACCTCTGGGCGTGGTGGCCATCATCTTTGAATCCCGGCCCAATGTAACGGTAGATGCTGCCGTCCTCTGCCTTAAATCCGGCAACGCCTGCATCCTGCGGGGCGGTAAGGAGGCTATCCACTCCAACAAGGCTTTGGCCGGCATCATGCGTCAGGCTATCGCCGGGGCAGGCATCAGCCCGGATGCCATCCTGCTGGTGGAGGACACCTCCCGGGAATCCGCTGCCCAGCTCATGCGCCTGAACGGCTATGTGGATGTCCTCATCCCCCGGGGCGGGGCGGGGCTAATCAAATCGGTGGTGGAGAACGCCACCGTCCCAGTCATCGAAACCGGCGCTGGCAACTGCTTTATCTTTGTGGACGACAGCGCCAACTTTGACATGGCCGCCAGCATCATCGACAACGCCAAAACCAGCCGTCCCTCGGTCTGCAATGCGGTGGAAAACGTGCTGGTCCACCGGGCTATCGCCCCCGCCTTCCTGCCCCAGATGGCCGAAGCCCTCGCCCATGCCGGGGTGGAGATCCGCGGGTGCAGCGAGACCTGTGCCATCCTTCCCAGCGCCAAGCCCGCCACCGAAGAGGATTTCTACACCGAGTACAACGACTATATCCTAGCCGTCAAAGTGGTTTCGGGGATTGATGAGGCCATTTCCTTCATCGAGAGCCACTCCACCCACCACTCGGAAGCGATCATCACCGAAAGCTATGCCCACAGCCAGCAGTTCCTCTCTCAGGTGGATTCGGCTGCGGTGTATGTCAACGCCTCCACCCGGTTCACCGACGGCGGCGAGTTCGGCTTCGGCGCGGAGATTGGCATCTCCACCCAAAAGCTCCATACCCGCGGGCCCATGGGCCTTTCGGAATTGACCACCACAAAATACATCATCTTTGGCGACGGCCAGATCCGTTAGCCAAACGGGAGAATTGTTATGTCGAGTACTACCCCTATGCCCCAGCCCAGGCGGCGAAAAAACCGCCGTGCAGCCCCGCTGGGCGCCCTCTTCCTGGTGCTGGCCGTCATCGGCCTGGCAACGGTGGGGATGCTGTCCATCAACCTGACCCAGCAAGTCCTGGACAATTCCAAGGAAAAGGCCAAGTTTGAGCGGATGCTGCTTCCCGTCCTCATGTTTGACCCAGTCCCTTTTGAATCCCCAGCGGAGGCCGATCCCCTTGCCATTTTGCAGTATTCCCTCTGGTCAGCTTTATACAGCGACAAGCGGGACAGCTACGTCTACAGCGACAATGGCCTTCTGATGGTGCCGGTTTCTGATGTGGACGTGGAGTGCGCCAAGCTGTTCGGCCCCGACATCAAGCTGGAGCACAAATCCTTCGGAGACCTCAACATCACCTATACCCTCAACACGGAGAGCAACGTCTATGAGATCCCAATAGCCGCCCAGGTTGGATACTATACCCCCAAGGTGGAGAAAATCTCCAAAAAGGGCGACACCTACACCCTGACCGTGGGGTATCTGCCGCCGGGCAATGCCTGGACCAGCGACCTCTCCGGGACCAAATACGAGCCCACCCCTGACAAATACATGCTGTATGTAATGAAAAAAGTCAAGGGGGGCTACAACTTGGTTGCCATCCGCGACCTGCCTACCAACAACGCCAGCAGCGGCATGGGTATCCCCGGCTAACTGGTTGACAGCCAGAGGCTGGGCGTGTATACTAAACCTTGTACCGGTCCTATGACTGACGGAATGTGGGAGCACCCACAGGGAGTAGGATTGAAGAGAGCCGACCGTCTGGGCGATTTTGCCCGGATGGCCGGCTTTTTTGTCATCTGAAAGGAGATTTCCCCCATGAATGAACTCGCGCTGAAATACGGTTGCAACCCCAACCAACCGGAGGCCAAAATCCGCATGAAAGATGGCTCGGACCTGCCCATCACCGTGCTGAACGGCCGCCCTGGTTACATCAACCTGCTGGACGCTCTCAACAGCTGGCAGCTGGTCAAAGAACTGAAGGAGGCTACCGGCCTGCCCGCCGCTGCATCCTTTAAACATGTCAGCCCCGCCGGGGCCGCAGTGGCCATCCCCATGAGCGATGTCCTCAAGAAGATTTACTTTGTGGACGACAAGCCCCTCTCCCCCTTAGCCACCGCCTATGCCCGGGCGAGGGGCGCTGACCGGATGTCCTCTTACGGGGACTTCGCCGCCCTCTCGGATGTCTGCGACAAGGAGACTGCCGCCCTCATCAACCGGGAGGTCTCCGATGGGGTCATCGCCCCCGGCTATACTGAGGAGGCCCTGGCCATCCTCAAAGCCAAACGCAAAGGCAGCTACACAGTGCTGCAAATCGACCCCAGCTATGTCCCCGCCCCGGTGGAGAGCAAGGACGTTTTCGGAATCACCTTTGAACAGCACCGCAACGACGCCAAAATCACCGCAGAGCTGCTCACCAACCTGGTCACCGAGAACAAGGAGATCCCCGATGAGGCCCGGCGGGATTTGATTGTCTCCCTCATCACCCTCAAGTACACCCAGTCCAATTCGGTCTGCTACGCCAAGGATGGCCAGGCCATCGGCGTGGGGGCCGGGCAGCAGTCCCGGGTCCACTGCACCCGCCTGGCTGGCAACAAGGCGGACAACTGGTTCCTGCGGCAGAACCCCAAGGTCCTCTCCCTGCCCTTCCGGCCTGGCATCCGCCGCGCCGACCGGGACAACGCCATCGACGTCTACATCTCCGATGAGTACATGGACCTGCTGGCCGACGGTATTTGGGAGAATACCTTCACCGAAAAACCGGCCGTCTTCACCAAGGAGGAAAAGGCCGCCTGGCTCTCCCAGCTCACCGGCGTTTCCCTGGGGTCCGACGCCTTCTTCCCCTTTGGGGACAACATCGAGCGGGCCCACAAGAGCGGCGTCTCCTACATCGCCCAGCCCGGTGGCTCGGTGCGGGATGACAACGTCATAGCCACCTGCGACAAGTACGGCATCGCCATGGCCTTTACCGGCGTCCGCCTGTTCCACCACTAAGCTAAAATCCCCCGTTCTTTCCAAAAGAAAGAACGGGGGATTTTCACAAATTGGAGCCGACCAAAGAAAATAAATATACAAAATGTACTATTATCGTTATATATTATCTAATTTCAGACCGGCTGAGGTAAATTTATAATTTTAGTTTTAAATAATACAATTTGTATTTCCAGTTATTCGCCCAAACCCTCCGGCAGAGGGATGTCAAAAAGCCGGCAGGCGTTGCGGCAGGTGGCGTCAGCCACCTCCTGGGCGGTGATCCCCTTGATGGCGGCGATGGCCTCGGCCATGCGGGGCAGCATAGTGGAATCGCACCGCTTGCCCCGGTAGGGCTCCGGGGCCATGTAGGGGCAATCGGTTTCAATGAGAAGGCGGTCCAGGGGGACAGACTCCACCACCTCCCGGATGCGGCGGGCGTTTTTAAAGGTGATGACCCCGGTGACCCCGATGTACATCCCCAGCCGCAGCACCTCTTTGGCGGTCTCCACCGAGCCGGAGAAACAGTGGACCACCCCTTTGGGCCGGTACTGGTTCAGCAGGCGCATGGTGTCCTCCACCGCCTCCCGGGAGTGGATGATCACCGGCATATCCAGTTCCCCAGCCAGCTGGAGCTGGACCTCAAAGGCGGGGATCTGCCGCTGGCGGGGGATGTCCTCATAGTGGTAATCCAAGCCAATTTCCCCAATGGCCTTGACCTTTTCCTCCCCGGCAAGTTCCCGCAGGAGGGCAAGGCTTTGAAGGGTGACCTCATCCGCCGCGTCTGGGTGGCAACCCACCGCCGAGTAGAGGAAGGGGTATTCCCTCCCCAAGGCGATGCCCGCCCGGCTGGCTTCTAAATTGCAGCCGGCGTTGAGCACCCGGCAAACCCCCGCAGCAGGGAACGAGGACAGAAGTTCCCCTCTGTCCTCGCAAAACCGTTCATCGTCATAATGGGCGTGGGAGTCGAAGATGTGATGAACCATTTCCCCAGCCCTCCTAGCGGACTTTGGAGCCGCAGGGGATGGCGCCATCCACAAATAGGACCTTGATTTCCTCGCCGCAGTCGGCCGCCAGGATCATCCCCTCAGAGGGGACACCCCGCAGTTTGGCGGGCTTCAGGTTGGCTACCAGCACCAGCTTTTTGCCGATCAAATCTTCTGGGGTGTAGAACTTGGCGATGCCAGATACCACTTGGCGGCCGCCCATACCGTCATCCAATTGGAGTTTCAGCAGCTTATCCGCCTTGGGAACTGGTTCGCAGGCGGTCACCTGGGCCACCCGCAGTTCCACCTTGGCAAAGTCGTCGATGTCGATGAGGGAAACCACCCCGGCCTCCTCTTTCTTCTCTGCCTTGGGAGCAGCAGCCTTTGCAGCGGCCTCCATTTTGGCTTTTCGGTCCGCTTCCAGCTCGGCCAGTTCTTTCGCCATATCAATGCGAGGGAACAGAGTCTCCCCTTTCTTCACAGTGACGTTGACTGGCAGCAGGCCAAAGATCCCGGCAGAAGCGTACTGGCTGATCTCCTCCCCAGCGCCGATCTGCTCAAAAATCTTGGGGGTGGTAGAGGGGATAAAGGGGGTCAGCAGGATGGCGCACACCCGGATGGTCTCCACCAGGTTGTACAGCACGGTGGCAAGGCGGGCCTTGTTGGCCTCATCCCGGCCCAGGACCCAGGGGGCGGTCTCGTCCACATATTTGTTGGCGCGGCTCACCACCTTGAACACCTCGATGAGGGCGTTCTGGAAAGCGTATTTCTCCATCTGCTCCTCATATTTGGCCTGAAGGCCACCCACCATGGCGATCAGCTCATCGTCCAGGGGATCAGCCTGGCGCTCCTCTGGCAGGGTGCCGCCGAAGTATTTCTCAATCATCGAAACGCTGCGGGAAACCAGGTTGCCCAGGTCGTTGGCCAGATCGGAGTTGATGCGGGTGATCAGCCCTTCGTTGGAGAACACACCATCCGACCCAAAGGGGAATTCCCGCAGGAGGAAGTAGCGGATAGCATCCACCCCATACCGCTGGCAGAGGACGACCGGATCCACCACATTGCCTTTGGATTTGCTCATCTTGCCGCCTTCCAGCAGCAGCCAGCCATGGCCGTACACCTTTTTGGGCAGGGGCAGGTCTAGGGCCATCAGCAGGGCGGGCCAGATGATGGAGTGGAACCGCATGATCTCCTTGCCCACAAAGTGGACGTCTGCGGGCCAGTATTTCTCAAAATCATCGTATTTGTCGTTCATGTAACCCAAAGCGGTGATGTAGTTAGAGAGGGCGTCCACCCAGACGTACACCACATGGGCGGGGTCAAAGTCCACCGGGACGCCCCATTTGAAGGAAGTCCGGGTGACACACAGGTCCTCCAGGCCGGGCTTAATGAAGTTGTTGATCATCTCGTT
>ERZ791611.1714-NODE-1714-length-12738-cov-2.337302_pt1 | contig 12738 bp, 16 predicted proteins | sample MGYA00510275_ERZ791611 | MGnify/ENA primary metagenome ERZ791611 (study PRJEB30046, sample SAMN00791912) | human gut metagenome | study: EMG produced TPA metagenomics assembly of the A metagenome-wide association study of gut microbiota in type 2...
CGGCCCGGAAGAGAAGGCTTTCCTTAAGAGGGAATAGGCTCTGCATAAAATAAACGAAGAGAAAAGGAAACAAAAAATGAGTGATTCTTACGTAGAATGTCTGGTAAAAGCAAAACAGCCCACCTGGGCAAAAATTTTAAAGGTATTATTGATCGCACTGACAGTACTGAGCTGTCTGGTAATGTTCGTGTTTATCATTTTCCTGCCGGTGGCACTGGCAGCGGGGGTGGGAGCTTATTTCCTGAATATGTATACCGATCTGGAATATGAATACCTCTATCTGGACAAGGAACTGTCCGTGGACAAGATCATGGCTAAGAGCAAGAGAAAGCGTGTCGGTACTTACAGCCTTGACCGCATGGAGGTATTTGCACCGGTTTACTCCTATCATCTGGATAACTTCAAAAACCGTCAGGTGAAGGAAAAGGATTATAGTACAAGCATATGAGAGTGATAGGTTTAGATTACGGAACGAAGACAGTCGGAGTTGCTCTTAGTGATGCACTTGGAATAACAGCGCAGCCAGTTGAGACTATAACACGAAAAGAAGAAAATAAGCTTAGAAAAACATATGCCAGAATTGAAGAGATTATCAGTCAGAATGATGTAGACAGGATAGTTGTAGGATTACCTAAGAACATGAACAACACAGTTGGAGAAAGAGCAGAGGCCTGTATGGAGTTTGCTAAGAATCTCGAAAGAAGAACTGGACTTGAAGTTGTTATGTGGGATGAGCGTCTTACAACTGTTTCAGCAGAAAAGGCACTTATGGAAAGTGGCGTAAGACGTGAGAACAGGAAAGCAGTTATAGATCAGATAGCTGCGGTGTTCATATTACAGGGATATCTTGATAGTCAGAGTAATAAGTAGCATTGTATTTGAATAATAATATAAAGGAAATTTTTATGGAAAAGCTTACATTTGTAACGGATGATAACGATAACGTTGATTTATATATAATAGAAGAGACAAGAGCTAATGGTATAAACTATTTGTTAGTATCAGATTCTGATGATGAAGAAGATGGTGATGCTCAGTGTTATATATTAAAAGATACATCAGCAGCAGAGGATGAGGAAGCTGTGTATGAGTTCGTTGAAGATGATACAGAGTTTGATGCAATAAGCAGAATATTTGCAGAGCTTATGGATGATGGAGTTGAACTTGCATAGTTTTATGTGCTTATAAAGGGTTTCGGTACGTTAATGAAACTCTTTTTTTGCGTATTTATTACGTTTTTTAATTTTATTAATTATAAGAAGGATGAGGTGCTTAATGAAAAAAGAAAATATTGGATCTGTTAAGGTTATACCTCTTGGTGGACTTGAACAGATAGGTATGAATATTACTGCCATTGAGTATGATGACAGTATTGTTGTTGTAGATTGCGGACTTAGTTTCCCCGAAGAAGAAATGTTAGGTATTGACCTTATTATTCCTGATGTGACATATCTAAAGGATAATATTGATAAGGTCAAGGCTTTTGTTATAACTCATGGTCACGAGGATCATATAGGTGCTATACCATATGTGCTTAAGGAAGTAAATGTACCTATATATGCAACAAGACTTACTATGGGACTTATTGAGTCGAAGTTAAAAGAACACAATATGTTACGGGAAGTAAAGAGAAAGGTTGTTAAATATGGACAATCAGTTACTCTTGGAGATTTCAGGGTTGAGTTTATAAGAACTAATCATAGTATAGCTGATGCGGCAGCAATTGCTATATTTTCACCTGCAGGTATTCTTGTCCATACAGGAGATTTCAAGGTTGATTATACCCCAGTTAACGGAAGTCCTATTGACCTTCAGAGATTTGCAGAACTTGGCAAGAAAGGTGTGCTTGCAGTTATGTGCGACAGTACCAATGCTTTAAGACCAGGCTTTACTATGTCAGAAAAAACAGTAGGAAGTACATTTGATAAGATATTTAGTGATAATAAGAGCAACAGAATAATAATAGCTACTTTTGCATCAAATGTAGACAGAGTACAGCAGATTATCAATGCAGCTGTGGCATATGGCAGAAAAGTATGCGTAGAAGGCCGCAGTATGGTTAATATCATAGATGTTGCAGAGGATCTTGGATATCTTCATATTCCAGATGGAACACTTATTGAAACAGAGTCTATGAAGAATTATACACCTGAGCAGATTGTACTTATAACAACAGGAAGCCAGGGAGAGTCTATGGCAGCTTTATCAAGAATGGCAGCTAATCTCCATAGAAAAGTATCTATACAGCCAGGTGACTGTGTAGTATTCTCATCTACACCTATTCCTGGTAATGAGAAGTCAGTTGCAAGGGTTATTAATGAACTTGGTATGAAGGGCGCAAAGGTTATATTCCAGGATACACATGTATCAGGACATGCATGTCAGGAAGAAATAAAGCTTGTATATTCGCTTCTTAAGCCTAAATATGCTATACCAGTACATGGTGAATACAGACATCTTATAGCACAGAAGGAAGTTGTTATGTCTCTTGGATATGATAAGGATCATGTTATCATAGCCAAGTCAGGTGATATTATAGAATTAAATGATGAAAAAGCTGAGATAGTAGGAAAAGCACACACAGGTGCTATATTTGTTGATGGTCTTGGCGTAGGTGATGTTGGTAATATAGTATTAAGAGATAGACAGAACCTTGCAGAAAATGGTATTATTATAGTTGTACTTACCCTTGAAAAATACAGCGGTCAGCTTATAGCAGGACCAGATATAGTAACAAGAGGTTTTGTATACGTAAGAGAAGCGGAAGAGCTTCTTAACGAGGCAAAGGCAATAGTTACAGATTCTGTGCTTAGATGCCTTGATAAGAACATTACAGACTGGAGCAAGATAAAGAATATTATTAAGGATGATCTTAGTGAGTATTTATGGAAGAAGATTAAGAGAAATCCTGTTATTCTTCCTATAATTATGGAAGCTCAGTTATAATATACAGTTATTATGATGTCATATATGGGAGTATTTCATGCAGAAAATAGATCAGTTGAAGTCTGATATAGCTCATACCATAAAGGAAAGTGCAGAGTATAAAGAATATAAAAGGTTAGAGGCTGTAGTTAATATGGATCCTAACCTTAAAAGAAGTATTGATGAGTTTCGAAGAAGAAACTATGAGATACAAAACTGTGGTCAGGTAGAAGATATATTTGCAGCTCAGGAAGAACTTAATAATCAATATAAAGATATGAGAAATCAGAACATGGTAAACAGATACCTTCTCGCAGAGGTATGCCTGTGCAGAATGGTTCAGGATATATGCAGGACTGTGGTTGATGCTATTGATTTCGATCTTGATTTTCTTGGCTGATCCGGTATGTCTTCATAAAGAAGCGTTATTATATTATGTAAAAACAGCTTTTTTATGATATATCAGGTGATGAATGGATGGATAATTAATTATGAATAATAAGTCAATCAGAATGATTGTTTCGATATCATTGAATGCATTATTTATAGCCATTGCTGTTATTGTGGTTGTAACAGTCGGAACTAAGGCATATACATTTGGCAATAAAATATTCAACGAGAGAGCTGTAGATGCAGTAGATAATGCAAAGGTCGTTGATGTTACAATAAGTAGTGGTGTGTCAGCAGGACAGCTGGCATCACAGCTATATGATAAGGGACTGATAGATGATAAAACAGTGTTCTATTTTCAGGTTAAGCTATCAGATTATAAAGATAAGTTTAAGGATGGAACATATAGTCTTAACACAAGTATGAAACCTACTGATATGATGAAGGCATTATCAGGTGTAAGTGATAGCAGTGAGGATGGTAAATAAAGCCATATATAAACATAATTATACATTTGTGGATGGAGGGTACGGCAGTGATTGTTAATGAAAGAGTTGTCTCTTATATTAATTCGCTGGATCGTGGCAATTCTGACATATGTAATACAATTGAAAAAGAGGCAATTGAGGACCAGGTCCCAATTATAAGAAAAGAGATGGGCAATCTGCTAAAGGTGCTGCTTAAACTTAAGCAGCCAGGGTCAATCCTTGAAGTGGGGACAGCAGTAGGTTACTCATCTATTCTTATGAGTGAAAATATGCCAAAGGATTGCAGGATAGTCACGATAGAGAATTATGATAAAAGGATTCAGGCAGCGCGTAATAACATAAAAAGAGCAGGAAAAGAGGACTGCATACAGCTTATAGAAGGCGATGCCCTTAAAGTCCTTAAGGAGCTTGAAGGACCATATGATTTTATATTTATGGATGCCGCTAAAGGGCAGTATATAAATTATCTTCCTGATATATTAAGGCTTATGCCTTCTGGCGGGCTTCTTATATCTGATAATATTCTTCAGGAAGGCGAACTTGTGGAATCAAGATATGTTGTTACAAGACGTGACAGGACTATTCATACAAGAATAAGAGAGTATGTATATGAGCTTACACATAATGATGAGCTTATAACATCTATAGTTCCAATAGGAGATGGGATAACACTAAGTGTTAAAAAGTAATAAAAGATAATAATAAAAGACGAATTGATAAAAGAGTAATTGATAAATAGCAATTGATAAAATAACAGTTAATGAAACAGTAATTAATGAAAGAATAATATAAGGAGCGGATTATAATGGCAGGACATTATTACAATGGCAGAGAATTAGAACTTCTGATACCAGCAAGCTGTCTTGAGGTATTAAAAACAGCTGTTATATTCGGTGCTGATGCAGTGTATATCGGTGGAGAAGCATTTGGATTAAGAGCAAAGGCTAAGAATTTTTCTAAGCAGGATATGATAGATGGAATTAAGTTTGCACATGACAGAAATGTAAAAGTATATGTTACAGCTAACATACTTGCACATAACTATGATCTTGATGGAGCCAGGGAATATTTTAAGGAGCTGGATGTTATAAAGCCTGATGCGGTTATTATATCAGATCCTGGAATGTTTACAATCGCTAAAGAAGAGCTTCACGATATAGATATTCACATAAGTACGCAGGCTAATAATACTAATTATATGACATATAGATTCTGGTGGGAACAGGGAGCTAAGAGAGTGGTATCTGCAAGGGAATTATCACTTAATGAGATTAAAGGAATAAGAAAAAATATACCAGATGACATGGAAATAGAAACATTTATTCATGGTGCTATGTGTATTTCCTATTCAGGAAGATGCCTGCTCAGCAATTATCTGGCTGGTCGTGATGCAAATCAGGGTGCCTGTACCCATCCATGCCGCTGGAAATATTCCATCGTTGAGGAGAAACGCCCGGGAGAATATATGCCGGTATTTGAGAATGAGAGAGGAACCTACATTTTCAATTCAAAGGATCTCTGCATGATTGAGCATATGGATGATGTGATCAACAGCGGAATTGACAGCCTGAAGATAGAGGGACGTATGAAAACTGCTCTTTATGTTGCGACAGTTGCCAGAACCTACCGCAAGGCAATTGATGATTATATGGAGAGTCCTGAGAAATATCAGGCAAATATGCCATGGTATCAGGAGCAGATTTCCAACTGTACTTACAGACAGTTCACGACCGGATTTTTCTATGGAAAACCGGATGAGAATACACAGATTTACGATAATAATACTTATCAGAAAGAATATACTTATCTGGGATTTGCAGAAGCTGTTGATGAACGTGGCTATGCGCAGATTACACAGAGAAATAAGTTCTCAGTAGGTGAGACGATTGAGATCATGAAACCGGACGGACAGAATGTATCTGTTACTGTAAAGGGAATTTATGATGAAGAGGGTAATCCGATGGAGAGCGCACCTCATGCACAGCAGAAGCTGTTTGTAGATCTGGGAACAGAGATTGATGTTTATGATCTGCTTAGAAGAGCTGAATAGAGATAGATACAGTAAACGCAGCCAACAAAATTAACGTTGGCTGCGTTTACTGCATTTGAGGAAAAAGTCCGCGAAGTTTCTGCAAGGCATTTTTTTCGATTCTGGAGACATAGGAACGGCTGATGCAGAGTTTTCGGGCGATTTCGCGTTGCGTTTCTTCCTCCATGCCAAACAAACCGTATCGATAACAGATTACCTGGTATTCTTTTTCTGACAGGATTTTTTTCAGGGATTTCAGAAGATAAGAAGTGTTTTCTCTGATGTAACAATCCTCCACAATATCTACAGGTGTACTCTCTATCACATCAAGCAGATTAATTTCATTTCCTTCTTTGTCTGTGCCAATAGGCTCATATAGAGACACTTCCCTCGAATGCTTTTTCTTAGAACGAAAGAACATCAGAAGCTCATTTTCTATACATCTGGCAGCATAAGTAGACAGGCGTGAAGCTTTCTGTGGATCAAATGTTGTGACTGCCTTGATCAGCCCAATCGTGCCGATAGAAATCAGGTCGTCTGTATCTTCACCGGTTCCCTGGTACTTTTTTACTACATGAGCCACCAGCCGGAGATTATGTTCAATCAGGATATTCTTAGCCTGAGAATCACCCTCCTGATATTTTTGAAGATAATATTTTTCCTGCGATATGGACAAAGGTTTCAAAAAAGCCTTCAAATTCTTACCTCGAAGGGGATTTCTATATAGTTTATGTAATGGACAGGGGGTCTGTGCTTTTCCCAGAAATGATTTGACGGGAATTGGATAAAACGATAGAATAGAAAACGATAATTGTAGAGAAAACGTATATAGTAATTGTTGATTGTTTACCTTTGTTTGCATGAATGAGCTAAAATGTTGCAGAGTGCAGTAGTCAGCATTATACAGATGAGTATATAAAAATATAATAAACAGGAGAAACACATGAAAATATATTTAGCTCCACTTGAGGGAATCACAGGATACACATACAGACGTGCACTTCATCAGTGCTTTGGAGGATTTGATAAATATTTTATTCCATTTATTCTTCCGAATCAAAAAGGTCATCTCAGCACAAGAGAGAAGAAAGACATTGCGCCTGAGAACAATGAAGGGATGTATGCAGTTCCGCAGATTCTGACAAAGAATGCAGAAGATTTTATTCGGACAGCGGAAACGCTGCAGGAATATGGTTACAATGAAGTAAATCTGAATCTCGGCTGTCCATCAAAGACTGTTGTAACGAAAGGCAGAGGAGCAGGTTTTCTGGACAGACCGGATGAACTGGATAAATTTCTGGATGAGATATTTCGTAAATGCGATGTGAAGATTTCCATAAAAACCCGTCTGGGAATGGATGCGCCGGATGAATTTGAGGACTTGCTGACAATCTATAACAAATATCCTCTGGAGGAATTGATCATTCATCCAAGAGTACAGAAGGATTATTATAAAAATACACCGCGTCTTGAAACATTTGGGGAGGCACTGGAACATTCAAAGACCCCAGTGTGCTATAATGGAGATATCGTCACTGCAAAGGACTATCTTAGCCTGAAAGAACGTTTTCCAGCGCTAGAATGTATCATGACAGGCAGAGGAACACTAAGAAATCCTGCACTTGCCAGAGAAATACGTGGTGGTGCACCTGCCTCAAAAGAAGAAATCCGCAGATTTCATGATATTATGTATAATGAATACTGTGAAGATCTGCCCGGGGACAGAAATATTCTATTTCGCATGAAAGAGTTGTGGTCTTATCTGATACCGATGTTTACAAATAATAAAAAGTATGCCAAGAAAATAAAAAAAACTGAGAAATGTGTTGTATATGAAAGTGCAGTCAGGGAATTGTTTAGCTGCGAGCAGTTGATTGATAGCAATGATGATTCAGAAAAAATCACCGGAACATTATAATGAATAGGTAAAATAAGACAGTTATTCGGTGTAGAATCACATAGCGAAAGCAGATTGTGAATATCCGTTTGATAAACGGTAAAAAAAGCGACTATACAGGAATATTATATTCTTGTATGGTCGCTTTCGATATTATCGTATTCTTTTCTTTATCATCGGTCCAATGATCATAGCAATAATCATTTTTATCAGATCGGCAGGAATAAATGGGATTACACAGACTGCAAGAGCTGCTTTAAAAGTGTAATCTGCAACGATACAGAACCATATTGTTCCGAAAAGATAACATACAATAGTTCCGACAATCATGCCGATAAGCTGTATCCATGGTTTGTGACAGTTATCTATAACCAGTCCGGCAATGACTGCCATGACGATAAATCCAATGATATATCCACCTGTAGGACCTGCCAGCTTCGCAGGACCGCCAGTGAATCCGGAAAATACCGGAAGTCCCACGAACCCCATTAACAGATAGATCAGATAACTGACGGTTCCCTTTTTCCATCCAAGAAGATACAGAGACAGATATATTGCCAGATTAGTGAATGAAATCGGAACTGGACCGATTGGAATAGATAGTGGGGCAAGAATACAGGTAACGGCTGCCATCAGTGCGGTCATGGTTATATCGTAAGTTTTACTATGAGGCACGGTAATATTTTGGGTCTGGTTCATGTCAGAAAAATCTCCTTTAAAAAAATTATTAAAATTTATATGGATCAGATAATCAGATTGATCTCAGCTGGTGAAATGTATAAAAATTATGCTGATTCAATCTCATAAGTAAATCCTGCATCAGTGATAGTTTTCAGGGTATCTTCAATTCCCTGACCTTTTTCAGCCAGATAGCCTGAAGCAAAGATGGAATCAACGACACTGAGTAATTTCTTTTCTTCATCCTTAAAATAAACTTCCCTTCCGGCAGCACAGCGGATATCTGCTTTCGGGACGAGAAGCCTTGCAAGACAGAGGACTTTCATACAATATTCTGTTGTCAGAATGGAAATATCGGCATCTCCAAGCGGGGTTCCTTTAATTGGAAGAAGAAAGTTAATTGGCAGTGCTTCTGGCTGGATTTCGCGTAATTCAAGAAGCATATCATAATAGTGATGTCCTTTTGCGATTTTTGTGCACAAATATTACTTTAACATATAAAAGTGCAAAATGTCAACTAAATATAAAAAAAAGTTTACGATCCGCACTGGGTACGGAGTGAGCAGTAATTCTACATTTTATGATTTATTTGATAATATGAGAAGTATGATGTAAGAGCATTCGGAAATACACATATATAGTATTAAAAACTATATTAAATAGTTTTTCTTGACAAGAATGGAATTTATGATATACTTTGAATATCAAAATATTTTAAATCAAAATAATTTGAAATAATAAACATACTAAAGAGAATTTATACTGGTTTAAACGAATCAAGTAACGAAAAGGAATACTTTTATCCACTTGACTATTGAGTAGAAATGAAGAAAGGAAAATGATATGTCCAAAATTGCATTTGTATTTCCAGGACAGGGCGCACAGTACACAGGAATGGCAAAAGATTTTTATGAAAAATTTCCTGTAAGCCGTGAAGTATTTGAAAAAGCTTCGAAAGTCTCGGGGTTGGATATAAAGACGTTGTGCTTTGAGGAAAATGAGAATTTAAATATTACAGAATATACACAGATTGCAATGCTGACAGCAGAAATCGCAATCTTAAGAGCTGTAGAGGAAGCGGGAATCCACTCTCAGGTAAATGCAGGACTAAGCCTTGGAGAATATGGTGCGCTTGCAGCCTCTGGAGTAATGAGAGAAGAGGATGCATTTGCCATAGTAAGAAAAAGAGGAATCCTGATGCAGGAGGCATATCCGACAGGCGGTGCGATGTCAGCAATTCTTGGAACAGATGCAGAACTGATTGAGAAGATTTGCGAAGAGACACCGGGAATCGTATCCATTGCCAACTATAACTGCCCTGGACAGATTGTGATCACAGGAGAGGAAAAGGCGGTTTTGACAGCGGGAGAAGCATTAAAAGCAGCCGGCGCAAGACGTGTGATTCCGCTTAAGGTCAGTGGACCGTTTCACTGCGAGCTTCTTAAGGAAGCAGGTAAAAAGCTTGGAGAAGAACTGGAGAAAATAGAAATCCAGACTTTCGCAATTCCGTATGTGACAAACGTGACTGCACAATATATTACAGAATCAGACCAGGTAAAGAATCTGCTGGTAAAACAGGTTTCTTCTTCTGTCCGCTGGCAGCAATGCGTGGAGCAGATGATAAATGATGGTGTAGATACGTTTATTGAGATTGGACCGGGAAAAACTCTGACAGGCTTCCTCAAGAAGATTAACAGGAATGTGAAAGCATTACACATAGAGAAAATAGAAGACTTGGAAGCAGTAAGAAAGGAGTGCCTGTAAATGCTGGAGAATAAAGTTGCACTTGTCACAGGTGCGGGACGTGGAATCGGACGTGCGATTGCAATTGCCCTTGCGAAAGAAGGTGCAGAGGTAGTCGTTAATTATAACGGTTCTGAAGAAAGAGCAAAAGAAGTAAAACAGACAATCGAAGAAAATGGCGGAAAAGCTTCTATATATAAATGTAACGTCAGTGATTTTGAGGCATGTGAAGCAATGATCAAAGACATTGTGAAAGAGCATGGACGTCTGGATATTCTGGTTAATAATGCAGGAATTACGAAAGACGGATTGATCATGAAAATGAAGGAAGAGGATTTTGATTCTGTATTGAATGTGAATCTGAAAGGTACATTTAATACAATTCGTCACAGTGCCCGTCAGATGTTGAGACAAAAGAGTGGAAAAATTATTAATATTTCTTCAGTTTCCGGAATTCTTGGAAATGCGGGACAGGCAAATTACGCAGCGTCTAAAGCAGGTGTGATCGGTCTGACAAAGACAATGGCAAGAGAACTCGGAAGCCGCGGTATCACAGTAAATGCAATCGCACCGGGATTTGTGGATACAGAGATGACAGGCGTTCTTTCAGAAGAAATCAGGGAAAATGCCTGCAGACAGATTATCCTGGGACGATTTGGAAAACCGGAAGATATCGCGAATGTGGCGGTATTTCTGGCATCAGACAAAGCAGATTATATCACAGGACAGGTCATCAGTGTGGATGGGGGAATGAATGTATAAGTTTTCCCAGGGATATAAAATCGGGAAATACGATGAACTGTAAAGTGAGAATAAGATATTGACAGATAACTAAGACCAAACCCAGGAAACAGGGAGAAAGGGGAATAATCCATTGTCCTCAAAGAGGATAAACAGAGATTATATGTAATAAAATGAGAAGAGTTGTAATCACAGGAATGGGAGCAATCACTCCGGTAGGATTGAGTGTAGAAGAATTCTGGAACAGCGTGAAAGAAGGCAAAACAAATTTTGCGGAAGTCACACGTTTTGATTCAAGTAAATACAGAGCACATATGGCAGCAGAAATCAATAATTTCAATGCAAAAGATTATATGGATTTTAAATCGGCAAAGCGTATGGAACTTTTCAGCCAGTATGCAGTAGCTGCGGCAAAAGAGGCAATTGAGCAGTCCGGACTGGATATGACGAAAGAAGATCCATTTCGCGTTGGATGCAGCGTTGGAAGTGGTATCGGAAGCATGCAGGTTGTTGAGAAATCCTGCGAAATTCTTAACACGAAAGGACCAGGCAGACTGAATCCACTGATGATTCCGCTTCTGATTTCCAACATGGCATCCGGAAATGTCTCCATTCAGTTTGGGCTTCGCGGAAAAAACATCAATGTTGTGACTGCCTGCGCGACAGGAACCCACAGTATCGGTGAAGCATATCGTACCATCCAGTGTTCTGATGCAGATGTTATGGTTGCAGGCGGAACAGAAGCTGCCATTACACCAACAGGATTTGGTGGTTTCGCGGCGCTTACTGCGCTGACATCTTCCACAGATCCTAAAAGATGTTCTATTCCGTTTGATAAAGAAAGAAGCGGCTTTGTCATGGGCGAGGGTGCCGGTGTCGTTGTTCTCGAAGAACTGGAGCACGCAAAAGCACGCGGTGCGAAGATTCTTGGTGAAGTTGTAGGATACGGTGCAACAGGTGATGCATTTCATATCACGTCTCCGGCAGAGGACGGTTCCGGAGCTGCCAAAGCTATGGAACTTGCCGTAAAAGAAGCTGGAATTTCCACAGATGACGTATGGTATGTAAACGCTCATGGCACAAGCACACATCATAATGATTTATTTGAGACAATCGCTATTAAGAAAACATTCGGTGAACATGCAAAAGAAATGAAAGTAAATTCTACGAAATCTATTACAGGACACCTTCTCGGAGCAGCCGGTGCTGTAGAAGTGATCACCTGTGTAAAAGAACTTCAGGAAGGCCTGATCCATCAGACTGTTGGTTATAAGGTGCCGGATGAACAGTGTGACCTGGATTATGTAGGAGATGGCCCGGTTAAGATGGACATTAAATATGCATTATCCAACTCTCTTGGATTTGGTGGACATAATGCTTCCTTACTTATTAAGAAATACGAGGACTAAGTAGATGGAATTATCAAATATACTGGAACTCATTCATGCAGTCAGCGATTCTAATCTGACAGAATTTAATTTGCAGGATGGAAACTTAAATATTTCCATGTCAACAGAGAAGACAATCGTGCAGCAGGTAGCCGCAAGCGCAGATACAGCATCCTTTGCGGCTGGTTATCAGCCAACAGTACAGCCGACTTTACAGGCCGCCGCACAGAATCAGAAAGACACAGACAGAGCAGATGATACACAAAAACTCACTGGAAATATAGTGAAATCTCCACTTGTGGGAACCTACTATGCAGCTTCCTCACCGGACAGTGCCCCATTTGTAAAAGTGGGAGATAAAGTAAGTAAAGGGCAGGTCTTGGGTATCGTTGAGGCAATGAAGTTGAGGATGTCACAACAGCGTATATATTAGAATGTGTAAGATACTGGGTTAAGGAA
>ERZ791611.1726-NODE-1726-length-12620-cov-9.130760_pt1 | contig 12620 bp, 8 predicted proteins | sample MGYA00510275_ERZ791611 | MGnify/ENA primary metagenome ERZ791611 (study PRJEB30046, sample SAMN00791912) | human gut metagenome | study: EMG produced TPA metagenomics assembly of the A metagenome-wide association study of gut microbiota in type 2...
TACTCTTGCGTTTCATCTTTTTCATCATAATAATTTCTTACTAATGATTGTGTTTTTCTAATATGTTTTTCTACATTTGCTTTTGCTAGTGCTTTATCTTTCTTTACAATCGCTTCATAAATTTCTTTATGTTCTTGTGCTGCTTCAATTAAACGATTTGGTTGTTTAATTGAATGTCTGGAAGTAACATGAATATAATAGTTAATATCTGACAATAATTGTTCAAAATATTGTGAATGAGTTGCTCTATAAATAGCTTCATGGAAATCAATGTTTACTTCTGTAAATCTTTCTTGATCATTTTTTTCAGCATAGAATTCTAATAAATCATAGATTTCTTTAATTCTATCTAATTCTTCTTGAGTAATACGATCAATAGCAAGTTGTACAGATAAACTTTCTAAAACAACACGAATTTCTAACATATCATCAATATCTCTTGATGAAAAACCTAATACATAAACTCCTTTATTAGGAATACTTTTAACTAATCCTTCTAACTCTAATTGTTTTAAAGCTTCTCTAATAGGTGTTCTAGAAATATTTAGTTCTTTAGAAAGAACAACTTCATTTAATTTTTGTCCTTTTTCATATTCTTCATTTAAAATCTTATCCCTTAAAATACAAAAGATGCGATGTCCTAAGGAACCATGTCCTGCATTTTCTAAAATATTTTTTTTCATACTATAACCTATCTATAATTGCTTGCGTGAATTCCTTTGTAGAAGCATGTCCACCAATATCACGCGTTACAATTTTTCCCTCTTCTACGACTTTTGAAAGTGCATCACGTAGCCTATTTGCTTGATCATTTTGTCCTAAGGCTTCTAACATTAAAGCAAACGCTAAAAGCAATGCACTTGGATTGGCAATTCCTTTTCCTGCAATATCAGGAGCACTACCATGAACAGCTTCATAAATACGGTATTCATCTCCAATATTTCCACTAGGAGCAAATCCTAATCCACCTACTAAACCTGCACATAAATCAGAAACAATATCTCCATATAAATTAGGAGCAACCAATACATCAAATGTTTCTGGTCTTAAAACAAGCTGCATACACATATTATCAATGATTACTTCTTGTTTTTCGATTTCTGGATAATCTTTACCTACATTTCTAAAACATTCTAAGAATAATCCATCTGTAAATTTCATAATATTCGCTTTATGAATGGCCGTGACTTTTTTTCTACCATTTGCTTTTGCATATTCAAAAGCATAACGACAAATCTTTTCACTGGCTTCTCTAGTAATTAATTTAATACCATGCGCAACATCATCACCCACCATATATTCAATTCCTTTATAAAGATCTTCCGTATTTTCACGAATCATGACTAAATCAATATTTTCATATTTAGAATCAATTCCTTTAAAAGAACGAATTGGTCTTACATTGGCATAAGTTGCAAATTTTTGTCTTAAAGCAACATTGACACTTCTAAATCCTGTACCAATAGGTGTTGCTGTTGGACCTTTTAATGCCCATTTATATTCTTTAATAGCATCTACAAGTCCTGGTTCAAAGACTTCTTTTGTTTTAGCAGCATATTCTGCACCTGCTTGATATTCTACCCATTCAATATCTAAATTCATCGCTTTTGTAATGTCAACAACACTTTGTGAAATTTCTTTTCCGATTCCATCACCTGGAATTAATACTGCTTTCATTAAAAGTCACCTCCTAATTCTTTAATTGCATTTAATAGACCACCATATTGAATCATTGTTTTTTCTCTTGGTGATAATTTTAATTTTGCGGTAATTGTTTGATTATTTGTTTTATTGATAACAGTAATATCTTTATTGTTTTCAACACTATCTAATAAATTAATTAATTCATATTCATCTTGATCATTAAAGAAATCGTAATCTTTTTGATTAATAACAAGTGGTAAAATACCATTATTAATTAAGTTCGAACGATGAATTCTTGCAAATGAAATAGCAAAAATTGCTTTGATCTTTAAATAATTAGGAACAAGGGCTGCATGTTCACGTGAAGAACCTTGACCGTAGTTATCTCCACCAACAATAAATCCTCCGCCATTTTCAATGCATCTATTATAGAATTGATCATCTACTTTACAGAAAGAGAATTTAGCAAGATGTGGCACATTACTTCTATATGGGAGTAATTTAGAATCAGATGGCACAATGTGGTCTGTAGAAATATTATCTCCTACTTTTAAACATACTTTACCTTTAAATGTATCTGGTAATTTATCTCCTCGAGGAACTGGTTTAATATTTGGTCCCATATAAACTTCATTTTGAGGATCATATTCATCAATAAAGAAATTCTTATTCTTCACAAATGGTGTATTTTCAATATCGTCTAAATACATATCATCTTCAAATTCATCTGTTAAATATCCTTTGATTGCACTTAAAGCAGCAACTTCAGGTGATACTAAATAAACACTAGCATCATTTGTTCCTGAACGTCCTTTAAAGTTACGGTTGATAGTTCTTAAAGAAACACCTTTAGAAAGTGGTGCTTGCCCCATACCGATGCATGGTCCACAACCACATTCAAGAATTCTTGCCCCAGAGGCAATCATATCCGCTAAAGCTCCACATTTAGAAAGCATTGCTAGAATACTAGAAGAACCTGGAGCAATAACAAGTGATACATGAGTTGCTACTCTTCTTCCTTTTAAGATTTTTGCAGCTTTTAACATATCAGGAAGTGATGAGTTTGTACAAGAACCAATCACTACTTGATTAATTTTCATTCCTTTTAATTCACTTACTGGTACAACAGCATCTGGACTATGTGGTTTAGCAGTTAATGGTACTAATTTTGATAAATCAACGGTGATTTCTTCATCATATGTAGCATCTTCATCCGCTTTTAATTCAACATAATCTTCTTCTCTTCCTTGTTGAATTAAGTATTCTTTAGTAATTTCATCTGTTGGAAAGACAGAAGTCGTTGCCCCTAATTCAGCCCCCATATTACAAATAGTTGCACGATCTGTTAATGATAATTCTTTTAATCCTTCTCCAGTGTATTCAATAATCTTATTAACTCCACCTTTGACAGATAATTGTTGTAAAATATATAAAATAACATCTTTAGCCGAAGCCCATTTTGCTTTTTTACCTACTAAATTCACTCTAACAACACTTGGACATTGTAAATAATATGTACCTGTTGCCATTGCTACAGCGACATCTAATCCTCCTGCCCCAATAGCAATCATTCCCATCGCACCACATGTTGGTGTATGTGAATCTGATCCTACTAATGTTTTACCAGGTTTTGCAAAGTTTTCTAATTGCAATTGATGGCAAACACCATTTCCTGGTTTAGAAAAAGTAATTCCGTGTTTTTTTGCTACACTACGAATAAACTCATGATCATCCATATTTTCAAAACCTGTTTGTAACATATTATGATCAATATATGCAACTGCCTTTTCAACCGCTACATGTTCAATTCCCATTGCCTCTAATTGTAAATAAGCCATTGTCCCTGTTGAATCTTGAGTTAATGTTTGATCAATTTGAATCCCTATTTGTTGACCAGCGACTAACTCACCACTTTTAAGTTTAGTACTTAAGATTTTATACGCTAAATTCATTATTCTACGTCCCCCTTATTACGATTGTATACAATTATACATTCCATGTGTATTATTGTAAATACATTCTAAGTAAATAAAGGGATTTTTTTACGTATATTCCATTAAAATTGTATATTGTATACAGTTATCAATCATTTAAAAAGGGAGCAAAAGCTCCGCTTTTTTTATAAATCTAAGGCATATGCAATCGCAAGTTTTGTTGTATCTACGATTGAATCAATATGACAACGTTCTTTACCATGTGAATTGATCACAGCCATACCAAATGCTGCAGCATAAACATTATTACCTGCACGAATTGCAGCATTAGCGTCTGTTCCATAATGGAAGAAAACATCAACACAATAATTTAAGTTTGTTTTTTTAGCTTGGTTGATAATTCTTGTAGTAAGTTCTCTATCATATGGAGAATAGTTATCTTTAGCACAGATACTTACTGTTTTTTCATCAGCATGATAATCAGGCCCAATTAATCCAATATCTAAAGCAACATATTCTTCTACTTCTTCTGGTACATAAGCTCCACCATGTCCGATTTCTTCATAAATTGGGAAAGCTAATAATGTACGATATTTTGGTTTTAAGTTATTTCTTCTGAAGTAAGCCATCATTTCGATTAATGCAGCAACTGCAGCTTTATCATCAATATAACGTGAAACAACATATCCTGATGGTGTATATTCGAAATGAGGATCTACAGAGATCACATCACCATGATCAATACCTAAAGCCATAACTTCTTCTTTAGAATGAACATCTTCATGTAAGATAACTTCCATATGATCTTCATCTCTTGGCATTGTTCTAGCATCTTCAAATACATGAACTGAGTGAGCTTTACAAATAACCATACCTCTATATTTGCGTCCATCTCTTGTAATAAGAGTAACACCTTCACCTTCCATACTATGGTAGTTAACACCACCTAATTGTCTTACAATTAAATGACCGTTATCATCAATATGACGAACAACTAAACCAATTGTATCTAAGTGAGCACCCAAACATACTGTTTTAGAATTATCTTCTCCTTCTAAAGTAATGTAAGCTGTTCTTTTACGATCATAAGTTACTTCTAATCCAAATTCAGCAGCTTTTTTTTCTAATAAAGGGAAAACTTCTTCATAATAACTAACTGGACTTGGTACATCAATAAATTCTTTACATAATTCAACTAATTCATTTTTGTTAATATTCATTTCCATTTTATAATACCCCTTTTACTTTTTATCATATAAATGACATGCGCAGAAATGACCTGGTTCTACTTCTTTAAAATCGGGTCTCTCTGTTTTACAAATATCCATTACTTTCGGACATCTTGTACAGAAACGACATCCTTTAGGTGGATTGGCTGGACTTGGCACATCGCCACCTAAGATTTGTTTATCTTCAATTCTTTCTTTTCCGATTCTTGGAATTGCTGAAAATAATGCTTGAGTATAAGGATGTAATGGTTTGGCATAAAGTGATTCTGTATCAGCCATTTCCATCATATTACCTAAATACATAACCCCTACTCTATCAGCAATATGTTTTACAACACTTAAGTCATGGGAAATGAAGATATAAGCAATACCCATTTTTTCTTGTAATTCATTTAATAAGTTAATGATTTTTGCTTGAATTGAAACATCTAATGCTGAAACAGGTTCATCACAAATAATCAATTTTGGTTGTAAAGCAATTGCACGGGCAATCCCAATACGTTGTCTTTGTCCTCCTGAAAATTCATGAGGATAACGATACATGTAATCTAAGTTTAAACCAACTTGTTTCATAACTTCCACAACACGTGCATCACGTTCTTCTTTTGTTTTATAACATTTAGCGATATCAATTGGTTCAGCAATAATATCTTTAACTGTCATACGTGGATTTAAAGAAGCATAAGGATCTTGGAAAATCAATTTGATTTTATCACGTGCTTCTTGTAATTCTTTACCTTTTAAGCTTGTAAAATCTTGACCATCTAAGATAACCTTTCCTTCAGTTGGTTCAATTAGACGGATTACACTTTTACCCATTGTTGATTTACCACATCCTGATTCACCAACAATCCCAAAAGTTTCTCCTATTTTAACATCAAAGCTAATATCATCTACCGCTTTAACAACGCTTTTTTTACCTCTTAAAGAAGATGATTTAATAGAATAATATTTCTTTAAATGTTCTACTTTTAATAAAACGTCTTGATTATTTTCCATTTTCTACATCCTCCTTATTCCATCTTTCATGATATTTCCAACAACGAACTAAATGGTTTTCACCATGTTCCATCATTGCTGGACATTCTTGATGACAGATTTCTTTGGCATGTTTACAACGTGGTGCGAAGAAACATCCTTTTGGAAGTTCATAAAGCATTGGTACAGAACCAGGAATAACTTCCAATTCTTCTTGATCATCGCTATCGATATCAGGGATTGATCTTCTTAGACCAATAGTATAAGGATGTAAAGGATTTTTAAATAAATCTTCTACATTTGTATATTCTACGATCTTACCTGCATACATAACGATTACATTATCTGCCATTTCTGAAATAACACCCATATCATGTGTAATTAATAATACGGCTGTATTTAATTCTTTTTTCATTTTATTAATTAATTTTAAGATTTGTGCTTGAATAGTCACATCTAATGCTGTTGTAGGTTCATCACAAATCAATAATGATGGATTACATGAAAGTGCCATCGCAATCATGATTCTTTGTCTCATCCCACCAGACAATTGATGAGGACAAGAAGCAAATACTTTTTCAGGCATTGGAATACCTACAAGTTTAATCATTTCTAAAGCACGTTCTTTAGCTTCTTGTTTACTCATTTTTTCATGAGTTAAAACAGCTTCCATAATTTGTTTTCCAACAGTAATAACTGGATTTAAAGATGTCATTGGCTCTTGGAAAATCATTGAGATTTCTTTACCACGAATATCTCTCATTTCTTTAGGAGATTTCTTTAATAAATCTTCTCCTTTATACATAATTTCACCAGCAGTAATTTTACCTGGAGGAGATGGTATTAATTGCATTAATGATAAAGCTGTCATACTTTTACCACAACCAGATTCTCCAACAACTCCTAAAGTTTCTCCTGGTTTGATATTAAAACTTACTTCTTGTACAGCAGGAAGCGCTCCACGATCTGTAAAGAAGGTAATACCAAGATCTTTGACTTCTAATAATTCTTTATTTTCACTCATATCTTTTCCCCTTTTTACGATCTTAATTTTGGATCAAGCGCATCTCTTAATCCATCACCTAACATATTGAACGCTAATACTGTAATAATAATAGCTAACCCTGGAATTACTGAATAGTATGTTGCACTACGAATATATGGTTGTGAAAAACTAATCATTGAACCCCAGCTTGCCATTGGTGCTTTAACACCTAAACCTAAAAAGCTTAATGATGCTTCTGACATAATTGCATTTGGAATACCTAATGTTACAGTAACGATTAATGTTGATAAACAGTTAGGTAATAAATGTTTCATAATAATTCTAAAACTATTTCCACCGCTGACTTTACATGCATCGATGTATTCCATCTTTTTAAGACGCATAACATCCCCACGGATAAGTCTGGCTGTTGAAGCCCAACCTAAAAGGCCAAGCGCTAAGTAAAGGTTAATTAAACCTGGTCCTAAAACGAACATGATAGCCATCGCAAATAATAAGAATGGAAAAGATGAAAATACTTGAATTAAAAATGAAATAACAGAATCTACTTTTCCACCAAAATATCCGGCACAAACACCCATCGTATACCCAATAACTGTCGCAATAATTTGTGAAATGATACCAACACTTAAAGAAACACGGCATCCATAAATAATTCTTGAAAAAATATCTCTTCCTAAATCATCTGTACCAAACCAATGTTGTCCGCAAGGTTTCATTAAACGATCTGTAAGAACTTGTTTGTTTGGATCATAAGGAGCAATCAATGGTGCAAATAAAGCAATTAAGCATAAAAGAATAACGATGAACAAACATACCATTGCTACTTTATTTTTCTTGAAAATGTTCCAACTGATTGACCAATAACTTTGATATGTTTGATCTTTTTTCTTTTTAAACATTTTATGATGACTCCTTTCCTAAACGAATTCTTGGGTCGACTACTGTATAAAGTAAATCAACTACTAAATACATAATGACACAAATAACCGCAATATACATCACGCCACCTTGGACGATTGGTAAATCACGTGTATTAATACTATCTACTAACATTTTTCCAATTCCCGGAATTGAAAATACAGATTCTACTAAGACAGATCCTGTTAAGATGTTTCCTAAATCAGATCCTGCAATTGTAATAATTGGAATTAACGCATTACGTAAAGCATGTTTAATTGTAACAACCCAACCTTTTAAGCCTTTAGCTTCAGCTGTACGGATGTAATCTTGTGATAAAACATCTAACATACTTGTTCTTGTAATACGAGCAATACTTGCTGCATATCTTGTACCTAAGGCAATACCTGGTAAGATAAATGATTTAAAACTATCAATACCTGATAAAGGTAATAAATTAAATTTCAAACAGATAACAATTTGTAAGATGATAGCAATCCAGAATGCGGGAGCTGAAATACCAAATACAGAAATTGTCATTAAAGCTGAATCAACCCACTTACCATGATTAACGGCAGCCACAACACCTACTACTATCCCTAAAACAACAGCTAATATATAAGCAATACCAGCAAGCTTAGCCGTTACTAAAAATGAACTTGTTAAAATATCAATTACTGGTTTATTTTGGAAATATGATGTTCCAAAGTTTCCTTGAAGCATATTTCCTAACCAGCTGAAATATTGAATATAAATTGGTTGGTCTAATCCCATTTCATGTGTAACACGTGCAATCGTTGCTTGATCAGCGAACTCACCTAACATGATTTCAACTGGATTACCAGGCACAATGTTTAACACAAAGAATGTGATTAACGAAATACAAAAAACGACACCAATAGCTTGTAATACACGTTTTAGTAAATACTTCGTCATATTTTTCCTCCTTTTTCCTACAATAAATATATGGAATGCATTGCTGCATTCCATATATGATTAACACTTATTTAATTTCATTTACTATTTTTTAGATAAATCAATATCAATGTTATATAAATGATAAATTAAGTTTCCTAATTTAGCATTTTTTACATATGGTTTAGCAACAAATTGTAATTTACCATAATATAATGGAATTGTTCCATAATCTTCACGAGATAAGATATAATCTGCTTTTTTGTATAATTCAACACGTTTATCAGAATCATTTGATTCTCGAGCTTCTTTCATTAATGAATCGAATTCAGGATTATTGTAGAATACACCTTTTCCTACAGCGTTTTCTGAATAGTAATAAGTATACATTTGGTTATCAGCATCAGCATATAATGGGAACCAACCAAGAACTGTAGCTTGTAATTCACCAGCAGCTCTAGCTGAAGACCAAATACCTGCATCAATTGTTTCTACATTCATAGTAATTCCTGCTTCTTTTAAGTAAGCTTGTAATGCAGTAGCGATTTTTTCTTCTTTTTGTCTAACTTTGCAAGTAAATGTAGGGTTTGAAATACCTGCATCAGCTAAAACTTGTTTAGCTTTTTTAACGTTATGTTCATAAGTTTTTAATTTGTCATCATGACCTGGAACACCTGGATTTAAGAATGATGAAGCTGGTTCAGCAGCACCATTTAATACAGTACTACATAATTCTTTACGGTTAATAGCTAATGAGATTGCTTCTCTAACTGCTTTATTGCTTAATACTGGATCATTATCTTTAATTGATAAGAAATATGTACCTAATGGAGTTACTTGAGTAATTTCATCTTTTAAATCACTATCTTTATATTGATCTAATAATGAAGTATCTAAGTCACACATATCAATGTTACCTTGTTCATATTCCATCATTTTTGTACTTACATCATCAATATAAACAATTTCTAAACGATCTAAGTTAACTTTTTTACCATGATAGTTTTTATTTGGAACCATTACAACTTTAGTTTGTTCATCATTTTCTTTAATTACATAAGGACCAGTACCAATTAAGTTAGTTCCTTTACCCCAGTTTTCACCAGCAGCAGCACATGCATCAGAAGGATAAATTGAAGCATAGTCCATACCTAAGTTAGCAACAAATGGCGCAAATTTGTAATTAATATGTAATTTAAAAGTGTAATCATCAACAGTTTCAAAACCACTTAATTCAGTAGCTTTACCATCTAACATATCTTGAGCACCAGTAATCATGTTGTACATATATGTATTTGTACATCCTGTTGCTGGCGTAAACATTCTTTCGAATGTATATTTAACATCTTCAGTAGTTAAATCAGAACCATCTGAGAATTTAACACCTTTTTTAAGTGTAATTGTATAAGTTAATCCATCATCAGATACTTCTGGCATGTCTTTAGCAAGAACACATTCTTCTTTATTGTCATCATTCCAACGATATAATCCCTCTAATACGTTGTCAGCAACAGAAGAAGCCCCTGAGTTAGTGTTAGTTTGCATATCTAAACCAACTTTTGGATTAGATTGACCAAAGCGAAATACTTTTTCGCCACTTTCTGTACTTTTGCTTGAGCTACTTGAACCACCACATCCAGCTAAGGATACAGCCATTGCAGCAACAGCAAGAACAGATAAAGATTTCTTTAATAAGTTCATTTCCCTTTCCTCCTAGTTTTAACAATTCCCTACTTAAACTTTCTTAAAGTACCTTTGTATTATATCAAAGGGGTTTCTTGATTTCAACAGAATATTGCATTTTTGTATACAATTGAAAACAATTATCTAATTTCATACCTTATTATTTTATGTTTTTTTGCAAAAAATGTTCTTGTTTATGCAAAAAAAACAATATCCAATCCACATGGATATTGTTTTTCATTTTAAAGCATACTTGTCATTCCACCATCAATAACAAGTAATTGTCCTGTTGTATAAGTACAAGCATCACTTGCAAAATAGATAAGTGCTCCGTTCATTTCACCTTCACGACCAAATCTCTTAAGAGCTACTCTGTTTTTTAAAACAAGAGAACCTGGTGCATCTAAAGCATCATGTGTCATTTCTGTATCATAGACACCTGGGGCAATCGCATTAACAAGAATACCATAAGGTGCTAGATCTCCTGCCATGGCTTTTGTAAGGTTAACAACCCCACCTTTAGCCGCAAAATAACTCACTTGAGCAGGTCCAGCTTGAATACCACCAACCGATGAAATATTAATAATTCTTCCATATTTTTGTTTCATCATAATAGTTGAAACTTCTCTTGCCATGAGGAAAACACCTTTTAAATCTGTATCTAAAACTTTATCCCATTGGGCTGTTGTATGATCATGAAGACCACCTGAGTATTCAACAACACCAGCATTATTTACAAGAATATCAATTTTTCCAAAATGATTGACGACAGCATTAACCGCATTTTTAATACTTTCTTCATCTGTAACATCACATGAAACAGGTAAACAATCATGTCCATTTTGTTTTAATTCTTTAGAAAATTCTTCTAATCTTTCTTTTCTACGTGCAAGGATAGCGACATCGCATCCTTGTTCACTTAATGCTCTTGCAAATTGTTGTCCAAGCCCACTTGAAGCTCCTGTAACAACAGCTACTTTTCCAGTTAAATCAAATGTTATCATGATTATATCTCCTATTCCATCACACGAATTGCATGGTATCCTTCATGAATTGCAGTTAAAATTTTTCTTGGTGCAACAGCATCTCCAATAACAGCAACTTCATCATATTTTTCATCTAATAAATCTTCTAATTGATTATTAGGTCTAAATCCAACAGCATTTAAAACAGTATCACATTCAAGCGTCATTGTTTTTCCATCTCTTTCAAATGTAACACTTGTTGGTGTAATATTTGTTACTTTAGCATTTGCTTCCACTTTAACACCACGATCTTTTACCATTTTTCTTAAGTGTTGATCATTATTTAAGCAATGGTTCGCTGTAAATAAGATGTCTGGACACATTTCAACTAATGTGACATCTCCATCTTTTCCAGCAATATCACAAGCTGCTTCAGTACCAGCAAGTCCAGCACCGATAACAACGACTTTTTTACCAACTGTTGCTTGATGTGTTAAATAATCACTTGCAAGAACCGTTGTATCAATACCTGGAATTGGAGGCATTGCTGGTGTAGATCCTGCAGCTAGGATAACTTTATCATAATCACCTTCAAGATTATCTTTAGTAATAGGTGAATTTAAATGAATATTCACATCTAGTTTTTTACATTGTGTTTCTAAGTATTTAATTAATTTTAAAACATCAGCTTTAAAATCAGGTCCACCTGCTGGCCATAAAGTACCACCTAATTTATCTTCTTTTTCATATAAATCAACATCAAAACCACGACGTTTTGCAGTAATAGCAGCCATCATACCAGCTGGTCCACCACCAATAACAAGGACTTTACGTTTTTGACCATTTGGAAGTGGTAAAGCATAAGCTTTTTCTGCATAACATAATGGATTAACTGCACAATAATAGTGTTTACCGCTAAATCCTGCAAGTAAGCATTCATTACATCCAACACATGGAGCGATATCTTCTTCATGATGTGCTTTGACTTTTTTAGGCCAATATGGATCAGCTAACATTTGATGTGCAAGTCCTACATAATCTAAGATTCCATCTTCAACAGCTTTTTTAGCTACTTCAGGATCTTTTAAGTTACCATCTCCTAAAACAGGTACACTTACAATATCTTTAATTGCTTTTTGAACATCTAATTTATATCCTTCTTTACTATAAACAGTAGTGATTGCTTGGAACCATTCTTCATAACATCCAGTATCAACATGTAAAGCATCAACCCCTGCTTTTTCTAAGATTTTAGCCATTTCAATACCTTCATCAATTGTTCTAAAACCTTCTACTCTTTGATGTGGTGTGAATTTAACCAAAACTGGCATTGTTTCAGGAATATTCTTTTTAATTGCTTCAATAC
>ERZ791611.1737-NODE-1737-length-12522-cov-14.085586_pt1 | contig 12522 bp, 7 predicted proteins | sample MGYA00510275_ERZ791611 | MGnify/ENA primary metagenome ERZ791611 (study PRJEB30046, sample SAMN00791912) | human gut metagenome | study: EMG produced TPA metagenomics assembly of the A metagenome-wide association study of gut microbiota in type 2...
AAGTTAAGAAGTTAGTGGATTTAGAAAGTGTTCAATTTCATATTGCAATTTAAGATTTAATTTTATTACATATTAACTATTCATTATTCTTAAAGCGCTATTTTAGAGTTATAAGACAAAAAGATAAAACAAAAAGAAGAAAGCCGATACTCTAAATTCCCCTCTCCTCCCATCCACGACTAAGATTTACTAAAGACGCGGCTGGCTCACCAAGTAAGATAGGATGAAGACGCTACTGTACTCACGGCAGATGCTAGCCATGGTAACATTTGGTCAGAGTATAAAAGGATTGCGCTGTACCTTAAACTTGTCAGTTTGCTGAGAAAGTAGCTCAAACAGAAAACCGCTCCGAACAAGGGCGAGCCAACAACCATTACGTAAGTACGGTTGTGGATTGCCCTTTTCGGAGCGGTTATTTTTGATATTCTCAAAAACTGACAAGTTCAAGGTTTGGCCTAAGTTTTATACAAGACCAAATGTTACCCTATCGCTTGTAAGGCCGTATGTACAGTAGCGTCAAAGCATAACTTACGCGATGTACAGCCGCGTCTAAGTAAATCTTAAGCGTGGTTCTTTGCCCAGTTTACTTCTTCCAACACTTCTTCAGCTTTGCCTTCTTTTTCTAATTCAGCCAAAGTCTGAGCTTCAATTTCGGTTTCAGTACGATAATCCTGTTCCATCTTGCTGCAACGAATCCAGCTACGAACGGATTCAACCATAACGCCTGCTACGAGCAAGAACATTACGATAGATACCACAACCAACGTCCATTTACCCTGCGGAATGTAGTTGTCGAATACGTTGAGGTAATCGGCCATAACCGTGATGACAGCGATGAAGAAGCAAGGAATTGCAGTAACCCAAGCATAACGTTTACGACCCAAGCGGATGATAACCGTAGTACCGATTGCAAGACCCATAGTAGCCAACAACTGGTTGGATACACCGAACAACGGCCAAATAGTACCGATGTTACCCTGCAATACGAGGTAACCCCAAGTTATACATACGAGGAAGGAAGAAAGGTAAACGCCAGGAGTCCAATGCGTATCACGCATTTTCGGAATAGCCATACCGAGCAATTCCTGAACCATGTAACGGCTTACACGAGTACCAGCATCGATCAAAGTCAAGATGAACAAAGCTTCGAACATGATGCAGAAGTGATACCAGTAACCCATCAAATGAGCCATCATCGGAATCTGAGAGAAAATGTGAGCCATACCAACGGCCAAGGATACAGCGCCGCCCGGACGGTGCATCAAGTCTTCACCAACCATTGCGGACAACTGCGGCAATTCATGAACCTGTAAGCCCAAAGCTTTGAAGGTTTCAGCCGTGGAGTTAATAGCGAAGTAATCGTTAGGATTCAAGCTGGTTGCAGCGATAAGAGCCATCATAGCGATGAAGCCTTCAGTCAACATAGCGCCGTAACCGATAGGTAACATTTCTTTTTCGTTAGTAATCATTTTCGGGGTCGTACCGGTAGATACTGTTGCATGGAAACCGGACAACGCACCACAAGCGATAGTGATAAATACGAACGGAATAGCGGAACCATTCAATACCGGGCCACCGCCCCAAACATAAGCGGAGAAAGCAGGCATGTGGATTACCGGCATTACGCAGATAATACCTAAAGCCAACGCACCGATAGTACCAACCTTCATATAAGTGGACAAGTAACCACGCGGTGCCAAGAGCAACCAAACCGGAAGAGCTGCAGCGAAGAAGCTGTATACAGCCAACATAATTTCAATCTGTTCACGATTGTAGGTGAAATAAGGAGCCAAGGAAGAAGCCGCTACGTTTGGTCCAAAGATAACAGCTGCTAAAATCATAGCAACACCGATAATCGTAGCTTCTTTAATCTGACCAGGGCGGATCCAGCGGAGGTAGCAACCGATGAAGATAGCGATAGGAATCGTCATACTAACGGTGAAGAAGCCCCACGGGGAGTTTTCCAAGGAGTTAGCTACAACGGCAGCCATACCAGCCATGGTGATAATCAACAAGAACAAGGTAGCTAACATGGTCATGAAACCAGCTACGCTAGAAATTTCGCCTTTCGCGATATCGGCAATGGATTTACCGTTATAACGAACGGAAGCGAACAACAACACAAAGTCATGTACAGCGCCGGCTAAAACGCAACCGATCAAAATCCAGAGCACGCCCGGCAAGTAACCGAACTGTGCAGCGATAACCGGACCAACCAACGGACCAGCACCGGCGATTGCTGCGAAGTGCTGACCGAACGTAACCCATTTGTTAGTCGGTACATAGTCGACACCATCATTGATTCTTACCGCCGGTGTTACACGATACTGGTTAACCGTTAACACTTTAGCTGCGATGAACGCACCATAGAGGCGGTAGGCAATTGCAAGCACGAGGGCTGATACAATTACCAGATAAATCCCATTCATTTCCATAGTAGGAAACCTCCTTAACATAATAGCCAATCGGCCGAAAGATAAATGCGTTTTGGTTACCACACACTAGGTAACTTCTTACAGTACGCATTGTAAAATAATTTCTTTGCCCCGTAAATGAAATTTCGATGAACGGAATAAAACGGGGGCTAAACGGAAATGACTGTTCTCAAAGGGTTCTCAGACCGCTCCCGAGCATGCCTTACTGGGCATATTCTGTCCCTATCGCTTTTATTGCTAAAGTTCATTAACAAAAGTATCGGTAGATTTGTTAAAATGGCACGAAAAAGCCTCCCAGAACTGTTATGTTTCCAGGAGGCTTTTCATTTCACCTTTTACTTTTACCTATGTGCTTTTTACTTACTACGTGTAGGGTTGAAGTGATAGCAAGTGTTAAGCATTCTTTTCTTTCAGGGTTTTCAATGTTTCTGCTTCAATGTCTTCTTCGTTACGATAATCCTGTTCAATGTTCGAGTAGCGAATCCAAGAACGAACCGCTTCGACCATAACTGTTGCAACGAGGAGCAACATGATACCACTAACAACAACCAAAATCCATTTGCCCTGCGGAATGTAGTTGTCGAATACGTTCAGATAATCGGCCCAAACCGTAATGCACGCGATGAATACGCACGGAATCGCCGTAACCCAAGCATAACGCTTACGGCCCATGCGGATAATAACCGTCGTGCCAATTGCGAGACCCATGGTAGCCAACAGCTGGTTAGATACACCGAACAGCGGCCAAATGGTGCCGATATTACCTTGCAATACTAAGTAACCCCAGGTTACGCATACGAGGAAGGAGCAAAGATATACACCAGGAGCCCAGTGCGTATCGCGCATCTTCGGGAATGCCATACCCAACAATTCCTGCAACATATAACGGCTTACGCGAGTACCGGCATCGATCAAAGTCAAGATAAACAAGGCTTCGAACATGATGCAGAAATGGTACCAGTAACCCATCAAGTGAGACATGTTCGGCAACTGGGAGAAAATATGAGCCATACCAACAGCGAGAGATACAGCGCCGCCAGGACGATGCATCAAATCTTCGCCTACCATAGCGGACAACGCCGGTAATTCGTGAGCCTGCAAGCCCAATTTGTTGAACGTTGCAGCTGTGGAGTTAATAGCGAAATAGTCGGCCGGGTTAAGACTCGTTGCGGCGATAAGAGCCATCATAGCGATGAAGGCTTCCGTCAACATAGCGCCGTAGCCAATCGGCAACATTTCTTTTTCGTTGGTAATCATCTTCGGAGTCGTACCAGTGGAAATCGTCGCATGGAAACCGGACAAAGCGCCACAAGCGATAGTGATGAATACGAACGGTAATACGGAGCCGCTTAATACAGGGCCACCGCCGCCAACATAGGGGGACAACGCCGGCATATGGATAACCGGCATTACGATGATAATGCCCAATGCCAACGCAGCAATGGTACCAATCTTCATGTACGTGGACAAGTAGTCACGCGGTGCCAAGAGCAACCATACCGGAAGTGCTGCAGCGAAGAAGCTGTATACAGCAAGCATGATTTCGATGGTCACACGGTCGTACGTAAAGTATTTAGCATACGGAGACGCTGCTACGTCCGGGCCATAGAATACGGCGGCTAAGATAAGCAACACGCCGATAATCGTAGCTTCGCGGATTTTGCCGGGGCGAATCCATTTCAGATAAATACCGATGAAGATGGCGATAGGAATCGTCATACTAACCGTGAAGAACCCCCACGGGGAATTTTCCAACGAGTTAGCAACAACGGCAGACATACCGGCCATAGTGATGATCAATAAGAACAGTGTAGCTAACATGGTCGTAATGCCTGCGAGACTGGAAATTTCGCCCTTTGCAATGTCCGCAATCGACTTCCCATTATAACGTACGGACGAGAAGAGCAATACAAAGTCGTGAACTGCACCGGCCAACACGGAACCGATTAAAATCCACAACATGCCCGGCAAATAGCCGAACTGCGCTGCAATTACAGGACCAACCAACGGGCCGGCACCGGCAATCGCCGCAAAATGATGGCCGAACGTAACCCACTTATTCGTCGGCACATAGTCAACACCATCGTTAATCGCCACAGCCGGCGTCGTCCGATATTGGTTGACCGTCAGAACCTTGGCCGCAATGAATGCCCCATACAGACGGTAGGCAATTGCGAGCACCAAGGCGGAAATAATTACTAGGTAAATACCGTTCATTTCCATGATGCAAACCTCCTCAACATAATGCCCTACACAAACCCTTTTGCCATATAATGAAATCCATAGCACACACCCAACCTTTTTACTACGGACTTAATTATATAACTTTTACACATTTATTTTATGACTTTTTCACATGATAGTAAATAGGCTGTTTTCAAAAATAGGCCTATTTACGCCAAACAGAACAAATTAAACTATAAACAGAAATATATCAAGCCAAACAGAAATATTTTTAGACGTTTGGAAATTTCCATTCAGCGGTCCCCTGTTCCCCTGTGACAAAATAGCCTTTGCTGCTCATGCTAATCCCCTATTCTGCCGTAAAATTAAAAACTAGCCTCCCAAGTACGAAAATCGTACCTAGAAGGCTAGTTTGTTTTTCCCTATTTAATTGTATTGCTTACACATCTCTGTGAAATAAACTGCCTCCTCGAACTTTATGCTCGTACCGGAGGTGTTTACCACTTAAACCTGAATACAATCACTCGTTCATACACCTGATTCGCCTTCGTATAAGACTCACCAAAGCCCGGAGTGTTGCAATCGTTAGGCAGGAATTGCGGTTCAATGCAGCAGCCGCTGTGCTGTGTATAGACGGCCCCGTTGCGACCTGTTTCATCGAGCCAGTTGCCCGTATAGAACTGATAGCCCGGCGCATCGCTAAGGACCTGTAGTTCTAAATCCGGCACGCGAATGCGACCACAAAGCTGCAAGTAGCGGTCGTCTTCGTCAGCAAAGGGCTGCGGCGTCAGTTCTTCGTGCGGGCTGCGAAGCACGTAGTGATGATCGTAGCCACGAAGCGGTGCCAACACGTCCTTGTACGTTTCCAGTGCCTTACCGATGCGCGTCCAAGGCCGCAAATCGAAGGGCGTTCCCTGCACACCTTCAATAACGCCGGTCGGAATCTGATTATCATCCATCAGCGCAAAGCGTTCGGCACCTAACGACACTTCATGGTCTTCCACCGTAGGAGCGCCGGACAGATTAAAATAGCTGTGATTCGTCACGTTTACCACGGAGTTTTCCGACGTCATGTACGTATACACTAAGCGAAGCTCTTGACCGGTCAAAATGGCCTTCAAGCGAATGCGCAAGGTACCCGGAAAGCCATCGGTGCGCGTCGGCACCGTTTCGCCTAGCACCAAACCATCCGTATCCGGCTCACTGCCAAAAGAAATACTGCCGTCATTCAGATCATGCCACACATTATACGTGAGCCCCTTCGGCCCACTGTGCAACAGGTTTTCCCCATTATTCGGCGTCCACGTGTACGTTTTCCCATCCACCGTACATTGCGCCTTACCTAAGCGATTCGCTACGCGACCAACGGACGCACCTAAATAGGCCGTGCCCTGTTCGTACTGCATGGCCGTATCATAACCCAGCACGACACTTCGTTTCAGCGGCTTAATGTACAAATCCATTAACGTCGCGCCGTAATCGGTAAACCGTGCCTTCAAGCACTGCGTCTCTAAGTCATAATAGTTAATCGCTTCGCCAGCCTTCGTCGTGCCGGCTACACTCCGTTTCATAAGCCTCAGCCCCCTATTCGCCACATGCCGCGTTGCGGCTGTACCGTATCTATACCATCGTGCTTTTCATGACGTAATTGCAATAACGACGTAATATGTGCTGCTAATTGAGCCCCATCATAGCCTTCCCGCACCTTGCTCACCAGCGATGCTTCATCGTCGCGGAGCAAGCACAAGCGCAGCCGCCCGTCCGACGTTAAGCGCACCCGATTGCAGGAATCGCAGTAGCTGTGACTCATAGGGAAGATAAACCCAACGACGCGGCCGTTTGGCAACCGATAATAGGTGGCCGGTCCAAAGCCATGTACCTTATCAGAGCCCACCGCTGCGTTCAACGGCACCGGAGCGCCACCGCAAATGCGCTTCAGCTGTTCCAGCCAGCTGATGAAATTCGGCCCGTGGAACTTCTCACCTTGGAAGGGCATGTACTCGATAAAGCGCCATACAACGTCCCATTTTTCTAAATATTTAAGCCACGTAGCCACCGTTTCGTCCGCTACAGGCTCCATTAAAACCGTGTTAATCTTAACGGACTTAAAGCCCGCCGCTAAGGCCGCTTCGATGCCGCTAAGTACAGCCGGTAACTGTCCGGTGCGACCGGTGCAGCGATTAAACTGCTCAGGATCCACCGAATCGAGGCTAATGTTTAATCGATTCAGCCCTTCGTCGCGCAAAGTCTGAGCCTGCGACGCCAATAAGCTACCGTTGGTGGTCATGGAAATGTCTTCAAACCAGCCCTTTTCATGGACTGTACGCAATAAATCGTGCAAACGCGGATACAACAGCGGTTCCCCGCCGGTTAACCGCAATGCCCTGACGCCTAAGCGATGGAAGGCTTCCAAGATGACTAGCCATTCCTCAACGGACACCAAATCCGTCTGACTTTCCGGTGTAATCTCCGCCGGCCGACAATAGGGACAGCAGAAGTTACATGCTTCCGTCAACGAAACACGTACATATTCAATTTTTCGTCCCCATGCATCCGTTACCATAGACTACCTCCGATTACGGGCGAATCACCTGCACCGCATCACCTACATGTATCATACCACCCTTGAGAACTCGTGCAAAGATACCTTGAGTCGGCATAATGCAAGAGCCTACAAGCTTCTGAATTTCGCAACCGGAATGACATTCCTTGCCAATCTGCGTTACTTCCAGTTCGATGCCGTCGCCTAAGATAAGCTTAGTACCAATCGGCAATTCATAGAGCACCACGCCTTCTACGGTAATGTTTTCCGCAAAATCGCCCGGTGCTACCGGAGCGCCCTTCGCCTTCATCAGCTCAATGCTGGCAATGCCGAGCAAGCTAATCTGACGATGCCATTTGCCGGCATGAGCGTCACCCTTCATGCCAAAATCCGTGATCAACTCCGCTTCCGGAATATTATGTTTTCGTTGCCCTTTTTCCTTGCTAATAGAAATGGCCACAATTTTTGCTGTAATTTCACTCATACTGTCACCTATTCTTGTATAGCCACGCCGTCAAAATGGCGTGCTACATCTAAGATTTACGATTTAACTCTATTGTAACAAATTAATCAAAAAATAGCCATGGAGGCCTTTCATTTCAGTGAAATAAAAAGCCTGTAAACACCGTCCATCTCTGGTCAGCAATTTACAGGCTTTAAACGTTATTAACTAACCACTGCGTAACTACACCTTAACACAGTCGATAGTACTTTTATGTTGCCTTCGCAACCTATTGGCCGGGAACGGAAAATGTTAGTCTTCCTCATCAACGTGCATTTCGTCTTCCGCACCATTCAAGATCAAGTTCAAAATTACAGCAGTCAAGCTACCGAGGGTAATGCCGGAGTGCAAGATAATCTTGGACCAATCCGGGAAGTTGTGGTAGAAGTTCGGCACCGTCAAGGTAATCATGGAAATACCAACGCTGATAGCTACGAGCATCAAGTTGTACGTGCCTTCGAAGTTAACCTTGGACAACGCGCGAATCCCGCTGGCGATGATCATGCCAAACATAGCAAGGCCGGCGCCGCCTAATACGGAGTTCGGAATGGATGCTACGATAGCAGCCATCTTCGGCACTAAGCCTAACACAACGAGGATGATACCGGAAGTAGCCACAACGAAACGGCTCTTAACGCGGGTTACAGCCACCAAACCAACGTTCTGAGCAAACGCGGTGTACGGGAAGCTGTTGAAAATACCGCCGATGAACGTGGACAAACCGTCAGCGCGCAAGCACTTAGCCAAGTTCTTGCGGCCAATAGGACGCCCTACGATTTCGCCGATAGCGATGCTGTCGCCCGTCGTTTCTACCATTACTACGAACATTACGATAACCATAGAAATAATGGACATAATATCAAAGGTCGGGAAGCCGAAGGAGAACGGCGTTACAAAGGCAACCCATTCGGATTTACCCACTTCGGAGAAGTTTGCCTGACCTAAGAGCGTAGCGATAATCGTACCGCCAATCAAGCCAATTAAGACCGCAATGTTACTGATGAAGCCCTTGCAGAATCGATATACGAAGATAACGATAGCCAACGTGATAAAGGCTAGGAACAGATTCATAGGACTGGCAAAATCCGGCGCCGCTGGGTTACCGCCGCCGATCCAGCGTACGGAAACCGGCAACAGCGTAATACCGATAATGGTAATAATCGTACCGGTTACGACTGGAGGGAAGAAGCGGATTAGCTTACTAAAGAACGGCGCTATGAGGAACGTAAATAGACCGGCCACGATGATAGACCCGTAAATAGCCGTCATGCCTTGGTCGAGACCAATGATGATCATCGGCGTTACGGACGCAAAGGTTACCCCTTGAATCATCGGGATACGAGCACCTACCTTCCAGAAGCCCAAGGTCTGGATTAAGGTAGCAATACCGCAAGTAAACAAATCGGCATTAATCAAGTGAATCATCTGTTCCGGCGGCAACTTCAATGCCTGCGCAACGATGATCGGCACAGCTACGGCGCCTGCATACATGGCCAATACATGCTGCAAGCCGTATGCGAATAGCTGTGGCACCGGTAGCATCTCATCTACCGGATGGACGTTTTTCTTCGCATTTTCATTCATAAGAACACCCCTAGTTGTTAAATACCTACCTAGATTATGAAAAATCTATACTGCAAATTCGCTGCTAAAAGCGATTCTCCTACTGTATTCGACACCTCCTTCAAATATCCTGCTATATAATCAGTTTTTATCCATTCCTATTACACAATTTACCATGCATAATAATCATTAATATTACAAATTAATATTTGCCAGTTATGTAATTTATCTTATCAAAGCTACCACTAAAAATCAAACGATATGCACAAAGGCAGTAACCCTCACCTACACGAACCAACGATATATTGCTTCCTGTAAAACCGTACTTCTTGAACCACTTCCTGTAACACTACACGAACCACGTTCTGTACCGACGTTTGAGAATTACTGCCTTGTAATCATACTATTTTGTTTTGCTAGTGTATCCAATGCTAACGCGCCTCGAATACGTTTACTTAATCTTGTCCGGTCGATCCGACGGATGGCCTTCACTACCATTGAGGATAACATTCATCGCAACGGCGGTCAAGCTACCTAAGGTAATACCACTATGGAAAATGATCTGGGCCCACTGTGGGAAATGTTCAAAGAAATGAGGCTCTGCCAAGGTAATCATGCCAAGGCTCAAGCTGACCGCTACAATCATCAAATTGTAGTTGCCATCAAAGGACACCTTGCCTAAGGCGCGAATACCGCTGGCGATGATCATACCGAACATGGCAAGACCGGCACCGCCTAACACAGCACTAGGGATAGACGCGATGAGCGCTCCCATCTTCGGGAACATGCCTAGCACCAGTAAAATAATGCCGGAGCACGCTACCACATAGCGACTCTTGATACCCGTTACGGCCACCAGCCCTACATTCTGCGCAAACGCAGAATGCGGGAAGCTGTTAAGGAACGACGCGATGAACGTAGACAGCCCATCGGCGCGCAAGCACGCTGCCAATCGGCCTTTATCCACCTTGCGGCCTACGATTTCACAAATGGCAATGCAGTCACCGGTGGTTTTCACCATGATAACCAGCATAACAATCACCATGGACAAAATGCCCGATATGGAGAAGGTGGGCATACCGAAATACAACGGCGATACAATACCAACCCAAGCGGCATTATCCATAGCAGAGAAATCCGCATAGCCTAGAAAATACGCTACAGCCGTTCCGCCTACGAGGCCAAACAGAATGGATAGATTACTGATGAATCCGGTAAACATGCGGTACACGATGATAACGATGGCCAAAGTGATGAGCGCTAAGCATAGATTATGCAAGCTCGCGTAATCCGCCGCGCCGGGATGCCCCCCACCGGCCCAACGTACCGCTACCGGTAACAGAGAAATCCCGATTAAGGTAATAATCGTACCCGTCACTACCGGCGGGAAGAACCGAATCAGCCGACTAAAATACGGCGATAAGAGGAATGCCACCAGACCGGCAATCATAACGGCACCAAAGATACCGGGAAGCCCTAGGTCCTTGCCAATGACAATCATAGGCGCTACCGATGCAAAGCTAACGCCTTGTATCATCGGGATTTTCGCCCCAATCTTCCAGAACCCCAAGGTTTGGATTAAGGTGGCCACGCCGGCTGCCATTAAGTCGGCATTGATCAAATTGGTCATGGCCACTGTATCTAAATTCAGCGCTTGGGCGATAATAATCGGCACAGCTACCGCGCCGGCGTACATAGCCAGCACGTGCTGCAAACCATACGCAAACATGGGCGCCAACGGCAGTCGTCGGTCGACGGGACTCACCATTGGTGGTGCCATGGCAATATTTTCAACATTATTCATAACTCTGTCACCTGCTTATTTCTTGTAACCCGTATGACGCAACGGCAAGGATCGCCTTTCTTCGCCGTCTACGCGTCGGTACGCATTCGAAATGGACGGAGCCATGGGGATACTGCTGATTTCACCAATGCCTTTCGCGCCGTAGGCCATCTGTTCGGGTACACCTTTTTCAATTAAATGCACATGTATCTGGGGACGCTGTTTAGCGCGAAGCAGCCCCAAGGTGCCATACTTACTCAATACACGGCCTTTGTCCATCGGAAAGTCTTCACTGACGCCGTAGCCCATACCCATGAGCGCGCCGCCTTCCACCTGTCCCTCGCAGGCCTTCGGGTTGATGACCCGACCTACGTCAAAGGCTACGTGAAGATCTGAAACTAACTTCTTCTCATCCACTACAGCCACACAGGCGCCATAACCGTACGCCACGTGACTGACCGGATGGGGCTTCGGAGAGCCCATTTTATCCGTTACGCCATGGTATTCTGCATAGAATTCACGTCCTTCAACGGCAGCGAGACCACCGTCTAACATCGTGCCTTTCAATTCCAGCGCCGCCTTGCGCACCGCTTCACCGGTAAACACGGTCTGGCGAGATGCGGTGGTGGTACCGGAATCCGGCGTGCGGTCTGTATCCGGCGCTTCGACGATAACGTCGTCAGCGGAAATGCCCGCCGTTTCGCACAGAATCTGCGTGGCTACCGTACCGATACCCTGACCGATACAAGCAGCGGATGTGCGAATGCGCACCTTACCGTCACGCACTTCCAAGCGAACGCGGCCAATATCCGGAAGACCTACGCCGATACCGCTGTTCTTCATGCAAATGGCCAAGCCAGCCTTACCCGGATTGCTGTAATACGCATCTTTAACGGCTTCCAGACATTCTACCAAGCCCGTTTCCGGGCCGGCTAACTGCCCATTTGGTAAGGATTCACCGGGGCGAATTGCGTTTTTATAACGGAATTCCCACGGATCCATGCCTACCATATCGGCCAGCAAATCGATGTTCACTTCCTGACCGAAGCAGCTCTGCGTTACGCCGAATCCGCGGAACGCGCCGCCCGGTACGTTATTGGTATACACACAGGTGCCTTCAACGTAGAAGTTATCGTAGTGGTACGGCCCACCGGAGTGGGTGCACGCACGTTGCAATACCGGACCGCCTAAGGATGCATAGGCACCGCAGTCCGACACGATGATAACCTTACTAGCCACTAAGTTGCCTTCTTCGTCACAAGCGGTGGTAATATCCATTTCCATGGCATGACGCTTTACATGGATATCTAAGCTTTCCTGACGAGAGAATTTAACCTTTACCGGCAAACCGGTTTTCCAGGACATCAGCGCTGCATGGTGCTGAACGCTCATATCTTCTTTACCGCCAAAGCCGCCGCCAACGAGGTTGCTGTGTACATGCACGTCAGATGGCTTTAAGCCTAACATACGGCTTACTTCATGCTGTTCGTCATACACACTTTGGCTACCGGTG
>ERZ791611.1743-NODE-1743-length-12494-cov-2.224616_pt1 | contig 12494 bp, 14 predicted proteins | sample MGYA00510275_ERZ791611 | MGnify/ENA primary metagenome ERZ791611 (study PRJEB30046, sample SAMN00791912) | human gut metagenome | study: EMG produced TPA metagenomics assembly of the A metagenome-wide association study of gut microbiota in type 2...
TGCGGCCGCCCACGGTGTTAATCATTCAAATAGGATTTTACCAACAACTGAAGCAGTTCATCCCGGTCAACCCGGCGGATCAGGCTGCGGGCGTTGTTGTAGGTTGTGATGTAGGTAGGATCTTCGGAAAGGATGTACCCTACAATCTGGTTGATAGGGTTGTACCCTTTTTGACGCAACGCATCATAAACAGTAGTCAGAATTTGTTTGACCTCTTTTTCCCGGTCCTCATGGATGGAAAAGGATATGGTTGGTTCCTGCATATACATCACCTCTTATTTACAAGGATACACCAAAATGGGGAAATTATCAACCCCCGGCCGCAATAAGATGCTGTTAAAATCACGGAATTGGATGGCTCTCACGCAAAAAAACAGGCGAACCCACCGAAAGATAGGGCCGCCTGTTTTAAAAAATACAGATTGTGTAAAAACTGCTGGGAAATTAGCTGCGCAGGGTCACGTTCAGGGCGGAAAGGGCTTTTAGCGCTCGTTTGACTGCGGCATCGGCTTCTTCAACGGTCAAAGTGTGGTCGGCGCTGCGCAGCACCAGATTGAAGGCCACGCTCTTCTTGTGGTCGGGGATCTGCGCCCCGCGGTAGACGTCAAACAGCTCCACCTTTTCCAGGAGGGAGCCGACAGCAGAGGAGATGGCCTTTTCCATGGTGAGGACAGGCAACTCCTCATTGCAGAGGAGGGCGATGTCCCGCTGGGAAGCAGGGTATTTGGGCAGAGCCTTGTACTCCTTGTCAGCAGGGGTGTGGGCAAAGAGAGCATCCATGGAGAGCTTAGCCAGGTATACCCGGGTGCCGATTTCGTAGTTTTCCGCAACCAAGGGATGGACTTCTCCCACCACACCCAGTTCTTCGCCGCCTGCGGTGATGACCGCGCAGCGGCCAGGGTGGAAGGTGGGGTTGGTGGAATCCGCTTCTACATCGACATCTTGAATATTCAGGTAGTCCAGCAGAGCTTCCACAGCGCCCTTGATGGCATAGAAGTCCGCCTTGTCCCCGTAAAGGCCCAAGGTCAGGTGGTCGGTCTCAATGGGAAGCTCGTTCTCCCCCTGGGGGATGTACTCAGCGCCGATCTCATAGAGGGCGGCGGCCATGTTGCGGTTGGCGTAGTTTTTGGACAGGATTTCCAGCATGGAGGGCAGGGTGGTGGTGCGCATGACGCTGGTATCCTCCCCCAAGGGGTTGGAGATGACCACTGATTTGCGCAGAGCACTGTCTGCGGGCAGGCCGATCTTGTCGTAGTATTTGGGGCTGATGAAGGAATAGGTCATAATCTCGCTGTACCCCTGGGCCAGCATAATGTTGTTGACCCGGCGTTCCATCTTCTGGCGAGGGGTCAGCTTGCCTTCGCAGGAGCCCCGCAGGGAGGTGGTGGGGATGTTGTTGTAACCGTAGATCCGGGCGATCTCCTCGGCCACATCGGCTTTGCAACGCACGTCGGCCCGGTAGGAGGGAACCACTACCTGATCGCCTTCGATGCCGAAGCCCAGGCGGGAGAGGAGGGTTTTCATCTCCTCAGCGGGAAGGTTAATGCCCAGGAACCGGTTGATCCAGTCGGCTTCCAAGGGGAGGACGATCTTCTCTTTGGGGCTGTTGTCCACGTCGATCATGCCGCCGACCACTTCGCCGGCGCCCAGCAGTTCCACCAGCTGGCAGGCCCGCTGGACGGCAGGCAGGCAGGTGGCGGGGTCCAAGCCCTTTTCATACCGGCCGGAAGCTTCGGTGCGCATCCCCAGCTTTTTGGCAGTCAGCCGGACCGAGGGGCCGTTGAAGCAGGCGGATTCAAAGAGGATGGTGTCGGTGTCCTCCATAATGGAGCTGAACTCGCCGCCCATGACGCCGGCCACGGCGGTGGGACCCTCGGCGTCGCAGATGGTCAGCATCTCCGGGGAGAGGGTGCGGGTCACCCCGTCCAAGGTCATGAAGGAAGTCTCATCCTCCCGGGCGGTCCGGACGATGATTTTGCCGCCTTTGACATATTTGAAGTCGAAGGCGTGCATGGGCTGGCCGTATTCCAGCATCACATAGTTGGTGATGTCCACGATGTTGTTGATGGGGCGGACACCACAGGCACGAAGCCGTTCCCGCATCCAGCGGGGGGAGGGCCCAATCTTGACATTTTTGACCATCCGGCCGATGTACCGGGTGCAGAGCTCTGGGTTCTGCACCTCAATGGACAGGTGTTCCCGGATGTCGCCGGTCTCCTTCTCCACCTTGGGCTCGGGGAGATGGAGCTCTTTTTGGAAGGTGACCGCCGCTTCCCGGGCCAGGCCGGTGACCGACAGGCAGTCGGGGCGGTTGGAGGTGATCTCAAACTCGGTGCAAAGGTCGTCAAGGCCGATGGCCTCGTGGATATCCATGCCAGGGGTTTTTTCGCAGTCGTCCCCCAGGATGAAGATGCCGTCTTCAATGGCATAGGGGAAATCGTGGACGGTCAGGCCCAGCTCCGACAGGGAGCAGAGCATGCCGTTGCTGACCTCGCCCCGCAGCTTGCCTTTTTTGATGACTTTGTCGCCGGGCAGGTGAGAGCCGTTGGTGGCCACCGGCACATAAGCGCCGGCAAAGACGTTGGTGGCGCCGGTGACAATCTGCACCGGCTCGGCCTCGCCGATGTTGACCTGGCAGATGACCAGGGAATCGGCGTTGGGGTGTTTCACCACCGAAAGGATCTCGCCGACCACCACACCGGTGATGTCGGCGCCCTCACGGCAGTAGCCCTCCACCTTGGGACCGGACATAGTCATGGCCTCGGCGAATTCGTGGGGCTCCACCTCTGAAACATCCACATAATCAAGCAGCCATTTTTGGGATAAGTTCATTGTTTATGCCTCCTCGAATTAAAACTGGTTTAAGAATCTCAGGTCGTTTTCGTAGAATAGGCGCAGGTCGTCGATGTTGTACCGCCGCATGACGATGCGCTCCAGGCCCATGCCAAAGGCAAAGCCGCTGTAGACCTCCGGGTCGATGCCGCAGTTTTGCAGCACCTTGGGATGGACCATGCCGCAGCCCAGGATCTCGATCCAGCCCTCGCCTTTGCACAGGCGGCAGCCCTTGCCCTGGCAGTTGAAGCACATGACGTCCATCTCGGCGGAGGGCTCGGTAAAGGGGAAGTGATGGGGCCGGAACCGGACCACCGAATCCTCGCCGTACAGGGCTTTGACAAAGGTCTCCAGGGTGCCTTTCAGATCGGCCATGGTGATACCTTTGTCCACCACAAGGCCCTCGATCTGATGGAAGAGGGGGGAGTGGGTGGCGTCCACCGCGTCGGAGCGGTAGACCCGGCCGGGGGCGATAATGCGGATGGGGGGCTTCTGCTGTTCCATGGTGCGGATCTGCACCGGGGAGGTTTGGGTCCGCAGCAGGATGTTTTCGTTGATGTAGAAGGTGTCTTGGGTATCCCGGGCGGGATGGTTTTTGGGGAGGTTCAGGGCTTCAAAGTTGTAGTAATCCAGCTCCACCTCGGGCCCTTTGACCACGCTGAACCCCATGCCCAGGAAGATCTCCTTGAGCTCGTCCAGGACGATGGAGAGGGGGTGCTGGCTGCCCATCGCCTGCCGTTTGCCGGGGATGGTAACGTCCAGTTTCTCCTCCTCCAACCGGCGGTTGAGCATGGCGGTTTTCAGGGAGGCGAGCTTGTCCTCCAAATCCTGCTCAATCTGGGCGCGGACTTCATTGGCCAGCTGGCCGATCACCGGGCGTTCCTCGGCGGAGAGGCTGCCCATCTGCTTTAAGATGGCAGTCAGCTCGCCTTTTTTGCCCAGGTACTGGACCCGCAGGGCGTCCAGCGCCTTGGTGTCGGCAATCTCAGATAGCTCTTTGCGTGCTTTTTCTCGAATCGCTTCCAAAGCTGCTTTCATTTGTTTCACCTCTTGATTAATATGGGAAAATGACTGGCTTTCCATGGGGCGGGGGAAATAAAAAAGCCCTCCGTCCACAAAGGGACGAAAGGCCATTCTTCCGCGGTACCACCCAATTTTTTGCCACATGAGCAAACACTCTGCGTCCCTTGTAACGGCGGGCACCCGTCCCTGCTTACTCCTGGTTCGGCAGGGCCGCTCGTGAGTGAACTTCGGCCCACCTGCCAACCGATCCGCTTGCAGCCGGGGCGGATCTCTCTGGAGGGAAGGAAACGTGGGCGTACTCTCTCAGTCAACGCGTGTAAAAGTATTAAGAATAGTCTTATCATAGCACAGTTGCCGGTGGGTTGCAAGGGATAAATTGTTGAAAAGACCGGGTTTTTATGCTATACTATTGTGCAATTAGAAGGAGGATTTTGCCATGCAAGAAGTATTTGTCGAGACGTTGGTGGCCAAAAAGCCAACCAAAAAGGATGCACTCCTGCGTGGGGCAGTAGTGGTGGGAATGTTGGTTTTGGGTGCACCTAGCTACATCATGGCCTCCTTCAACCTATATTTTACCGTCATTGGCGCGGTGGTGTGCGCAGGGCTTTTGTACTGCATCTATTATTTTTGGACCGCCCTCAACCTGGAATTTGAGTATATCCTCACCGGGTCAGAGATGGATGTGGACCGGATCAGCGCCCACCGCAGCTGCAAACACCTGCTGACGGTGGACTGCAAAGACATCGCCGCCATGGGGCGGTATCAGCCCGGTTTGGAAGGGGATAGAAAGCCCCTTTTTTACTGCGCTGATCCCCAGGAGGGGGCCTGGTACTTCGTCACCCAAGAGGGGCAGATGGTGGTCTTCACCCCCGATGCCAAGCTTTTGGAGGGGATGCGGGTCAGCCTGCCCCGCCAGGTGGTCAACGAAGTGTTCATCAAGGGGAGGAATTTACTCTAATGCGTGTGGAAACCGGTATTGACCTGGTGGAAGTGGCGCGTATGGAAAAGAGCCTCGCCTCCCCTCGGTTTTGGCAGCGGGTTTTTTCTCCCCGGGAGCGGGAGGAGATCGGGGCCAGGCCCAATCGCGCCCAGTCGGCCGCCGCGGTTTTTGCCGCCAAAGAGGCCTGTGCCAAGGCTATGGGAACGGGCTTCCGGGGGATACGCCTTGTGGAAATTGAGCTTTTGCACGATGGGAGCGGCAAACCGGAGCTGCACCTCTCGGGTGCGGCGGAGTTTGCCCAGAGTAGCGGCCTGGCCTTCTCGGTCAGCTTAACCCACACCCGGCAGCATGCCGCCGCCGTTGTGGTCGCATACAGTGATAGGGAAAAGGAGCAACAGGGATGGAAATTGTAACCGCAAGCGAGATGAAGGAAATCGAACAAAAAGCGGGGGAGCTGGGCATGTCCGGAGAGCGGCTGATGGAGAACGCCGGCGCCGCTGCCGCTGCCTTCCTGAAAAAGACCATCGACCCCGAGGATAAAAACTGTATCCTCTTCTGCGGACGGGGTAACAACGGGGGAGACGGGTTTGTAGTGGCCCGCAAGCTGTACGAGGACGGCGCAAATGTGGCGGTGGTCCTCACCGATGGGGAGCCCCGCACCGAGGATGCCAAAAGCATGTTTGACATGGTAAAGATGATGGGCATCAGCGTGCTGCGGCTGGAGGAATCCTTTGACCAGATCGCCGGCCTGATGGATGTGGTGGACATCATTGTAGACGGGGTCTATGGAACCGGCTTCCACGGGGAGCTGGATGAACTCCACCAAAAGGCCTGCGCCCTGATGAACAATGCCATCGCGGCAGTCTTTTCCCTGGATGTGCCCAGCGGGGTGGACTGCGACGCCGCCAAGGCGGCGGAAGGGGCGGTCCAGGCGGATTTCACCATCGCCTTCGACCATCTGAAGCCCTGCCACATCCTCGCCCCCGGCAAGGGGAATTGCGGGTATGTGGAACTCTGCGCCATCGGCATCCCTCAAGAGGCGGCAGATGGGGTGAAATCCCACTTCCATATCCCCGATGAGGAGATGGTTTTTGCCCTTCTGCCCCAGCGGGAGCCGGAGAGCCACAAGGGGAGCTATGGGCGGCTGCTCAGCGTCTGCGGAAGCGAAAACTTTGTGGGTGCGGCAGTCCTCTCCGCCATGGGGGCCATGCGCTGCGGCGTGGGGCTGATTCAGCTGGCATCCACCCAGACGGTTTGCCATATCGCCGCCTCCCGCCTCATTGAGTGCACCTATCTGCCTTTGGTGGAAAACAGCTGCGGCCGGGTACCGGCCGAGGCCATCGGCGCCATATTAAAACGGATGAAACGCTCCACCGCCGCACTGGTGGGGTGTGGTTTGGGATGCGACGAAGACACTGAGCAGGTGGTTTCCGCCCTCATCCGCCGGGCAAATTGTCCCTTGGTCATCGATGCGGATGGTATAAACGCCGTTGCCAAGAATATAAATATACTGAGTGAAAAACGGGACGCCGTCATCCTCACCCCACATCCGGGGGAGATGGCACGGCTGGTGGGCAAGGAGATTGAGGATGTGGAGAGGGACCGCCTTTCCATTGCCCGCGCTTTTGCCCAGGAACATGGGGTGACATTGGTCCTCAAAGGGCACAACACCTTAGTGGCCTGTCCCGACGGCAACGTATTCTACAACACCACTGGAAATGCCGGCTTAGCCAAAGGCGGCAGCGGGGATGTGCTGGCGGGCATGATCGCCGGCTTTGCGGCCCAAGGCATCAAGCCGGAATTGGCCGCAGTGCTGGGGGTTTATCTCCACGGGATGGCGGCAGACGCCTGCGCCAAGCGCCTCTCCCAATACGCCATGCAGCCCAGTGATATTTTAGAAGACCTTTGCCGCATCTTCGTGGAACACCAATTGTAAGAGGGGCAGTTTCCGCTTCGCCGGCTGTTCCGGCATAAATTTGGCGAAGCGGATGGGAGCGCCCGCATGAAAAAACGATGGATCTCTCTGGCCTTGGCGATGCTCTGCTGCCTGGGTTTTGCCGGTTGTGATAAAACTGGAGGAGGCGGCGGCACTGTGGACCAAAGCCAGGTGGAAAGCCGGATGACTAGCCCCTTTGAGACGACGGCCAACATCAGTTACAAGGACATCAAGGCCACGGCTCGTATCGTCTCGGTGGAGCCGCGCAGCTGTACTGTCTCCTTCACCAGCCCCTCCAGCCTCAATGGGATGAGCTTTGCCTTTGCCAAGGATAAATTGACGGTGGATTACAACGGCATCAGTTTTGATTTGGACCCCTCCAACCTCCCGGGTGGAGCGGTGGCAAAGATGGTGGTGTCGGCAGTCAATTCCGCTACGGAACCTCAGGGCGTCCATGTAGAGCTCAAGGAGAGCTCGGTGGAGGTCAGCGGCCTTATTGAAGCAGGGGAGTTCCTGCTGAAACTGGACCCGAAAAGCGGCAACTTTTTGAAGCTCTCCATCCCCGCCAGCGAATTGGAGATGGAGTTTATCAATTTTTGTCCCCTGTAACCTGAGGCGGCCTCTCCCCAAGCAAAAAGAAAAAGCGATTTTTTCAGCCAGGGCTTTTGCTCGGTCGGAAAACCGGTTTTTATGGGCCGTCTGTGCCATGGCGGAGCAAAATACAAACCCCTGCCACTGGGGCGGGGGTTTTTCCTTTGTCAAAATAACAGCTCCCTTAATAAGATAGGGTAGGTGCGGTTGGAAAATGCCACCACACTGTTTAACCTGAAAAGAATTCGGCAACAATACAGTTGCAACGATAAACTTATTAAGGCGGAGCGTGATAGAACGTGACTGTCAAACGAGGAGAAATTTATTATGCCGACCTGAGCCCGGTTGTGGGATCGGAACAAGGCGGCGTTCGTCCTGTATTGATTGTTCAAAACGACGTTGGCAACAAATTCAGCCCTACGGTGATCGCAGCAGCCATCACCAGCCAGAAGGAAAAATCCAAACTGCCCACCCATATCGAACTGGATTCCGCCCACTGCGGCCTGTCCCGGGATTCGGTGGTGCTGCTGGAGCAGATCCGCACCATTGACAAGCGCAGGCTTAAAGAACGGATGGGCCGGCTGGACGACCAGTCGATGAGCCGGATTAACCAAGCTCTTTCGGTGAGTTTTGGCCTCCCGGGCATGGAGGAGATGCGGTAATTACATAGAATGAGCCGCATCGGCGGACGCCTTGGCGCCCGCCTTTTCTTTTGGCACATAACCGCATATTTTGGCAGAAATGGAACATTTTGTCGAATTTATGTCGATTTTTTACGAATCGTTTTTCTGTGCTTTTCGGGGAAAATGTTGTATTATAATGATAAAGGGCAGCAAAATCTAGGCGATCCGGTCGAAACCCTTGCCCAAGTCTGGTATAATGATTGATATATAATGTTGCGTCCCCCAATTGCTTCCAAGAAGGAATGGCCACCCGAATTCAGATTGACAGCTTCGGGTGGGGATAAAGGACGAAATACTTTTGGATGGGGAAGGTTATGAAAAAATTTCGGATTGTTTTAGCAGACGATGACACAGAGTGGACTCAATTGTTTGAACTAGCAGTGTCGAAAAAAGACAGATATGAATTGGTGGGCATCGCCGAGGATGGGGATTCCGCCTTTCAGATCATCAAAAAGGAACGCCCAGATATTGTCATTAGTGATATCTTGATGCCCAAAACCGATGGTTGTTATCTGGTCAACAGCATCCGGCAGATGCAGAATTATCGACCCATCATTTATATCCTGTCGGGTATTGCCACAGATCCCATCGTGCGGATCCTGCAAAATTTGGAGATTGATTACTACAGCTTAAAGCCAGTGGGAGTCAACACCATATTGTCCAACTTGGACCTGCTTATCGCTATGCGTGGGCTGATGCCGGATCAATCCAGCCAGAAGATCACCATCCAATACACCAATAAATTGGAGCAGCGGGTGGAGGATGTTCTTATGGATATTGGGATGGCACCAGGAAGCAAATTCCACTCCTATATGAGGGATGCGCTGATTGCTTGTACCATCGATGGGTCGAACGTCAATTTGGTGACCAAGGTATTGTATCCGGATATTGCAAAGAAGTATGGTGTTTCCACTCCCAGTGTGGAGCGAGGGTTGCGGTATGGCATTCAAACGGTGCGCAAAACCAATACACCTCTCTACCAGGAGATTTTTAGCGCAATGCTCAGCAAACGCAATATCTCCAATACTGTGTTCATCGCTACATTGGCCAATTATATTAGAAAGTTGGATTAATTGATGATTGCCAAACTCTCACAAAGTGTTGCGCAATATCTGGCCAATAATTTCGAGGATTCGGATGAGGAGGTTCTAGCTTATGGGCTGGAGCTGATCTTCCAAGAGATTTTGGCGTTTATTGCGCTCTTTACGGTGGCAGCATTTTTAGGTGTGGCAGATTTAATGCTTTTTTCTGTGTTGGCATATACAACAGTACGGGGAAACGCAAACGGAGCGCATGCTTCTACACGGAGCATATGCCTTTCCACATATGTCATGTTTATGTTTGCCTCCATTGGCATTTCGATTTGGGCAAAAGGATTTTTGACCCCTTTCTTTTGGGCAGGAATTGCCTGTAATACGATTGTGCTGCTTCTGTATGCACCTGGAGACACTCAGGAAAAGCCCATCTTTGGCAGTAGGCTTCGGCTGCGCTGCAAGGTGGTAGGACTTTTTTGTATGTGGATCTCCTTTGGTTGTGCTTACTGGATGTCTCAAGGGTATCCTACCCGGGCCAACGTATTGATGCTTTCATCTACAGTCGCGTGTTTTATGGTCACGCCTATCGCATATAAGCTATACGGCTGCCAGCGTTATGTAGAAGAAAGTTAAGGAAAGGAGTGTTGAACCCCCATGAAATTGTTCGCTAAAACCCTGAAGGTAACTGCTGAGAAAGTTGCTGAAGCTTCGATAAATGTGGCTTGTGCACCGTTAATTATTTATCAGCCTAAGCTGCCAAAGCAGCTGATGAAAGACAAAAAAGAAGAAAAGTAAAAAAGTAGGGGCGTTAGCCCCTACTTTTTTACTTGGAGATGCTGGATAAAGGAACACTCGTTGATGGTTGTAGAGGAGGAGAAATACTTGCTTTGTGCCTGGACTTTTTCCTCCACCTGGTGCAGTCCAATTCCCATGTGGTTGGATTTGGTGGAGTAATTCTTGCGTTTGATCTTTTTCAGATCTACCTCTCCCTCGAAAGAATTGCGCACAACGATGTTGTAGCAGTCGCTGTCATCCCGGACAAGAAGATTTACCTGTTTGAGCTCACTGGCCGCGGCAGCTTCGATGGCGTTGTCCAGCCAGACGCCCATGATGTAGGCTAGGTCGTATAAGACCTCATTGGGGAATACAATTTCTTCCTTGGTTACAATGGCGATTTCAAATCGAACTCCCATGTTTGTAGCGTAATTGATCTTTCCAATAAGTAGCCCGTAGAGGATAGGTACTTCCCGCAGATTGAGATTTAGAACGTTGGTGGATGACTGAGCAGTGAGACGCTGCTGGAGGTCGCCGATATATGGTCGGAGAAGGTCTAGACGCTCTAGCTCCACAAAACCGGCAATGGTCGATATTATATTATTCATCTCATGGCGGAAACCTTTGATCTGGTTAAGAGAGTTCTCCAGAGTTTCTGTATACAATTTTTGATTGGCAGAGATCACCGCCTTCTTCCCCAATTCATAGGAATTTATAGAATTATATATGCTGTATATAACAAAACATAGAGCGAGAACTAAGTCGTATAGAAGGATAAAATTGTTAATTTTAATTTCAAAATGTTCAAAATAAATAATATTTGGATAAATAAATGCGATCAGAAAAAAGAAATTTAATACTATAATTGTAAATGATTCCTTGTTAGCATAGGAAATTTCGCGTTTTTTCACCACAAAATTCGAGACAGCATATATTAGAAAGCATGGCAACAGTGATAGAAATCTCAAAATATTTAGGTAAGTATTTTCACGAATGTGACTGAAGAAAAAATTTTGGCTCCCTGAAATTACTATGTTGACAATTATCATTACACACTCGATTGTAGCTGAGTAGAGTAAGTAGCCTGTTAAAAAACTAAGGCATTTTGAAAAAGGTAATTTAAATAAGATTTTACAAATAAGGAAATAAGTGGAAATTGTTATAATAAATATAAGTACCATGGAAAAATTTGTATTATAAATAGGTAAAGCGTTGATTATGCCAGTAAGTAATGTCCCACAGACAATTTTTTTAATAGAAATTTCTACTCGTAAGATATTGCAACAAATTAAAGTTCCGAGTAAGAATTGAATCCAAGTTGTGAGTATTAATAGTAACGTAGAAAGTTGCATAAGAAGCCTCCTCAAAGTTGTAAGTATCACTCGATTGCTGGTAGGATCGCCTCCATATAGTTTACAACCATTTTACCGATCTGTAAATGGTTTGAGTCAAAAAAGTAACAAAATTTTGTCAAAAAATTTCTATCGTGATCGAATAATAAAATTTATTTGAGACATTGGACAATAAACGACAAATGGTCTAAATTTGTTTGGGTTGCCTACAAAAAAGAGGAGTATGTAGCTACATACTCCTCGATACCATATATTGTGCTTTAAATCATCCAAATCAAATTGAGCATCAACAAACCAACGACGCCTGGCAAACCAAATACAGTTGACACTGCCAAAGAAAACGGGCTCATGCCCAGCAGTGGGGTGGTGAAAGCACCGATTGCCATTACTGCCAGAAGCCCTGCAATTCCTGTCCCGGCAGAGAAAAATAGACATCGCCAAAATCGCCCGCTTTTTAGATAAAGGCTCAGCATAAACAAGGCACAACAGCCTAAGATTACATAAATAATTTTATCTACCCCAATTTTCCATACACCCTTTCTTGAAACAGATCATCTGGCTGATACACACAGACCAAATTTTTCTCCCTTGCTTGCAGCATAAGGTAGCTATACCGACTGTTAAGGGCGTTCATTTCATGGATGAGGCCCTCCACCAGATTGGGGTCGCTGGTCAGATCAAACAAGCTTCGCACCGCGTCCATCTGTGAGACCAGCTCCCGGATCTCCAACAATAAGGGGTCGGGAGATGGAGGTGTGTTTTTCTTCCTTTTTAAGCAGCTTTGCAAGCGTTCCGCCAGTTTTTCCAATGTGACGACCACCTTTCCATGGAATATGTATGTTGGAAGGATGGACAAATATTCCAATATTTATTCACTATAGAAGATTCCCGTTTGGAATAGCTGCCCTTTCTCTGTAAATGCTAATAGGGAAAGAAAGGGGGATTTACAGATGGAAAACCGCAGGGGTATGGCAGACCGATATTGCCCTTCTAAAAAGAGAATTGTTCCAGTTAAAATGCCGGAAAAAAGGAATTGCCCGCAACCAATGGACTGCATGGATTCTTCCTGCAAAGCACAGGGGTGCTTTGAAATTGTGCCGGAGAAAAATCAGTTTGAAGGCTGAAACAAATTTATGAAAGCGATTTCTGTTTAGCTAAAACATTATAAGGAAAAACATAATTGAAAACTACTATAAACCAAATGCAGACTGGAGCTGTTCTACGAACAGCTCCAGTCTGCATTTGTGTGAATCCTATAAGATAAACCTTTATTCTATTTAAAGGGAAATCTCCTCCAGCAGATTGTATTTCATATCCCACAGTTTCTGC
>ERZ791611.1754-NODE-1754-length-12387-cov-3.102335_pt1 | contig 12387 bp, 8 predicted proteins | sample MGYA00510275_ERZ791611 | MGnify/ENA primary metagenome ERZ791611 (study PRJEB30046, sample SAMN00791912) | human gut metagenome | study: EMG produced TPA metagenomics assembly of the A metagenome-wide association study of gut microbiota in type 2...
TTTATGAATGTGCGGGAAGCCAGGGCCATCGAGGAAACCAGGGATCGGTATTTCATCCAGCTGCTGAAAAAGGAGGTGGAGCGGGACGGCTTAGAGGGAGTTTTCTATCCCTTTAAAAAGCAGCTGCAAAATCGAACATGAAAAAACAGCCCTGTCCCAAGGACAGGGCTGTTTTGTATGGGGGATGCTGCTAAAAAATAGTACAGTTTGTATTTAGAAGTTCATTTTCGCCTGAATGTAGGGGATCAAGTCCTCAATTTTAATCCGCTCCTGGGCCATGGTATCCCGGTCGCGGACAGTGACACAGCCATCTTCCACCGAATCGAAGTCGTAGGTGATGCAGAAGGGGGTGCCGATCTCATCCTGGCGGCGGTACCGCTTGCCGATGGAGCCTGCGTCGTCGTAATCCACCATAAACGCCTTGGAGAGGGCTGTGTAGACCTCTCCGGCCTTGTCGTTCAGCTTCTTGGAGAGGGGAAGCACACAGGCTTTGAAGGGCGCCAGGGCGGGATGGAGCCGCAGCACAGTGCGCACATCCCCTTCCCCGACAGTCTCCTCATCGTAGGCGTCACACAGGAAGGCCAGGGCGATGCGGTCAGCGCCCATAGAGGGCTCTACGCAGTAAGGGATATACCGCTCGTTTGTCTCGGGGTCAAAATAATCCAAGGTCTTGCCGGAGTGCTCCGAATGGCGGGAGAGGTCGAAATCGGTGCGGTCGGCGACGCCCCAAAGCTCGCCCCAGCCAAAGGGGAAGAGGTATTCAAAGTCAGTGGTGGCTTTGGAGTAGTGGGAGAGCTCCTCGGGTTTGTGGTCCCGCAGCCGGAGGTTTTCCTCCTTCATGCCCAGGTCCTGGACAAATTTGTGGGTGTATTCCTTCCAGTACTGGAACCAATCCAGATCGGTGCCGGGCTTGCAGAAGAATTCCACTTCCATCTGCTCAAATTCCCGGGTGCGGAAGGTGAAGTTGCCGGGGGTGATCTCGTTGCGGAAGCTTTTGCCGATCTGCGCCACGCCAAAGGGGACCTTTTTGCGGGTGGTGCGCTGGACATTGGCAAAGTTGACAAAGATGCCCTGTGCGGTTTCCGGCCGCAGGAAGATCTCGCTCTTGGCGTCCTCGGTCACCCCTTGGAAGGTTTTGAACATCAGGTTGAATTTGCGGATGTCGGTGAAGTTGGAGGAGCCGCAGTTGGGGCATTTGATCCCCTTCTCCCGGATGAAATCCAGCATCTGCTCGTTGGTCCAGCCGTCGGCGACCTCCCCAGTGGCGTCTTCGATCAGCTTGTCAGCGCGGTGGCGGGTTTTGCAGTCTTTGCAGTCCATCAAAGGGTCGGTGAAGCCGCCCACATGGCCGGAAGCCACCCAGATTTCCGGGTTCATCAAAATGGCGCTATCCAGCCCCACGTTGTAGGGGCATTCCTGGACAAACCGTTTCCACCAGGCTTTTTTCACATTGTTTTTGAATTCAACCCCCAAGGGGCCATAATCCCAGGTGTTGGCCAAGCCGCCGTAAATCTCCGAACCGGCGTAGACAAAGCCCCGGTTTTTACACAGGCCGACAATTTTGTCCATGGTTTTTTCGCTGTTATTCATAAACGTTCCATCCTCCCTCGGGTGCCGTTTGATTCATTTTCATCAGGACACACGCTATTGTTCTATTTTAGTCTAGCAGGGGAAAGAAGTCAAGGGAAACGGGGATAAAACGGGCTTTTCAAGGGGATTTTCAGGCACAATTTGGTTGACAACAAAACCGGGATGAGATATAATAAACTGTACGTTGGGAGGCGTCCCTCACAGCAAGAGGGGGACGGTTTCGCCGGGTGGCTTTCCTATTCAGAAAGTGAAATAATAGCGGGGTGTGGCGCAGTTGGTAGCGCGCGACGTTTGGGACGTCGATGCCGCAGGTTCGAATCCTGTCACTCCGACCACCAGGCAAGGGCCTGGAGCCGTTTCGCGCTCCAGGTCTTTTCCTATAACCAGAACAACTGCCCGCGTCCGGGATAGTTCCAAACCGGACCCACTTCGTTGAGCTCCGATTTGGTGCCGCCCATAGGGCGGCTGTTTTTCGTTTCTGACAGAAATCATTATTTTAACATCCATTACAGTCGGGAACCTCGACGCGCAAGTCGCGTTCGGGGTTTTTGGTTTATTTGGGCTTTGCGCCCGCGTTTATGGCGGGTATCTTTTTGTACTGCAAACCCCAAAGAGCGAAGGCTTAAACCTTCGCTCTTTTTTCAACTCGGTGGGTTTCTCACAGCTGGGCTGCAATTCTTCTGGAATTCGGAAATAGAATATCTAAGAGATTACCCCATAACTGGGGTATGGAAAGGAAAATCCGATCATTGCCCAGCATATGTCGCTGCGGCACCGCCGCTTTTCCCACTCCTAGTCCAGGCATTCCATCAGCTGAGGTGCCTGCCTGTTCCGTTCGGAGGGGGATTTTAGTTGCCAGAGCTGGATTCAGAAGTGGATTGTTGGCTGTTTCTACCAATTCTAAATTTTTATATAGATTTTTTTAACAAAGTTTAAAAAATCTGTTGATATTTTAGAAATCATATTATATACTGAAACCAACAGAAGCGAAACTGGGTGTCAAAGGCCAGTCCTGTGGAAATGTAGCATGAGCATTGGTTGTGACGGAAAATACAGTAAGGGAAGGAGTTGAGGATCTCCATCAGGATATAGCCCCAGCCGCTCCAGTGAAAAATCCGGTGCGAACCGGTGCCTTTAGCTGTCAAAGGCAGATGTAGGTGCAAAAAACAATCTTTTCACGACAAAGGAGGGTACCCAATCTTATGGAACTGCCGTATTTAAAAACTGCAAATAGTTTATTTATGTGGATTTCCTGTATTCCCGCTGTAGCATTGGTCTTTTTCCAGGCGTACATTTTTATGAAGAGGGCTTGGAAGACCGGTCCGCAGATGGGCGTTACCAAAGAGCAGATGAAAGAAGCCGCCAAGTCTTCGCTGGTGGCCTCTATCGGCCCCTCGATTGTAATTGTAACCGGTATGGTCAGCCTTTTGGCTTCCGTTGGCGGTCCCCTTGCATGGATGCGTTTGGCTTTTATCGGATCGGTTATGTATGAGCTCCCCGCAGCGGACCGTGCCGCCACTGCGGCAGGATGCCAGCTGGGCACCAGCAACATGACCATGGAAGCCTTTGCAAACTGTGTATGGATTATGACGGTCTGCTGCTTGGGCTGGATTTTGGTTTCTGCACTCTTCACAGATAAAATGGAAGTCATCCGCGATAAAGTCACCGGCGGCAGCATGGATGCCATCGTCGCTTTGACTGCAGGTGGCGGCATGGGCGGTTTCGGCTACATGGTCGCACAGAGATTCCTGCCGTTTAAGATTGACAACGCCAATATGTGGGCTGCTCTGGTTGGGTTTATTGTGATGTGGGGGATTAACGTTTACATGAAGAAGAACCCCAAAGCCAAATGGGCACAGCAATTCGGCATGACCATCGCCATGTTCTTGGGAATGGTCGCTGGCACCTTCTTTCTGCTGTAACCCCGTCCGATATGATCTGTGAAAAGGAGGCAGAGTAATGAACGAAACAAGTACAAGTAACAATATCTTTAGAGGCGAATTCTTACCTTGGATTATCAAATGGGGCAGGGCAACCAACCTGTTGGGCGTAGTCCTGGTATTCGGCCCCTGTTTGGCTCTGGCGTTGCAAGGCATATTCCCAAGCTGGGCAGCATTTGGTGCCGCATTGGCCGTCCAACTCCCGCTGAGTGCCTCCGCCTACATCCGTGAGCCTATCTCTTACTTCACCATGCTGGGCGTTCCGGGTACATACATGGCATTTTTGTCCGGCAATATTTCTAACCTGCGTGTTCCCTGTTCGTCCATCGCTACCCAATCGGCGGGCATTGTAGAAGGCACCGATCAAGGCACCATCACCGCTACCATCGGCTGTGCAGTCTCCACCTTTGTCAGCACAGCGTTCCTCACGGTGGGCGTTATCGCCGGCGCATGGATCCTGGATATGATGCCTCCCATCGTGATCTCGGCGCTGAACCTGCTTCTCCCCGCTTTGTTTGCATCTCTGCTGGCGAACTATGCGTTCCAGAAGATCAAACTGGCCTTCATTGTGATTCCAGCTTGCTTTTTGATCTACTTCGCTCAGATTTCCGGCCTGTTCAGTATCTTCCCGGCGATCCTAGTCCCTGCAATTCCTCCACTGATCTGCAGCTTTGGCGCTATGGGTCTTGGTGTAGCAATGTCCAAGAAGGATGAGAAAAAAGCAAAACAGCAATAAGCTGTGACAGATTTTCGTTAAAACAAAAGGGGTCCTGCACAATCTGTGCGGGGCCCCTTATTCTGTAGATTGGGGTAAGGAAGACCTGCCCGCCCGTTGAAAGAGTGACGACATCATTGAGCTTTTTTACGGGATGTTGAACCGGCTGCAGGAAGGCTGCTGGCCTCAAATAGAAGGGGTGTTTCAAAAATAAGGGGCGGCCCTTTAAAACAGCTCCTTTGTTTCTTGGCCGGCGCGGTACTGGAGCTGTTTCTAGGGCCTCTGGGCCTGTTGCAGTTCTGTAGGCGGCGATGGACAGATTTTCCATAAAAAAATAGCAGCAACCCCTTGACATCCCCACAATGCGATGCTATACTTATATGCGTCGCTAAGCTTTATTGGCTGGTGTAGCTCAGTTGGTAGAGCAGCTGATTTGTAATCAGCAGGTCGGGGGTTCAAGTCCGTCCACCAGCTCCATTACAATTCTCTTTTTATATGGGAGATTTCCCGAGTGGCCAAAGGGGGCAGACTGTAAATCTGTTGTCTCTGACTTCGGTGGTTCGAATCCACCATCTCCCACCATCCTGAGTCTGAACGCAATTCGTGTTCAGACTCTTTTCCTTTTTCCGGTCGAGACCCTTGCGGCGAGGGCGGCATCTATACTTTTCGTCCCTTCTATTCAAAAGCCTGGAACCATTTGGTCCCAGGCTTTTTCCCTTTTCTCAATCAGAAAATCTCACTTCGGGGCCTTCCGACAAGGAAGACCGCGGCCTGAGGGCAGATGTCCTTGCATCTGCTACTTTCCTGCGCTACAATGAAATAAGACCTTATTCCTATAAGAAGGGCGGGATATCATGGAAAAATATGCCCATACCAGCGAGGATGGAACCCGCAAACAGACAGTGGCTGAGCATTTGATGGGCACAGCGGAATTGGCGGCCCGCTTTGCTGCCCCTTTTGGGGCCCAGGAGGTGGCCCAGGCCGCAGGATTGCTCCACGATATAGGGAAATACAGCGATGCCTTCCAGAGGCGGCTGTTGGAGGGCGGCGGGAGAACCGACCACTCCACAGCTGGGGCTCAGGTGGCGTTTCGCCAAAGAATGGCGGAAGTTGCCTTTGCGGTAGCGGGCCATCATGGGGGCCTGCCCGACGGGGGAAGCCGGTTGGATGGCCCCGACTCCCCCACCCTTTTGGGCCGGGTCAAACGTTCTGTGGAGCCCTTTGGCCAATGGGAAAAGGAGATCAGCCCCCCAACTGGTGGGGTTGACCGCAAATTCCAGAAGGACAATTTCACCGACGCCTTTTTCACCCGGATGCTGTACTCCTGTTTGGTGGATGCCGACTATTTGGACACCGAGACCTTTATGAACGGCTCTCCGGCACCGCGGGGCGGTTCTGTTTCCATAGGGGAATTGCTGTCCCGGTTGGAGCGGTACATCGCCCCATGGTGGGAGCCTGACACCGATTTAAACCGGCGCCGCTGCGCTATCCTGCGCCAATGCCTCACTGGTGGCAGCCAATGGGAAAAAGGGCTTTACACCCTCACCGTGCCCACCGGCGGGGGCAAGACGGTGAGTTCCCTGGCCTTTGCCTTATCCATGGCCAAAGCCCAGGGGATGAGCCGGGTGGTCTATGTCATCCCCTACACTTCCATTGTGGATCAGACTGCAACGGTTTTCTCCCAAATCCTGGGGGAGGAAAATGTCCTGGAGCATCACTCCGGGGCAGATTATGCTGTAGAAGAAGGGGGTTCCCCTGCCGCTTACCGGAAAGCATTGGCCACCGAAAATTGGGATGCACCAGTGGTGGTCACCACGGCAGTGCAGTTTTTTGAATCCCTGTTTGCCGCCAAGAGTTCCCGCTGCCGGAAACTACACAATTTGGCCAACAGTGTGATGATCTTTGACGAGGCGCAAACCCTGCCGGTGCCTTATCTCGCCCCCTGCGTGGAGGCGATTGCCCAACTGGTACAGCATTATGGTGCAACCGCGGTGTTGTGCACCGCAACCCAGCCAGCGCTGGAACCGCTGTTTCAAGAGGCGGCCCCAGACCTCCCCATCCGGGAGATCTGCCCGGATACCCAGGGGTTATACCAGGCTTTTCGCAGGACGACGATGAAAACCCTGGGGGAGATTTCCCGGGAAACCCTATTGGAGGAGTGGCAAGGCCGCCCCCAATTCCTTTGTGTGGTCAACCGCCGGAAAACCGCTCAGGAGCTGTACTCCTCCCTGCCTCAAGAGGGGAGCTATTGCCTCACGACCCTGCTGTGCCCGGCGGACCGAAAAGCCAAGCTGGGGGAGATCCGCCGCCGGCTGAGGGAGGGCCTCCCCTGCCGGGTGGTCTCCACCTCGCTGATAGAAGCGGGGGTGGATGTGGATTTCCCCATTGCCTACCGGGAGGAGGCGGGGTTGGATTCTATTATGCAGACAGCGGGCCGCTGCAATCGGGAGGGAAAGCGTCTGGCAGAGGAGAGCGTTGTAGCGGTGTTTCGCCTGACGGAGAGACCTGTGGCTATGATCGCCCAGAATATAGCGGCAGCTAGGCAGGTTCTGCGCAAGCACCAGGATCCGGCGTCTCCGGAAGCCATCCGGGAGTACTTCCAATTTTACCGCACCCTCAAGGGGGAGGAGGCGCTGGACCAGAAACAGATTTTGGATCTGTTCCGGCGGGGATACCAGGGCAGCTGTTTCCCCTTTGCCGAGGTGGCCCGGCGGTTCCGGCTGATCGAGAGCCCAACGGTGCCTATTTACATCCCCGTTGGGGATGGGGCGAGGCTGGTGGAGCTCCTGTGGGAAGGGCGTTGGAGCCAGGGCCTTTTCCGGGCGTTGGGCCAGTATGTGGTGAATGTCTACCCCCAGCACTACCAAGCTCTTTTTGACGCTGGGGCGCTGGAACAAGTGGAGGAGGCCGCCGTCCTGCGGGACCCCGCGTTTTACCACGGGGATACCGGCCTTCAATTGGATGTGGAAACCGGAAAAGGGTGGTTCCTGTGACAGAAAGCCAGATAAAACGCCGGAGGGGCAGTATCCCCTCCGGCGTTTTGCTATATACAGATGTAGAATTTTTGTGTTTTATACAGAATTTGATGTCTTGATATGTCGAAAATCATCGTAATGACCAAATTCTTCTGGAAGAGAAAGCCGTTTTGTGGGATAATGGGGACAAAGGACAGCTTGAGAAAGGAGTGGATACAATGATTCGGTTGGAGGTCTGGGGAGCTTACGCCTGCTTCAGCCGCCCGGAGCTGAAGGTGGAACGGGTCTCCTATGACGTGATGACCCCCTCCGCAGCGCGGGGGTTGGTGGAGGCCATCTACTACCACCCGGGCTTGCGGTGGATCATCGACAAGATTTATGTGCTCTCCCCCATCCGGTTTACCAACATCCGGCGCAATGAGGTCAAAAGCAAAGTGGTGTCCAGCGCGGCAAAAGGAGTCATGCAGGGGAATGGAAAACCCCTGTACCTGGCAGCCTCCCAGGACATCCAGCAGCGGGCCGCCATGGTGCTGCAAGACGTCCACTATGTGATTGAGGCCCATTTTGAGATGACCGACAAGGCCAGCCCCAGTGACAACCCAGGGAAATTCCAGGACATCATCCGCCGCCGGATGGAAAAGGGACAGTGTTTTCACCAGCCCTATTTTGGATGCAGGGAGTTCCCCGCCCATTTCCGCAGCTGGGAAGGGGCCACTGTCCCCGCCATCGGGGAAACCAGAGACCTAGGGCTGATGCTCTACGATATGGACTATGCCGATCCGGCCAACATCACCCCCATCTTTTTCCGGGCCAAGCTGGAACAAGGGGTCTTATCGCTGGATCACTGTGAGGTGTTCCGATGATTCTCCATGCGCTGACGCGCCATTATGAAGACCTGCTTTCCCTGGGCCGGATTCCCCGGCCAGGCTGGGGGACAGCAAAAGTCTCCTATGCCCTGGACCTGTCCCTGGAAGGGGAGATTCTCGCCTTGCTCCCTTTGAAGACAGAACAGCTCCGGGGGAAAAAGGCGGAGCTTCTCCCCCGCAAGATGGAAGTCCCCATGCCTGTGGGTCGTTCTGGTACAAAACCGAAAGCGAACTTTTTGTGCGACCACAGCGGCTATTTTCTCGGGGTGGACGGCAAGGGGAACCCCAAACGGGCCGGCGAGTGTTTTGCGGCCTGCAAGGCTCTTCATCTGGAGCTGCTGGAGGGCCTCCCCTCCCCGGCGGCCCAGGCGATCACCGGATTTTTCCGCCGATGGGACCCCCAGACGGCCTCCCAACACCCGGCCCTCGCCGAGAACTGGAAGGATCTGATGGCCGGGGACAACCTGGTTTTCTGGGTGGAAGGCCAGGAGGCACTTCGGGACCCGGAGATCCGCGCCGCGTGGCAATCCTATTATAACCGGGGCGGGGACGGCCCCACCATGTGCTGCCTGGTGACCGGGGAAACCGGCCCGGTGGAGCTGACCCACCCATTCATCAAAGGGGTGTGGGGGGCCCAGCCCAGCGGGGCGGCCCTCGTCTCCTTCAACGCCCCGGCCTTTTGCTCTTATGACCGGGAGCAAAACGCCAACGCCCCGGTGGGGGCCTATGCGGCCTTTGCCTACACCACCGCCCTCAACCACCTACTGGCCGACCGGGAGTATACCCAGACGGTGGGGGACACCACAGTAGTGTTCTGGGCTGAGGGCGGGGAACCCGCTTACCAAGAGGTTGGCATGGCCGCCTTGTATGGGGACAGCGACGCCATCACCCAGCAGGATTTAAGCCGCATCCTCCGGGCCGTGTCCGCGGGGGAATCCATCCAGTGGCAGGGGGCGGAACTAGACCCTCAAACCCGGTTTTACGTGCTGGGCCTCTCCCCCAACGAGGGCCGGCTGTCGGTGCGGTTTTTCTACCAAAACAGCTTCGGGGGGATGCTGCGCCACATTGAAGAGCACTATGAGCGGCTGGAAATCCAGCGGCCCGCCTTTGACCAGACAGAGAGGCTTCCCCTGTGGAAGCTGCTGGCCGAGACGGTCAACCAGAAATCCCGGGAGAAAACAGCCTCCCCCCAGATGGCAGGCGACCTTCTGCGGGCCATCCTCAGCGGGAGCCGGTACCCTTCTACCCTGCTCACCCTCACCGCCCTGCGCATCCGTGCGGAGCGGGAGGTGACCCGGGGCCGGGCCGCCATCTTAAAAGCATACTACCTGCGCAACCAAACGCCCGCCTGTCCAAAGGAGGTTTTGACGGTGGAACTCAATGAAAACAGCTCCTATCTCCCCTATGTTCTGGGGCGCCTGTTCTCGGTGCTGGAAGGGCTGCAAAACGCAGCCAACCCCGGCATCAACAGCACCATCAAGGATAAATACTTCAACTCTGCGGCCGCCACACCGGCGACCATCTTTCCGTTGCTGCTGAACCTTTCCGAAAAGCACCTGCGCAAACTGGGCACTGCCCAGAAGGTCTACTACAGCAAGCAGATCGGCGGTTTGGTGAAGCGGATACAAGAGACCTACCCCGCCCGGATGACCCTGCCGGAGCAAGGGGCATTCCAGCTGGGGTATTACCACCAGACCCAGAAGCGGTATACAAAAAAGGAGGAAATCGAAAATGTCTGAGCCCATCCAAAACCGGTATGATTTTGTCATTTTATTCGATGTGGAGAACGGCAACCCCAACGGCGACCCCGACGCAGGCAATATGCCCCGCATTGACCCCGAAAGCGGCTATGGGATTGTCACCGACGTATGCCTCAAACGCAAAATCCGCAATTATGTGGAGACGGTCAAAGAAGACACCCCTGGGTATCGCATTTATATCAAGGATCAGGTCCCCCTCAACCGCAGCGACAACGAGGCGCTAACCTATTTGGGGGTGACTGGGGATCTGAAAGCAGCGAAAAAGGCTGACCCCCAACTGGATGTGAAGATCCGGGACTTCATGTGTCAAAACTTCTTTGACATCCGTGCTTTCGGCGCAGTGATGACCACCTTTGTCAAAGGGGCCCTCAACTGTGGGCAGGTCCGCGGCCCGGTGCAGCTCAGCTTTGCCCGGTCGGTGGACCCTATCGTCCCCCAGGAGGTCACCATCACCCGAGTGGCCATCACCACTGAAAAGGATGCGGAGGGCAAAGGGACAGAGATGGGCCGCAAGTACATTGTCCCCTATGGGCTGTACCGGGCGGAAGGGTATATCTCCGCCAATTTGGCCCGCAAAACCACCGGTTTTTCCCAGGAGGATTTGGAACTTCTGTGGGAAGCCATTTTAAATCTGTTTGAGAACGATCACTCCGCCGCCCGGGGCAAAATGGCAGTCCGCGACTTGATTATCTTCCGCCACGATTGTGAACTTGGCAACGCCCCCTCCCACAAATTGTTTGATTTGGTGGAGGTCCGCCGAAAAGAAGAAGTCGCTGTAGCCCGGTGTTATGGCGATTATGAGGTGTCGGTTGCAGAAGAGGCATTGCCCGCCGGGGTCACCTGTATCCGAAAGGGGTAAAAGCGGTGGAAGAGGAGTATCTCCAGCTTTCCGGCATCCAGCATTTTGCCTTTTGCAGACGGCAGTGGGCACTGATCCATTTGGAGGGACAGTGGCAGGAGAATGAGCGGACAGCAAAAGGCCAAGTGTTCCATGAACGGTGCCATGATGAAACCGATAGGGAGTCGAGAGGGGATCTTCTTCTATTTCGTGGGATGCGGGTGGTTTCCCATCGCTTAAGGCTCAGCGGTGCATGCGATGTGGTGGAGTTTCATAGGGACCCGAATGGCATCCCCCTATCGGGTCACCCTGGAACCTGGTCGGCTGTGCCGATCGAATACAAAAGGGGGAGCAGCAAAGGGACAGATGTGGACCGGATACAGCTGTGCGCCCAAGCAATGGCTTTAGAGGAGATGTTGGTCTGTGGAATCACCCATGGCTATCTTTACTATGGGGAAACCCGCCGCAGGGAGCAGGTGGAGTTTACCTTGGAACTGCGCAACCAAGTGGAGTCGCTGGCCAAGGAGATGCAAGGATATGCACAGCGGGGATACACCCCCAAAGGGAGGTTGCAAAAGCATTGCAATGCCTGTTCTTTAAAAGACGTCTGTCTCCCCCAGCTGTCCCGAAGCCCCTCTGTTAGGGAGTATATCGAACAAAGGATGGAAGAACTTGTGTGATGTGCGAATCGGAAGCGGTCAGAGAACTCCTGAAGGGTTCGCACCAAATTGATGGAAAAAAAGGAGGACACAAAGCGGAATTTTTTGGATTGTATTCCATAAAAAGTAAAATCAGACAAATGCAGCATATAAATGCTAAAATTAATTGAAATATTTTGTGCAAAGTTGCTGTCACCCTCCGTGAGGAGGGCGTGGATTGAAATTTACCGGTTCTATTGATGGGAATCTGGAGGACACGTCACCCTCCGTGAGGAGGGCGTGGATTGAAATCTGTTGACTGGCTGCTGGGCCTCAGCAACGACCGTCACCCTCCGTGAGGAGGGCGTGGATTGAAATATAGTCGTACAGACATTTCAGTGCCCCGACTACGTCACCCTCCGTGAGGAGGGCGTGGATTGAAATAATCAGCTTGTTCGCCATGATGTAGTAGCTGGCCTGTCACCCTCCGTGAGGAGGGCGTGGATTGAAATACTGGAACGACCAGAAGTATTGTGAAATCTGGCGGGTCACCCTCCGTGAGGAGGGCGTGGATTGAAATCGGTAGAGATAGCGGCCGGTGTTCATCAGCGTGAAGTCACCCTCCGTGAGGAGGGCGTGGATTGAAATTGATCGACCGGAGCCATCAGCTCGGTCGCCATAGGGTCACCCTCCGTGAGGAGGGCGTGGATTGAAATGATGACTGTCCTGGCCGCCATCTCGCAGTTGCGCCGTCACCCTCCGTGAGGAGGGCGTGGATTGAAATATCCCGGGACAGGTGGATAAACATCTCCCCCTCACGTCACCCTCCGTGAGGAGGGCGTGGATTGAAATTTGACGATCCCGGAGAAGATGCGGGCGGCTCTTTGTCACCCTCCGTGAGGAGGGCGTGGATTGAAATATTGGTTTGTAATTGCAAAAGAACAGGAAGCCGCAAGTCACCCTCCGTGAGGAGGGCGTGGATTGAAATTCCATCATCAAGGCTTGCACCTGAAAGACAGTACGTCACCCTCCGTGAGGAGGGCGTGGATTGAAATCTACACCGTT
>ERZ791611.1773-NODE-1773-length-12287-cov-5.739290_pt1 | contig 12287 bp, 9 predicted proteins | sample MGYA00510275_ERZ791611 | MGnify/ENA primary metagenome ERZ791611 (study PRJEB30046, sample SAMN00791912) | human gut metagenome | study: EMG produced TPA metagenomics assembly of the A metagenome-wide association study of gut microbiota in type 2...
GATAATGCTATAATATGATAATTCTATCTAGGAATTATTCCTCAACAGCAGCCTGCGCCGCTGCTAATCTTGCGATAGGTACCCGGAACGGAGAGCAACTAACGTAATTCAAACCTACTCTATGGCAGAACTTCACTGAAGACGGTTCACCACCATGTTCGCCACAGATACCGCATTTCAAATCCGGACGGATAGCACGGCCCTTTTCTGTAGCCATACGTACCAACTGACCTACACCATTCTGATCGAGAACCTGGAACGGGTCTACTTTCAAAATCTTCTTTTCCAGATAAACAGGAAGGAAAGAAGCTATATCATCACGAGAATAACCGAAGGTCATCTGCGTTAAGTCATTTGTACCGAATGAGAAGAACTCGGCAGAAGAAGCGATACGGTCGGCAGTCAAAGCGGCACGCGGAATTTCAATCATTGTACCCACTTTGAAGTCAATGCTATCTCCTACTTCCTCAAACAACTTCTTAGCTTCCGCACGGATTACATTTTCCTGCTCCTTGAATTCATACAAGATACCAGTTAATGGAACCATGATTTCCGGATGAGTTTCCACTCCTTCTTTCTTCAATTCGAGTGCAGCACCCAAGATGGCACGTGTCTGCATCTGTGTAATTTCAGGATAAGTATTTCCCAGACGGCAACCACGGTGACCCAACATCGGGTTATGCTCGCAAAGAGATTCCACACGTTTTTGGATCTCCTTAACGGACACGCCCATTGTCTCAGCCATTTCCTCTTGACCTTTCAAATCGTGAGGAACGAACTCATGCAAAGGAGGATCGAGCAAACGAACGGTAACAGGACATCCGGCCATAGCCTTGAAGATACCCTTAAAGTCCTCTTTCTGATAAGGAAGGATCTTCGCCAACGCTTTCTTACGACCTTCAGCGTCCTCGGCCAAGATCATCTCACGCATAGCTTTGATCTTCTCACCTTCGAAGAACATATGCTCCGTACGGCAAAGGCCAATACCAACGGCACCGAAGCTACGAGCGATCGAAGCGTCGTGAGGCGTATCAGCGTTTGTACGAACTTGTAATTTTGTATATTTATCGGCTAAAGCCATTAGCTCCGCGAAGTCACCTGACAACTCTGCCGCTTTCGTCTCGACCTGTCCTACATAGACTTCCCCGGTCGTACCATTGATAGAGATATAATCACCTTCTTTCAAGGTTACGCCATCGACGTCTACAGTCTTGTTCTTATAATCGATATTCAAGGCACCAGCGCCGGATACACAGCACTTACCCATGCCACGAGCCACGACAGCGGCGTGAGAAGTCATACCTCCACGAGCGGTAAGGATACCTTCGGCGACAGCCATACCGGCCAAGTCTTCCGGAGAAGTCTCAATACGGACCATGACAACCTTTTTGCCATCGGCATGCCATTTAGCGGCATCATCAGCGAAGAATACGATCTGTCCGGTAGCGGCACCCGGTGAAGCCGGCAAACCTTTTACCCATACTTTCGCCTGTTTCTCGGCTTTTTTATCGAATACTGGGTGAAGCAACTCATCCAGTTTATTCGGCTCGATACGGTTCAACGCTGTTTTCTCGTCGATCATGCCTTGATGCAATAAGTCGATAGCGATTTTCACCATAGCGGCACCGGTACGTTTGCCGTTACGGGTTTGCAAGAACCAAAGTTTACCCTCTTGTACGGTAAACTCCATATCTTGCATATCCCGATAATGATCTTCCAATTTCTCTTGGATAGCGTCTAATTGCTTATAGATTTCCGGCATGGCTTCTTCCATGGACGGATATTTAGCAATACGTTCTTCTTCTGAGATTCCGGCACGTTCAGCCCAACGTTGTGAACCGATCTTCGTAATCTGTTGCGGGGTACGGATACCTGCTACAACATCCTCACCTTGAGCGTTAATCAAGTACTCACCATTGAACAAGTCCTCACCATTACCCGCGTCACGAGAGAAACAAACGCCTGTAGCGGAAGTATCGCCCATATTACCGAATACCATGGCTTGTACGCTAACCGCCGTTCCCCACTCGTCTGGAATACCTTCCATCTTACGATACAGGATAGCACGCTCATTCATCCAGCTATTGAACACGGCACAGATAGCGCCCCACAATTGTTCATAAGCGCAAGTCGGGAAATCCTGTCCGGTCTGGGCCTTAACGGCTGCCTTAAATTTAGAGACCAATGTTTTCAAATCTTCAACGTCAAGCTCGTTATCTAACTTAACGCCTTTCGCTTTCTTTACTTCCTCGATGATCGCCTCAAACGGATCGATATCCTCTTTGCTTGTCGGTTTCATGCCTAATACGACATCTCCGTACATTTGAACGAAACGACGATAAGAGTCCCAAGCGAAACGAGCGTTGCCCGTCTTACGAGACAATCCTTCCACTACCTCGTCGTTCAAGCCAAGGTTCAATATCGTATCCATCATACCTGGCATGGACGCACGGGCACCGGAGCGAACTGAAACTAACAGAGGATTGGCAACATCACCGAACTTAGAGTTCATTAACGTTTCGATATTAGCGATCGCCTTCTCAACATCCGCTTTCAGCAACTCTACGACTTTATCTTTGCCTAACTCGTAATACTCTATACAAACTTCTGTTGTAATCGTGAATCCCGGAGGAACCGGTACACCAATCAGATTCATCTCGGCAAGGTTAGCGCCTTTACCACCCAGCAGATTTCTCATATCTGCCTTACCTTCGGCTTTTCCATTTCCGAATGTGTAAACTCTTTTTCTTTCCATATTCGACAGTATTGAATTTAGATTCTAGTTTTGTTGATTTCAACTGTTATATTGCTATCTCAACTTTGCAATGCTGCAAATATATGCTATTTCTACTTTGCAAGCACGAATAGCGTTAAAGATTTTTACATGTTTTACAACTATTCTTTACCATTTATATCCAGCAAATGCTTACATTTGCGTGCGGAAGTTTGTTGACGCTTCCATTTCCCATCGGATTTCCCGCCTATCTCTTTGCCCCTTACATATAATTATATGATCTTTTTCTTTTATTTGTGTCTATTTATTTCCAATAGGAAGACTCAGGAGTTTTTTGCTGAAGAAACTTTAGTTTCTACAGCATGAAACTAAAGTTTCTCCCTAGTGGAACTAAAGTTTTTCTATAGCAAAACAAAAGTTTTCCTTATAAGAAATTTTAAGAAACTGCAATATATTGATTTATAAACACATACTATACATCTCTTTCTGTCCATAATCATATCTTCATCAATCTTGATAGAATAACGAGAACTGTTTGCCGGACTCATTTAAGTATATAGAACGAAGCTCTTTGTTCTTAGCGGAATTGTAAGTATTTTCGCGAAGCGAATTTAAAACTTAACGACATTGGCAAGAAAGAAGAAACAGTTGCCTATATTAGAAAAGGTAACCATTACGGACGTAGCCGCCGAGGGCAAGGCTATCGCGAGAGTGAACGATATGGTGGTATTTGTACCCTTCGTCGCTCCGGGAGACGTGGTTGATATTCAACTGACCCGTAAGAAGAATAGTTATGCGGAGGGGAAACCTGTATATTTCCATGAGTACTCGGCCAAACGTGCGGAGCCGTTTTGTGAGCACTTCGGTGTCTGTGGAGGTTGCAAGTGGCAACATCTTCCCTATGAGGAACAACTTTACTATAAGCAAAAACAGGTCTACGATAATCTTACCCGCATCGGGAAAGTCGAAATGGAAGAGAAACTTCCGATCTTAGGTTCCGAGCGCACGACTTTCTACCGGAACAAGCTTGAGTTTACTTTCTCAAACAAGAAATGGCTTACGGAGGAAGAGATCCAGTCCGGTGCTTCTTTCGATTGCATGAATGGTGTCGGGTTTCATATACCGGGGATGTTCGATAAGGTATTGGACATCCATAAATGTTGGTTGCAAGATGATATATCGAACAAGATCCGTCTTTGCGTCAAGGAATATTGCCTATCTCATGAGGGATATCCTTTCTTCGATTTACGGAACCAAGAGGGATTCGTTCGTACGTTGATGATCCGTACGGCATCCACTGGGGATTTGATGGTCGTATTGGTTTTCTTCCATGAGGATGTAGAGCGCAGGGAAGCGTTATTATCTCATCTGGCGGAACGATTCCCGGAAATCACGTCCTTGATGTACGTCATCAACGGCAAATGTAATGACACGATCACCGACCAAGAAGTTCTCGTATTCAAGGGAAAAGATCATATCATCGAGGAGATGGAGGGGCTTCAATTCAAGGTAGGTCCTAAGTCTTTCTATCAGACAAACAGTGAACAGGCTTATAATCTATATAAAGTGGCTAGAGAATTTGCGGGTCTTACCGGAAATGAGATGGTGTACGATTTATATACCGGGACAGGTACGATCGCAAATTTCGTCTCTCGCCAAGCAAAGAAGGTTATCGGCATCGAATACGTACCGGAGGCTATCGAGGACGCAAAAGTGAATTCCGCCTTGAACCATATAGAGAACACGCTTTTTTATGCCGGTGATATGAAAGATATCCTTACGCAGGATTTCATAAACCAACACGGACGTCCGGATGTTATTATTACCGATCCACCACGTGCCGGTATGCATGATGATGTGATCAACACTATTCTCTTCGCCGAGCCGGAACGTATCGTTTACGTTAGCTGCAATCCTGCTACGCAAGCCCGCGATTTGAGTTTGTTGAGCGTGAAATACTCCGTCAAGAAAGTCCGTCCGGTCGATATGTTTCCTCATACACATCATGTGGAGAACGTGGTTTTGCTTGAGAAAAAATAAACATATAATATAATGTATAGGAAATACGTCCCCTTTCTGCTCTTTTTGTTCTTCTTGTATGGTTGCAACGGTAACAAACAAGAGGAGAAAGAGGACGTTTCCGTTTTCGTGGATTTACCGCAACTGAAAGCGGAAGGCGAGATCACGGCGGTGACTTTATACAGTTCTACCTCCTACTTCCAATATAAGATGCAACCCATGGGTTACGAATACGATCTGATAAACGATTTTGCCAAGAGCCAAGGTTTGAAATTAAACATCAAGGTCGCCGAGAATCCTGCCCGTCTGATCGAGATGCTAGAAGCCGGCGAGGTCGATGTTGTAGCCTACCCTATCCCAATCAATAACAAGCTGAAACAAGAGGTCATTTATTGCGGCCGGGAGGATATCTCCAGTCAAGTATTGATACAACGGGCCAATAAAGGCGATAAGCTTCTTACCGATGTCACTCAATTAATCGATAAGAATGTTTACGTAAAGCCTAACACCAAATACTCCGAACGACTGAAGAACTTGGATGAGGAACTCGGCGGAGGAATCCATATCCAAAAAGTGGAAAATGACTCCATTGCTACCGAAGATCTTATCGAGATGGTCTCCTTGGGCGAAATTCCCTATACGATCAGCGATGATAACACCGCCCGCCTAAACAAGACTTATTATTGGAATATCAATGTCGACCTAAAGGTTAGTTTTCCCCAACGCTCTTCATGGGGGGTAAGGAAAAGTAGTCCGGACTTGGCGAAGGCCATCGATGAATGGGCTTCTGATAAAACGGGTAAACATTCTTTCAAGGCAGTTACTAAGCGGTACTTTGAATTAAGCAAGCAACCTTTTACCGCAGATATTCCGGAGGTAAAGAATGGACATATTTCCCCGTATGACCCTTTATTCAAGAAACATGCGAAAAACATCGGATGGGATTGGCAGCTGTTGGCGTCTATTTCCTATCAAGAGTCTCATTTCAATCCTACGGTTGTATCGTGGGCCGGTGCCGAGGGGCTTATGGGAATCATGCCAAATACAGCGAAGGCATTAGGTGTCACCCCGCATGAATTGAAAGATCCGGATACGGGAATCCGTACGGGAGTAGATTGTTTACGGCGCTTCCGTCAAGGTTTTTCTGAGATTACGGATCCTGAAGAAAAAGTCAAGTTTACCCTAGCGGCTTACAACGCTGGGATCGGACATATTTACGATGCGCAGCGATTGGCCCGAAAATATGGAAAAGATCCCAATAAATGGGATAATAATGTAGCGGAATCTATTCGTTTGAAAAATGATCCCGAGTATTATAACGATCCTGTTTGCAAGCATGGATACTTGCGTGGCTCAGAAACATATAATTACGTGCGGGAAGTGTTGGAGCGTTATCATTACTACAAGAAAAAGTCATAGTTATAAAAAAATTCATAGCTATGAGTGAAAGTAGTCATAACTATGAATTTTCTGCAAGTAAATGCCACTTAAAAATTATAGGCGACACCTATGCCTAATATTTCCTTGAACTGGACCTTCGCCCCCCGTTTCTCTCCATTATCCTCAAAAGTTTTCACGTCGTTATCATATTTAAGCGTCGTATTGAGTGTAGCGGACAGGAATTTATTAATCTTCATGCTTATCAATACATCCCAATTGACATCGATATTTCCGAATTGATCGCTATAAGGAGTGAAAAAGTCCGCAGTCGTAATCAAGTTCACGTTTTCCATCACGGTTAATTCCGCACGAGCTTTCAGGTAAGCTCCCCATTCCATTCTGAAGCGATCTCCCGGATCGACCCCGAAAGCTCCTAACTCAGAAAGGTAATCATCCTCCACGAAAGTCATCTTCGTGGAAGCCGGAGAAAGATAAACCGAGTAATTGCTTTTGGGACGATATTCCATACCTACGGAGATATTCGAATACGCCGGCGCAAAGAAGTTCGATATATAATGTGTCTTATCCGGATAATTATATCCTTTGGCAAACTGGGTGTTTAAATCTCCCATCAACGTATAATACCATACATTATTGGTGGAATATCCTAATTGGGTAGACAGGGTTATATTATCGGTACTTTTCCTCATTCCCTGCGATTTAGTCTTTGATAATCCGTAATCGAGAGCGAGATTGGTTACCCATAACCAGTCACCGGTTTTATGTGTTAATGCCCCATTCAGATACGCATTTCCGGCAACAGAGTTCTCACCGCCAGCCGACCAATTCGACATCGCCGTTTGCGACAAGTTCAAACCTGTCACACCTTTCAGTACCCATTTGCCTTCCTCATATCCTTTATCATCCGTTTGACCATATGTGATTGTCGTTAATGCGACAAACAATGTCATGAAGAATATACGTTTCATATTGTGATATATTTTAGTTATTAAAAAATAAGACGTCCTATCATTTAAACAGGTTTGATTAATTTTTGTTTAGAAAAGCCTAAAGTTGAAAGGATGTCACATTTGTTACACCTTTATATGGATAAACCCCTTATTTTTGTATCCGATAATTAAGTAATTTGATTTATGGAACAGTTACATGCACACGAAGTCCTTCACATGATGGAGGGAAATAGTTATACTGAGGCATCTCTGAGGGCTGCAATTGTAGAGAAGTTTGGCGAACATCAGCGTTTTTATACTTGTTCGGCAGATAATATGGAAGTGGACGAACTGATCGGATTTCTTAAACGAAAAGGGAAGTTCATGCCTGCCGGTGAGGAATTTACGGTCGATATCAGTAAGGTATGCAGTCATTGATTCTCTGTGGCGGACGGTATGATAGATAAGCCAATAGGATAGTTGAGAGAAGAAATGTTAGTAGTCATAGGTTATACCTGTCGTTTTTCATAGATAGGGAAATTCCTATTTGCAAGTAGGAAGAAGTCTTTGCGAAGGGAATTTTCTCATACTACATTTGGGGTATTCAAAAAAACTACTAAACTACACCTATTATGAAAAAGAGTCAGATCCTTATGTCTTTGCTGCTGGTGATATTGCTCAGCAGTTGTTATGCAAGCAGAATTACTTATGAGAATTTGAGTATTATCCAACGTGGGATGTCTTCTAAAGAAGTAATAGCCATTATGGGTAAACCGAGCTATCGAAGTTTTGACGAAGAGAGTGAGATGCTGGAATTTCGTACTTCCGAGTCAAGTATTGCAGGAGTCGTTAATATCTGGTTCGTTGATGACCGGGTGACTAAGATGAAAAGTTATCATACCAATGGCTGTATGGACCGGAACAGAGCCATAGAGGATAAGGAAGAGGAGGAATCTGCAAAGAAGGAAAAGAAAGAAAAAGAAGAAACAAGCGCCCGCATACGTGTGACGATGGACGGAAAGCATATCATACAGACTGGTTCCATCATAGTCACTCCGGATGGAAAGCACGAGACGGTGGTCAGTGATTGTGGTGGAGTAATCATAACAGCTTCGGGGGAGCATATACTTGCTCCTTAATGCCTTCCGTCAATTCACCATACCCTTGTCAATACCAAATTTCTCGTCTGTCTGACATTCGCCGGCAGGTTCCACGTGTACTAAGATATCATAGACATTGTCTATAGAGCTTTTTATGCTTTTCTCCACAGCGTCGGCTATCTGATGGGCCTGTGTGATGGTTATCTGCGGATTTACCTCGATATCGAGGGTAATCATATAAAGATTCCCGATCATTCTTGATCTTACCCGGTGTGGGTTGCTCGCACCGGGAACTGTTTCTACTGCTTCGAATATCTTATTGTACACATTGACATCTTTGACGCCATCCATCAATTCCACATTCGAATCGATGAAAATGCCAATCGAAGATTTTATGATAAAGAGGCTGATGATTAGTCCTGTGATGGAGTCGAGTATAGGCAGTTTGAATATGAACGTGAATATCAGTCCCAGCAGCACACCGGAGGAAATGATAACATCATTGCGCATATTGATGGCATTGGCCGTCAGCATGGAGCTATCTATCTTTTTCCCTTGTTTGTACTGATATAAAGCCAATAGAAGTTTGCCGATAATCGAAAAGATCGTGACGTATATGGCAATGGCTGACGGAATTTCTTTTGCTTCTTCGGAAAAGATACTTCCGATAGATGATATCAACATTTGCACCCCTGCATAGAATATCACAAGCGAAAGAATTTTAGTCGCAATCCCTTCGGCTTTCTCATAGCCGAATACGTACTTCTTGGAAGGCGGCTGGCTGATAATGCGTGCTGTGAAAATCATGACAATGGAGATGATCACATCCGTTGCCGAATCAATACCGTCGCCTAGCACGGCAAGACTGCCGGCCCATAAACCTACGATGATTTTTGATGTGGAAAGTATGGCATTACCAATAGTACTTATCCAGGAAGTTCTGATTAATATCTGCTCTCTTTTAGCTTTCATGTGATTAAGCCTTTGACATTCCGGTTAGTATATAGCTGCCTTTCAAGTTATTTTCTTTCATATAATTGACTACTTCTATCCGGCAAGCTGACATTAAAGCGTATCCTGTTAAGTTCCCGTTTATAGCTTTAATGAACGAATACTCTGTATCGTTGTGGATGAAAGATATACGATGATATTCCATGACATGATGTATTTAAAATAACTAATATGTGGTCAAATATACGGATAATATCAGTAGTACGAATAAAAATGGAGAATTATTTAATTTGATATTGTTGCCGGAATACCTTATCTTTGTCTCCCGAAATGAAGAGACTAGCCTACATAACAGCAGTGATCCTTTCTCTCCTGATTATCTATTCAGGGGCGGGAGTATCTATTGTTCATTATTGCTGTTCCCGTTGTGAGACTGTGCAGGGCTGTTGTGCCGATGGCTGTCCCAAATGTAAGAAGTCTCATACTTGCGATTCAAAGAAAGATTGTAGAGAAAAGGGCTGTACGGCAACTATCTATAAGCCCGATTTGATGAAGCATATTTCCGAACTGACAGTTTCCGTTCCGGTGATAACACTTTTCTGTGAACAGTATTGTCAGCTATTTGCTTTCACTTCTATAGACCGGACGGTGGACTTTTCCAGTCTTCCTTCTCCGCCATCTCCCTGTCCGAGGCAGAAGCTGGCGTTACATTCCGTTTTTCTGATTTAGCTGTTATTTCATCTTTTTTGTCCGATTGTACTTTGTTTTCAGCCTTTGCAGGGTATGAAAACAAGGAGAATGAATGCAACTCAGTTGCAAGAGAAATGAATTAATTTTGTATCGCAAAACTAAGTCCAAGAAAGAATGAAATATATAATAATGGGACTGTTCTCATTACTTGCAGTTACGACACAAGCGCAGGTGCGGGGAATAGTCAAAGATAATACCGGAGAGCCTGTTCCGGGTGCTAATGTATTCTGGGTGAATACGGGTCAGGGTGTAACTACCAAGGAAGATGGCAGCTTTTCTATCTCCAAACCTTCGAAGAGTCACATGCTGGTAATCAGTTTTATCGGCTTTCAGAATGACACGGTTCATGTCAGCAAGAAGAATCAGGAACTGGATATTACCCTTCGGGAAGGTGTAGAACTGAACGAAGTGAATGTAGTCAGCCGCAGAATGGGAACGATGAAGTTGCGCAGCAGCGTAATGAACGAAGAGATGATAAGCAGTGCCGAATTGAGCAGGGCTGCCTGCTGTAATCTGGGAGAAAGTTTCGTGACCAACCCTTCGGTGGACGTGAGCTATTCGGATGCGGCAACGGGAGCCAAGCAGATCAAACTGCTCGGATTGTCCGGAACTTATGTACAGATGCTCACGGAGAATATCCCGAACTATCGCGGTGCGGCATCTCCTTATGGTCTGGGATATGTCCCCGGTCCGTGGATGCAAAGCATACAGGTTTCCAAAGGAATCTCATCAGTGAAGAATGGTTACGAAGCCATCACGGGACAGATTAATGTAGAGTTCAAAAAGCCGCAGTTGCCGGAGGCCGATTGGGTATCTGCCAATCTTTTCGCAAGCAGTACCAACCGGTATGAGGCGAATGCGGACGCCACCTTAAAGTTGTCAAAACGTTGGAGTACCTCTTTATTGGCGCATTATGAAAACGAAACCAAAGCGCACGACGGCAATGATGACGGCTTCGTGGATATCCCCCAAGTAGAGCAGTATAACGTGTGGAACCGATGGGCCTATATGGGAGATCATTATGTCTTTCAGGCAGGCTTCAAGGCCCTTTCCGAAAGTCGCACTAGCGGGCAGGCACATCATACGGATATGCAGACGGGTGATCTTTATAAAGTAGGAATCGATACCGAACGTTACGAATTTTTCACCAAGAATGCTTATATATTTAATAAGGAGAAGAATACGAATCTGGCACTGATTCTTTCTGCCAGTTGGCACAATCAGGATGCCATGTACGGACGAAAACTATACAATGTAGACCAGACAAATGTGTATGCCTCTTTGATGTTTGAAACAGAGTTTAATAAGCAGAACAGTTTCTCGGCGGGGCTGAGTTTCAACTATGACGCTTATGACCAGCATTATCGGTTGGAGAATCAAACGGAATTGCCGCTCATCAAGGCTTTTGCCAAAGAAGCGGTTCCCGGAGCCTATGCGCAATACACGCTGAATCTGAATGATCAGTGGATGCTGATGGCAGGTCTGCGTGGTGACTATAGCAATGAGCACGGTTTCTTTGTGACTCCCCGTGCACATCTTAAATACAATCCGAATGAGTACGTACACTTCCGCCTCTCTGCCGGAAAAGGTTACCGTACGAATCATGTACTGGCAGAAAATAACTACCTGCTTTCCAGTAGCCGAAAGGTCGAAATAGCGAAAGGACTGGACATGGAAGAAGCATGGAACTATGGTGCCAGTGTATCCACCTACGTACCTGTATTTGGCAAAACGCTGAATATCAATGCCGAATATTATTACACAGACTTCCTGAAGCAAGTCGTAGTGGATATGGACAGTAATCCTCACGAAGTAGCCTTTTACAATCTGGACGGGCGTTCCTATTCGCATGTATTCCAAGTAGAGGCAAGCTATCCTTTCTTTAAAGGATTTACCTTGACGGGAGCTTACCGTCTGACGGATGCTCAGACCACCTACAAAGGTCAGCGGATGGAGAAACCGTTGACCAGCAAATACAAAGGACTGCTGACCGCTTCGTACCAGACTCCACTCGGAATATGGCAGTTTGATGCTACGCTCCAGCTCAATGGCGGAGGAAGAATGCCTTCCCCTTACGAGTTGGCAGACGGTCAGCTATCTTGGGAGCGCCGCTATGGCAGCTTCGAGCAACTGAGTGCCCAGATTACCCGCTATTTCCGCCGCTGGTCTGTCTACATAGGAGGGGAGAACCTGACAAACTTCAAACAGAAGAATCCGATCATTGACGCAGCAAACCCGTGGGGAGGAAACTTCGACTCAACGATGATATGGGGACCTGTGCACGGGGCAAAAGCCTATATCGGAATACGTTTCAATCTGGCAAGAAATGAATAATAACCATTAAACGAATAAGAAAAATGAGAACAAAAAGATGGATGGCCACTTGCGTGGTGGCTCTTTTGA
>ERZ791611.1779-NODE-1779-length-12242-cov-13.058669_pt1 | contig 12242 bp, 11 predicted proteins | sample MGYA00510275_ERZ791611 | MGnify/ENA primary metagenome ERZ791611 (study PRJEB30046, sample SAMN00791912) | human gut metagenome | study: EMG produced TPA metagenomics assembly of the A metagenome-wide association study of gut microbiota in type 2...
AGCTGGCAACCGCCGCAAGTGCCGTACACGGGACACTTCGGCTCAATGCGGTGCGGCGATGCCGTTTCGATGGTCACCACCTGACCAACGGCGTACTGCTTCTTCACCAATGTGATGCGCCCGGTGATAATTTCACCAGGCAGCGCGAACGGCACAAAGACCGTGAAGCCGTCATAGCGGCCCACGCCCTCGCCGTTGCTGCCCAAACCGTGGATGGGAATCGTGTAAATTTCGCCCTTTGCGACAGGCACTGTTCGTTTCATAATCGTCCTTTCCGGGATATCCGCTAAAATAAAGCTACAACTAAAATACTGCGATTAAATGTAAAATACACTGCAACAACTGGTGTTGAACTGCTGGTAGATGCGAGCCATCACAGTCAACATACAGCTCATCGGTAGACGCTTCAAAGTTTACTGAATACTTATTAAGTATTTTCTGCAACGATTGCCCTTCCGCCAACAAAAACTGTTCGTCAATACCCGTCAGCTGCAAATCACACACAGTGTAACCGGCATCAGTCACTTTGTATAGTCCTTCACCTAATTCAACAATATATATTTGTATAAAATCATTATGCTGATCTAAAAATGGAGTCGTAATTTCGGTAATATTCGATTTTACTTTGCATTCCATCATATTATCTTTTAGCCAATCTAAGTAACCAGGTATAAAATCCATAATCACCACGCCTCCTTTTTTAATATCTTATTTGTGTATTATAACATGCAAAGGCCCTTCTCCCAAACACTAAAACAAGCAGCCGCGCTTCGCACGACTGCTTGTTTTGTGTACAGAGTTTATAAGGTAAGCTTCCCGGGCCGTATTGACATCAGTGGCGGCGCCGGAAATGGAGGTCATTCTTTTAACTGCGTTAAATTTTGCGACGCCGGATGAGGCTTTTCATTTCACCGGCATGCGTTAGCACCTTACGCTTTTACGATAACGCGCAAGTCGATATCTTCAGCCGGTTTAGCGTCCGGTTCAGCGGCGATGCCACCAAACGGCATCTGCGCGTCCAAGGTCCAATCAGCCGGTACGTCGAATAATTTGCGAACTACGTCGTCGATAACCGGGTTGTAGTGCTGCAAGGAAGCGCCTACGTTCAATTCGCGCAACGCTTCCCAGATTGAAATCTGGAGCATGCCAGCGGACTGCGCTGCCCAATGCGGGAAGCGTTCAGCGTACATCGGGAACTGGCCCTGCAAATTACCAACGGTTACGTTGTCCACGAAGTACAAGATGGTGCCTGCACCAGCCTTGAAGCTGTCGATTTTTTCGCGAGCTACTTTACCGCCGAATACGTCGAAAATAGCGTCCCACAATTTTTTGTGCTGATCGCCAAGCGCCACGATTACGCGGGAGCTCTTCATGTTGAAGGAATCCGGCACCAATTCGGTAATTTCCTTAACGGTCTTCACGATTTCGTCGGTGCTAACCGGCAATTTATCATTGATGTTGTAATACGTACGGCGGCCTTTTAATGCTTCAATTGTGTTCATAGTGATCCTCCTAATGTGTCCAATCGGCGGCTGAGGCGTGCCTGAAATTCGACTCCCACGACCCTCAACGCCTGTATCCTATATGTTATGTCGTTCGATATACGGCTCGTAATTACGAGGTATATCGAAATTTATCTATCAACTGTAGCTATTATAACCGATTGCTCGACAAATTTCAATACCTTTTTTAGGTACAATTTTAAAATTTCCTTACTTTATTTTTCTATCCTTTACCATTCTTCCGTGGTCGCCTTCACGAAGATATACAGTTCCACTTTATCCTTCGTCTTTCGCGCATACTGAAATAACTTCCCCAACAGCGGAATGTCGCCCAAGATGGGCACTTTGCTAAATTGTTTTTCATTGCGATTATCCATCAAACCGCCAATAACGAGAATTTCGCCTTTTTTCAGATGCACCCGGGTATGGGCTTCACGGGTAGTAATGCGATAGGCTTTCAGTTCCGACACCAATGACGGATTGCTAACTTCGGCGTGAATGTCGGCGTCGATGCTGTCGTCGGTGCTCACAAATGGTGTACAAGTCAAGCGAATACCGGCTTCTTCGTAGCGCACGGTAGTGCGGCTTTCATCGCCTTCGCGGGTCTCCACCAGCACCGGAATGCGGTCACCAATGAGAATCTTCGCTTCTTCACCGTTCACGGTCATAATGGATGGCTTCGCGATGATTAGCGACTTATCACTGGTCTCGCTAAGGGACAAGTCCGGCTTCACCCAAAAGGTGTACGGCGTGTTGGTGTCGAACTTGCCGAATCGAATAGCGCCATATTCGCTGTTATCAAAACTGCTTGAACCGCTAGCGGCACTACTGGAGCCGGAACTTGAGCTGGAGCCATCCTTGCTACGTTCCTCATGACCAAGCAGCCCGCGCCACGCCCAGCGAATCCCTGTTTCCTTCACATACGAATGAGCCACCGCCATAACGGCCACTTCTAGTCGCACCTGCCGCGGCGATTGGTCCAGCTGCGGCAACAACTCCCGTACTTGTCTGAGCTCCCCAGGCGTCCCGTTGATGAGGAGTTGGTTCATTTCAGGGACGGATTCCATATGACTGTCGCCTACCACGGCCTTGAGCGCCTTCATCAGCGTCGGCGCCGGCACATGCTGTGGCGAGTAGACCATTGCCGACCGCCCGTCCTTGCTGTCCATGCCGGACCCGTCCACGACCCACACGCCATTGTCCTCGTACACGCTGAAATGCTTCAACGCCGCCAACCGCTTGATGGCGTCGATGCCGCTGGTCTCCTTCAAATGAGCCGACACCGTGCCATGCAAGCTCTCGGCGCCCATGATTTGCAAATGCTCGCTCTTCGCGATGGACGTCACCAGCGTCTGGAGCTGCACGTTATTCACCGTCATGTCCAGCGCCGAAACAGGATACGCGCCGCCCACTGAAATAACAAGCCACATCGCCACCGCACAAATTCCCTTAACTATCTTCGCTACCTTCACCGGAAACATCCTTTCTAATACACACTAAACGTTCTTGTCCCGTTACCGTCACTAAGCACTACCGTCGTATCACTGATAGACACAACCCGCAAACCTCCGGGGCCCTCACCAATACCGTACGTTCCTTCGTTATTGCCAACGCCGATGATGACCATAGGCACATCACCGCCGATGATACCGCGCACTTCCACACCTTGCCACGGACTGTAGGTCGAGCCGCTAGAACCGCCGGAACCGGAACTACCGCCACGGCTACCGCGATGACCGGAAGAACCACCGCTAGAACCGCCATAGCCGGAGCCACCACCGTAGCCAGAACCGCCAGCATAGCCATAGCTGGAACCGCCGACGTAACCGCCACCGCCATAACCGCGTCTGCCACCATAGTAGCCATTTTGCTCCGAGTCCGGTATGACGATAACGCCGCCTTGGCCGGTACGCCCACGGCCTTTACCGACGTTAACACCAGTCGCGCCATTAGCGCCATTCAAAGCCGTTGCGCCAGCAGCTGTAGTAGCAACATTGCCATCCGCCACCGGGTCTAACGCATCAAAAGGATCGCGGAACGGATGACTACGGATAACACCGTTTAACCCTTGGACGAGGTGAATGCCACTGCTATCAGCGCCATCGCTACCACCGGACTTCTTACCAGCGGAGCCGGAGCCGCTAGACCTGGAGTCGCCAAAGCCATCACTACCACCAGAGCCGCCAAATCCGCTTGCACCGGAACCATCTTGGGAATCGTCGGAGTATTTCATTTCAGAGGACTTACGAGGACCACCCATATCACCGGAATCGTCCAAATAATCGCTGTTTTTATCGGCTGCGCGCGCTTCCGCGTCGGCGACCAAGGCGTCGATAGCGTCGTCTTGATGTGTATAAAAGCTGTATCCACCGACGAGGCACAACAAAAAGACCGCCCCACTAAGGGGGCGGCCTTTCTTAATTATAAAAGTTCGCATATCCTTGAGGGTCGGTCTTTTCAACTGCATATTATTCAATTCCTTTGCATAAAAATCCAGAATGTTATATTCACTATAGGTAGGCGCAAGCGCCTATGTTCCCTATAAACTATAACAACAAAGCCAACATTAGTCAATTGACCAGTGGTCACAGGTTACTTGTCGTTATACCCGTTCGGATGATTTTTATGCCAATTCCATGCATCTTTAATGATGTCTTTTACATTGCTGTGCGTCGGATTCCAGCCCAGTAATTGTTTAATTTTATCAGAAGACGCGATGAGCGTGCCCGGGTCGCCGGCACGGCGCGGTCCAATTTCAACCTTGAAGTCGATGCCCGTTACTTCTTTGGTGGTTTCCACAATTTCTTTTACGCTGAAGCCGTTGCCACTCCCCAAGTTGAAGTAGTTGGAATCGCCGCCTTTGGTGAGGTATTCCATAGCCAACAAATGAGCGGACGCCAAGTCGTTTACGTGGATGTAGTCGCGCACACAAGTCCCATCCGGCGTGTCGTAATCGGTGCCGAAGATGGAAATGCTAGGACGCTTGCCTAACGCCGCATCAAGGATGAGCGGGATGAGGTGCGTTTCCGGCGAATGGTCTTCGCCGATAGTGCCGCTCGGATCAGCGCCGGCTGCATTGAAGTAGCGAAGCGCTACATAACGCTGGCCATAAATATTGCTGTAGTCGCTGAGCATCTGTTCAATCATCAGCTTCGTGCGGCCATATACATTGGTAGGACGGTGCGGCGAATCTTCCGTAATCGGTACCACATCCGGTTCACCGTACACGGCAGCGGTGGAGGAAAATACGAAGTTCTTAACGCCGGCCAAACGCGCCGATTCGATTAAACGGTACGAGCCAACCACGTTATTTTCGTAGTAAATGTTTGGCTTCTGCATGGATTCGCCAACTTGGCTATGCGCAGCAAAGTGCATAATGCCTTCAATGCCAAGGTCCTTCATAACCTTCGCCAAATCCGGGTCGGCAATGTCCTTTTCCAAGAACTCTACCCCAGCCGGAATGGACGGCTTATGACCGCGGGACAAATTGTCCAACACAACGGGCGTATGGCCGTTTTCGCACAATGCCTTTACCGTATGACTTCCAATGTAGCCGGCACCGCCGGTAACCAAAATTTTCATCAGTTTCCTCCCTTATGTTTCGCTAACTTCGGACCCAAGAGTTTCTTATATACTTCAACGCCAGGCTGGTTGAAGGCGTCAACGCCGGCAAGCTGGCCTTCGTAGAAGATGGCCCAGCAGTACATGAACATGAGCTCGCCTAAGGAGAATTCATCTACCTTCGGAATGGTAACGGTCATGTTGTAGCGATTGTCGCCGGTCAGGGCTTCCGCATTCGCTTCAAGCGCCGTGTTCTGAATCAATCCAAGGTCTAAACCGCTGAACGCAGCGAGCTTATCGAAATCGTCGTACATGTGCGGTACCAGTAATTTCACACCCCAATCAGCAACGCGCACGAAGGATACAACCTTATTGAGGCGACCTTCCTGGTGTTCCTGGGTCTGGGCATGCATATCCGTCGTACCAACGGCTACAACCGGCGTACGGCCATAGGAGCCATTGCCGTCATCGCGGTGCTTACCGAGGGATTCGGCGAGAAGCTGTACATACCATTCGGCGAATGATTTCAGAGAATCGCCATAAGGCATCATAATTTCAATATAGCGGCCCTTTTCTTCGGCAGCTACGTATTTCAAAATAGCGCAGAGAAGCGCCGGGTTCTTCAAAATGTCGCCGCTCTGGCACGCCTGGTCCATGGCCTTCGCGCCGTCTAAGAACGCGCGTAAATCAAAGCCAATAACGGCGCCGATGATGAGTCCTACTTCGGTGAATACGGAGAAACGACCGCCTACCCCGTCAGGAACGGAGAAAATGGGCCAGCCTTCGCGGGACGCTAATTTGTGAAGTAACGTTTCCTTTTCCCCTTCGTGCGGGTCCGTTACGGCTACCACTTCGAAAGCGATACCTTTATTTTCCAAGGCTTCCTTCACAACCATGAAATTCGACATCGGTTCGATGGTGGAACCGGATTTCGAGATAACGATGAGCATCACTTTGAAGCCGTCGCCTTTCGCCTGCGCACTGGCAGCGAGGGTATCGATGAGGCCCTGCGTACGATGCGGGTCCACGTTATTGCCGCTGAAGTACACCTGCGGATAACCGCCGCGCGCTTCGTCGGATTTCTGATTCCAGAATTCGCCGGCATAAGCATCAAATAATACCTTGCCACCTAAGAAGGAACCGCCAATACCGAAGCTTACAACAGCATCGATATCAGCCTTGGCATGAGCGCCGAGGGCTTCCAAACGTTCCAAAACAGCAGGGCTGTTGATGTGACCATCTTCCACGTACGGCAATTCCGGGAACAACACCGCTTCCGGCGTGCCGTCCTTAGACAAATGGCCGTCTACAACGCCGGTGTGGCGCACCTTTTCCGCCGCCTTCACCGCATCGGCCAACTTCGGGAAATAGTGAAGCAAGCTTTCACTACTCACTGCTTTATCATTCAATATATTGGTAGCATCTACCGTAAATCCAGAGGGTAATACAATCTTTGTCATAACAGGCCTCCTTAATCACTATAAGCTAATCACTATAATTTCTAGTGGCTATTAATTGTAGTGGCTATTACTTACATTGTATGCTCATCTGGCAATTTCGGCAACATAAAAATTCATAATAGCAGACAATTTTCAAAGTCAGCCCATCAAAAGTTTCGCGCCGCTCGCTACCTATACGGTTTTAGGCTTTGCGCACGCCCTTTTACGCTTTGCGCACCCCTTCTTTGGCCAAAACGTCGGCCCGTTCATTGTATGTAACGCCTGTATGGGCCGCAACTTTACTGAAATGAACCGCCACCAAAGCCCGTTTGCCTTTCATGAACTGCGCATAGTGCTGGGTCAGCGGATTATTCGTCTTCCAGCGCCCGGTAGCCCACATTTCGATACCCATATAGTCATAATAGAGCGTCAATTCCTTGATGCCATTTTCGACGGCATAATTCACCGTATGCATAGCTGCCAACAGCTCGCCGGACACATTCCAGTACGCCGTGTAAAACGGATCCTTCGTACCAAAGGAAAACTCCTCCGTCGCACCGTTATAAAAGATAACGCCACCGGAACCAACGGCACCAATGTGCTTATCAAAGCTACCATCTATGTAGGCGTACGCCGTATCGGCGCCAGTAGTACCAGCCGTTGCGGCGCCACGACTGCTGGCGCCACTGGAAACCGAAACACGCGTGCCAGTACCAGCCGCACCGCGGCTACTCGAAGCGCCAGACGCATTACGCATTACGCCTACATCAGCCAAGGAGAAACCCTGGCTGGCGCCACCGCGCGGTGCAACCGTGGGTTTTATTTCATTGTCATCATGCTCGGACGGACCGGCGAAGTAGTCCGCCAAGGACAAGCTCACGGAGCCGCTCTTGATGAACTCCTCCGCTTCCGCCATGGTGGGGAATGATTTGTAAACCGCGCCGCTAAAGCCTTTTACTTGCTTCTCGCAATCGGCCCAGCTTACGTACACGCCGGGCGTGCGACCGCGCTGAACAGCGTAGAATTTTTTGGCCATAGTTCCTCCTGTTCCTAGGTCAAGCCATATATACACACCAAACAGCGGCTCGGCGAGCCGCTGCTATGTCACAATTTATTTCTGGGTCAACGGGTCAAACTTCGCTTCCACTACATCGGCTAACTCCTTCGGATTCACCTTAATTTGCAAGCCGCGAAGACCGGCGCTGACATATACTTCATCGAAGCCTTCCATCGTCGCATCGAAGTATGTCGGGAATAACTTCTTCATGCCCACCGGCGAGCAACCGCCGCGCATATAGCCTGTAAGTCCAAGCAAGTCTTTAACGTGCACCAAGGCTACCGACTTATTGCCGCTAACGCGGGCCGCCTGTTTCAAGTCCAGTTCCGCCGCTACAGGAATGCAGAACACGACGGGACCCGTCACATTGCCTTGACCAACCAAGGTCTTAAACACGCGCTCTTCCGGCAAATGCAGCTCCGCCGCCGCATGAACGCCGGTACCGCGCCCTTCTTCCCACTCATAGGACAACACTTCGTACGCCACCTTGCGCGTATCCAGCATACGCATGGCATTTGTCTTCTTATGATCTTTCTTACTCATACCGTCACTTCCCAATCTTTTTGCTGCAAGCCCAAAACGCCACAAACTAACGCGATAGGCTAACAGCTATTTATTCGTAATCTTACTAATATTCTTCAATTCAATACGGAGCGTGCCGTCCGGATTCGTCAAAATCTCGATAAAATCGCGATTGCTCATGTATTCCACCGGAAAGCTAATCTCAATGCCCGTATCGGTCTTAATTTTATGCTTTTCGCCTACTTTAGTGGCAAATTCGCGATTGACCGGCAAAGGTCGCAGCATATCGCGATCTGCCAGCTCCTGCTTCGCCGCCTCAATCTGAATCGGATTATCGGCAAACACCTCTTCCACGATTTTTTCCGGGTTGATAGTGTCGGACACTTCAGCGTTCTTCGAGATAATCGACCGCGTCATGGCCAGCTGTTCCACGCCGTCCGATTCGTGAGCCTTCGCTACCTTATCCACAATCTTGCGCACCGTGTTAACCGTGTCGCGGCTGGACTGATTAGTACCAATCTGAAGCACCTTGTCGCCGATGAAATAAACAACCTCCCCGTCGTATTCGCCTTTTGGTTCAAAAAGACGTACTGCCAAGGAATCCATATTCACGGCACAGAACGCATACACCTTCTGAGACGGATTCGGCAAAATGGCGCGATTCGTCACTAGCTCCGTAGTCAGCGTGCCATCTTCCTCACTGAACAGCTGATGGGTATAGCCATCCTGGGCACGGCACAAGAGCAAGCAGAAATACCGTTCTTCCCCTTGGGCCTCACACACGATAGCATCCATCACAACCGGATCCGTAGACTGCTTCATGAACGTAAAGAGCTGTTCACACAATTCCTTACCTACCGTGGGCAGCGATTCCGTTCCTTCGCCATAGGCTTTAATGTGTTTGCCCCACAAGCTGTCCGGGCTCAAAAAACCGGTGCGCACGCCGGGGTCCTTAAAGGCCTTCGACACGTGCGCTGTGATGAACTCCTGCGCCGTCGCTTCGCCCAAATCCAACTCATGCTCCGAGTATACAGCCAAGGACGAAATAAAATCAAAAATCTGTAACACCGCATGGTTTATTTGCATATGTTCCCTCCAACAAAAAAAGCTCTGCCGCCGAGTGTTCCCACCCGTTGGCAAAGCTTTTCCCAATCGACTTCTAATGAGCCGGCGATTAACCAGCTACGTAAGGTCCGAATAAGCCAGCAAACAAGTGGGAACCTTTTTTACCCAAAATTGCGGCTAACACAGACGATACTAACCCAAGACCAGCCATAATCAACGCATTGTCGGCGTGAACGTTCCAAGTGTAGGATACATAAGCTTGAATACACGCTACGATGAAATACGCAATGCTCAGGTAAATTTTTAACTTCAATACCGGTGCCGTAGCAGATTTGTAGCGCAATTTGCCACCAATCCAACCAGAGATACCACCGATGAGTACCAAGAACGGCAACAACATAGCAATCATGCCAACTACGTCAAACAGACGGTATGCTAAGCTGTACGGTACTACCAAACCGATTAACGGCAAGAGCAACGTACCAGCCGATGCGGTAATCGGGAAATGAACTGCGATGGGATGTAAGTGAAGATCCAACAAGCGCTTACGCGTAGGATTCAATTTGCGCGGGTTATACTCCGTCCATACTGTTTTCGGGAAACCACAGGCCGGGCACGGCTGGTCAATTTTGTCAGCAGTTTCAATATAGCCGCACACGCGACAGATAATGTACTGAATCTTTTTTTCTTCTTGTTTTTTCGCTTCCATAGATCGCTCCTTGCAACTAACAATCATTCTTATTTTACATGATTTCTTGATAAATATCTGACTATTTATCACATTGTTTTATTATCAGCAAAATAATCATACGTTGTTTGGAGGCCACTTGTCAAATCGATTTTTGCGGAGAAATTGAGTTCATTAATACTTTTTTTGCTACTCAAGATTGACCGTTTGATATCGCCCGCTCGCGGTGCTTCATAATCCACCTGGAACGGTCGTTTGCACACCTTACGGAACACTTCTATCAATTCATTGAGGGAAATCTCCGTTTCGGTGCACACATTATATACACCAATTTTATCGGCCGCATTTAAACCACAAATATTGGCTTCTACCACATCGTTGACGTGGATGAAATCGCGGGTCTGTTCGCCATCGCCAAAGACGGTTAAATTCTTGCCGTGGATAAGGTGTTCGCAGAAAATGCTAATAACCCCGCCTTCGCCGCCATGGCCTTGGCGCGGACCGTATACATTGGAGTAACGGAAGCACTGGTACGGCAGGCCGAACGCTTCGTAGTATAATTTCAGATACGATTCGGTGGTCAATTTCGTAAGCCCATAGAAGGACGACGGATGGCCCTGCATCTCTTCCGTAAGCGGCAACGTATCAAGGTCGCCGTAAACCGCTGCGGACGACGGCATGAGGATTTTTTTCACCTTCGCCACCAAGCACGCTTCCAGCACGTTGATGAGGCCCATAAGGTTCACATCGCAGTCGAGGCGCGGGTTCTTCATGGACACGGGCACCATGGTCTGCGCCGCTTCGTGGAACACATAGTCCGGCTTGAAGCGCTTGAACAGGTCGATAAGCTCCTGAGAGCGAATGTCCATTTCAACAAATTCAGCTTTCGGGTTTACAAATTCGCGGCATCCCGTAGTGAGATTATCCACTACGAGCACCGTATGCCCCATATCGATGAGACGGTCCGTCAGGTGCGACCCAATGAAGCCGGCACCGCCAGTGACGCATATATTCATGCTAAATCCTCCTAACAGGTTTAGAACAAAAACGTTTTTCTATCCTTCTATGATAACACGTTTTTCATCCTTTGACAGCTTGAAAAAATTATAAACGGCTTCCGCTGCCTTGTAATTCATGCCCGGCACCGCTGCCAGCTGCTCTACGGACGCTTCCTTCATCGCTTCTAAGGACTTGAACTCGTCCCACAACGCCTTCCGCCGCTTCGGCCCGATGCCTTCTACATGGTCCAGCACCGATTCGAGATTGCGCTTGCCGCGCAGCTGTCGATGATACGTAATGGCAAAGCGATGCGCTTCGTCGCGGATTTGCTGCAACAGCTGTAATTCCGGTGAGTGGTAGTCCAGCAAAATGCTGTCCGATTTGCCTTCCACAAACACCTCTTCTTCTCGTTTGGCCAGTGAAATAACAGGCACATCGGTGATTCCCGTAGCCCGTATGACCGGCAAGACCGAACTGAGCTGGCCCTTACCACCGTCGATGACGATAAGATCCGGCATGGGCCAATCGGTTTCCTTACCGTAGCGCCGTTCCATTACTTCTACCATGGATTTGAAATCATCCGGCGTGCCTTGCACGGTCTTCAGCTTGAACCGGCGGTATTCCTTCTTCGCCGGCTTGCCGTTTTCAAAGACCACCATAGACGCTACGGTTTCGGCGCCTTGAATATGGGAAATATCGAAGCATTCCATCCGTTCCGGCAATCGTGGCAAATCCAGTGCTTCCGCTAATTTCTTAACGGCGCCGCCGGATTTATCTAATTCATACTGCCACTGGCGATGACGTTCTTCTAGGAAATGCTGGGCGTTTTCGTGAGCCATGCGGATTAAATCCATCTTATAACCACGCTGCGGCACCGTTACTTCTACTTGCTGGCCCTTCATAGAACTGAACCATTCCGCAAACAGTTCCTGTTCCTCCGTCGCCATCGGTAACAGCAATTCCTTCGGCACAAAGGATGCACCGCCGTAGTACTGCTTTACAAATTCATTGACGATGACTTCATCACTGTCACCATCGGGCTTGATGAAGAAGTTTTCACGGCCCATCAGCTTCCCATGACGAATAAAGAATAACTGCACGCAAGCCCTAGTCGGTTCGGACGCAATGCCGATAACGTCGATATCGCCGCGCTGGGTCACCATGCGCTGTTTTTCGCGGATCAATTCCAAGCCCTTCAGCTGGTCGCGATAGCGTGCCGCGTCTTCAAAGCGCAGCTCTTCTGACGCCGCTTCCATATCTTCCTTCAATTGCTTTAGGATCGGCGCGGGCCGACCTTCCAGCACGTCGATGATTTCATCAATATAACCGCGGTAGGTGGCCTTGTCGATATGACTGCAGCACGGCGCCGCACAAAAGCCCATGTGATACTGCAAGCACGGCCGGTCCAC
>ERZ791611.1784-NODE-1784-length-12200-cov-3.537999_pt1 | contig 12200 bp, 8 predicted proteins | sample MGYA00510275_ERZ791611 | MGnify/ENA primary metagenome ERZ791611 (study PRJEB30046, sample SAMN00791912) | human gut metagenome | study: EMG produced TPA metagenomics assembly of the A metagenome-wide association study of gut microbiota in type 2...
TACAAAGTCAGGGTGTTTTTTATTTGGATGCCGTTTTTATTTCGCATCTCAGAGGCATTCGACAGAGAAGACCTTAATAACAAGAAATAATTCATATATTGACTTTAATGTGATAAAGGACTAAAATAGTTTTTAATAATTTATATTTTAGGAGGAAGAAAAGGTGAGTAGAGTTTATAACTTTAGCGCTGGTCCAGCTGTTTTACCAGAGGAAGTACTCAAAGAAGCAGCAGATGAAATGTTAGATTACCAGGGAAGCGGTCAGTCGGTAATGGAAATGAGCCACAGATCCAAGGTTTATGACAACATCATCAAAGAGGCAGAGAAGGATTTAAGAGACCTTCTTAACATCCCAGATAACTATAAGGTGTTATTTTTACAGGGTGGTGCATCGCAGTTCTTCGCTGAAGTGCCTATGAACCTTATGAAGAATAAGAAAGCAGGTTATATCCTTACAGGACAGTGGGCTAAGAAAGCATTTGCAGAAGCTAAGATATATGGAGAGGCTGTTGAGCTTGCTTCATCAGCAGACAAGACATTTTCATATATTCCAGACTGCTCAGATCTTGATATTCCAGAGGATCTTGACTATGTATATATCTGTGAGAACAACACAATTTACGGAACAAAGTATAAGACATTACCTAACACTAAGGGTCATATTCTTGTATCAGATGTTTCATCATGCTTCTTATCAGAGCCTATGGATGTAACTAAGTACGGCGTTGTATACGGCGGTGTCCAGAAGAACATCGGACCAGCAGGCGTTGTAATTGCTATTATCAGAGAAGACCTTATAACAGATGACGTTCTTCCAGGAACTCCTACAATGCTTAAGTGGAAGACACAGGCAGATGCAGATTCTCTTTATAATACACCACCATGCTACAATATCTATATCTGTGGCAAGGTGTTCAAGTGGATTAAGAAAATGGGTGGACTTTCAGCAATGAAGGAACACAATGAGAAGAAGGCTAAGATTCTTTATGATTTCCTTGATGAGAGCAAGTTATTCATGGGAACAGTTGTTAAGGAAGATCGTTCACTTATGAATGTTCCATTTGTAACAGGTGATAAGGAACTTGATGCTAAGTTTGTTAAAGAAGCAGAAGCAGCTGGATTTGTAAATCTTAAGGGACACAGAACAGTTGGCGGCATGAGAGCTTCTATCTACAATGCAATGCCAATCGAAGGTGTTGAGAAGTTAGTTGAATTTATGAAGAAGTTCGAAAAGGAGAATGCCTAATGATTAACGTAAATTGTCTTAATAATATAGCTTCTGTAGGTCTTGACCTTTTCTCAAGCGATTATAATGCTAATGCAGCATTTGAAGAAGCAGATGCAGTACTTGTAAGAAGTGCTAAGATGCATGACATGGAATTGCCAGATAATCTTCTTGCTATAGCAAGAGCTGGTGCTGGTGTTAATAATATTCCACTTGATAAATGTGCAGATAAGGGTATTGTTGTATTTAATACACCAGGTGCTAATGCAAATGCAGTTAAGGAACACGTTCTTGCAGCTTTACTTTTATCTTCAAGAGATTTACTTGGCGGTATCAAGTGGGTAGAAGATAATAAAGATGATGCGGATATTGCTAAGTCAGCAGAAAAGGCTAAGAAAGCATTTGCTGGTAAAGAAATCAAGGGTAAGAAGCTTGGTGTTATCGGACTTGGCGCTATTGGACAGTTAGTTGCTAATGCAGCTATAAGCCTTGGAATGGAAGTATATGGATATGACCCATATCTTTCAGTTAATGCAGCCTGGAATCTTTCAAGCGAAGTTAAGCATATTGTTAATGTGGAGGATATATATAAGGAATGTGATTATATCACAATCCATGTACCAGCACTTGACAGCACTAAGGGTATGATTAATAAGGCAGCATTTGATATGATGAAGAAGGGTACAGTAGTTATTAACTGTGCAAGGGATGTACTTGTTGATGAGCCAGCTATTCTTGATGCTATCAAGTCTGGCAAGGTTGCTAAGTATGTTACAGATTTCCCTAACACAACAACAGCAGGTCAGGAAGGCGTTATCGTACTTCCACATCTTGGTGCTTCAACTGAAGAAGCTGAGGATAACTGTGCTGTTATGGCAGTTAAGGAATTAAGAAACTACATAGAGAACGGTAATATTGTTAATTCTGTTAATTATCCTAACTGTGATTGTGGCGTATGTACATCAGCAGGAAGAGTTACAGTATGTCATAAGAATGTACCAGCAATCATAAGCAAGCTTACAAGTGTTATGGGCGATGCAGGTATTAATATCGATTCTATGGATAACAAGTCAAGAGGAGATTATGCATATTCTGTTCTTGATACAGGAGCGGCTATCACAGAGGATGTAGCAGCTAAGCTTTCAGCTATAGATGGCGTTATTAAGGTAAGAGTTGTTAAATAATAATGGCATTACGATTTGTTCTAAAGTTTATTCTGAATTATTAAGCATAATAAATGCAATATATAATGATTAGATTGCAGGTGTGGAATTAGATCCGCACCTGCTTTTTGTTCTTGTTTTTGTATGTTTTTACTATTTACTTATTTATAGTTAAATAGTCATAATTAGTGTGAAATGTTGAAAGGGATGGAGGATTAAGATATAATATATATTAATAGCAGTAATTGGTAAGCTTATATTCTGGAGTTTGTATGGTAATACGGCATATTAGTGATTTGTGTGTGAATTCTGATATTTGTGCTTGTTTGTTAAAGAAATAACCTTTATTGTCAATTATTATCGGTAATGTTACACTATAATGGTTTGGTTATATTAATATTTTGCTTAACTTTTAGGGTCATTGTGCTGGATATGTTATATGGCATCAGGAGCGGACGGCTTTAATGTTTTTGATGTAAATTTGGTATTACAGACAATAACATATTAAAATAACATATTAAATTCAGGAAAGAGAGGTCTTTTTTTAGTGAGTAGATTAACTATATTAACTAAGGATAAGGCTCAGGTTACAATGGAGTCGATGTATCAGGATCTTGAAAGACGAATAGTGGCATCTCCACCAGGATTATGTCCGGTTGACCTTACAAGATCATTTATAAAAATGTGCCTTGCACAGTCTTGTGGCAAGTGTGTTCCATGTCGTGTTGGTTTAAGACAGCTTGCAAGACTTTTTGATAATGTGCTTGATGGTGAGGCAACAGAGGAAACAGTTGAGAATATAAAGCTTACAGCAGAAGGTATATATTATTCAGCAGATTGTGCCATAGGTTATGAGGCAGCAAAGCTTGCACTTAAGTCAGTAGATGGCTGTATAGATGACTTTGAGTCACATATACATAACGGTTTTTGTTCATGTAACAGTAACCAGCCAGTATCGTGTGTTAAGTCATGTCCTGCTGGCGTTGACATTCCGGGGTATATAGCACTTGTGCAGCAGAAGCGATATGCTGATGCAGTAAGGCTTATAAGAAGAGATAATCCAATGCCTACAACGTGTGCTTACATATGTGAGCATCCATGTGAGAACAGATGTAAGAGAACTATAATAGATGCACCTGTTAATATACGTGGACTTAAGAAGATGGCGGTAGATAATGCAGGCATAGTTCCAGTACCAGAGTGTGAACCAGATACAGGAAAGAAGGTTGCCATAATCGGTGGTGGACCAGGTGGTCTTAGTGCAGCCTATTATCTTGCCCTTATGGGACATAAGGTAACTATATTTGAACAAAGAAAACAGCTTGGTGGTATGTTAAGATATGGTATTCCTAACTACAGATTTCCAAGAAAGAAGCTTGATGAAGAGATAGATTCTATCCTTTCAACTGGAATAGAGGTTAAGAAGAATATAAGTGTAGGAAAGGATATATCATTTGATGATATAACTGATGAGTACGATGCTACATATATATCTATCGGTGCCCATGCAGATAAGAAGATGGGGATTGAAGGTGAAGATGCCAGAAGTGGTATCATATCTGCAGTTGAGATGCTTCGTGCAATAGGCGATGGAGATATGCCTGATTATACAGGAAAGAGAGTTATCGTTATCGGCGGTGGTAATGTTGCAATGGACGTTGCACGTTCGTCTATAAGACTTGGCGCAAGCAAGGTAAGTATTGTATACAGAAGACGTAAGGCTGATATGACAGCACTTGAAGAGGAAGTTGTAGGCGCAGAGGCTGAAGGCTGCGATGTTCTTGAGCTTATGTCACCAGTACGTATAAAGCAGGATGAAGAGGGCAATGCCATAGGACTTGTAGTAAAGCCACAGATGATATCAAAGGTTTCACATGGCAGACCAGCACCTAAGGCAGCATCTAAGGATGAAATGCTCTTAGAAAGTGATCTGATAGTAGTTGCCATAGGCCAGGGTATAGAAACTAAGAGCTTTGAGGAACATGGAATCAAGGTTCAGAGAGGTGTTATCTCAGCACTTAATACAGGTAATATTACGCCACAGGATGGTGAAATGTCTGAGGGAGTGTTTGCAGGAGGTGACTGTGTAACAGGTCCGGCTACAGTTATAAAGGCTATTGCAGCAGGTAAGGTTGCGGCAGCTAACATAGATGAGTATCTTGGTTTTAACCATGAGATTACATGCGATGTTGAGATACCATATGCAAGTAATGAAGATAAAGTTGCCTGCGGAAGAGTTGAAGTTGCACTCAGGGAGGCAGCGGAAAGAAAGAATGATTTTGAACCGATTGAATATGGTTTTTCTTGTGAAGAAGCGTGCCAGGAGGCTGGACGCTGTTTAAGATGTGATCATTTCGGATTCGGTGCTTTTAGAGGAGGCAGAGAAGAACAATGGTAAATGCAACAATTAATGGAATAGATATAACCGTCGAAGACGGAACAACTATCCTTGCGGCTGCACGTAAAGTTGGAGTTGATGTGCCTACTCTGTGCTATCTGAAGGAAGTGAATGAGATAGGTGCATGTCGTGTATGCGTAGTTGAAGTTGAAGGCCAGGACAGATGTGTTACAGCATGTAATAATGTAGTACAGGAGGGCATGGTTATAAAAACCAATACAAGAAAGGTGCGTACTACAAGAAAGACCAATGTTAAGCTTATACTTTCGCAGCATGACTACGAATGTGCTTCATGTGTAAGAAGTGGAAATTGTACATTACAGTCACTTGCTAATGAACTTAACATATCAGAGATGCCTTATGATTCAATACTTGAAAAGAATAAGTGGGATAAGAATTTTCCACTTCTAAGGGCCAATGACAAATGTATAAAGTGTATGAGATGCGTTCAGATATGTGATAATATACAGGGAATGCATGTATGGGATGTTGTTAATACTGGTTCAAGAACTACAGTTAATATAGCTAAGAATAAGACAATACAGGAAACTAAATGTACGCTGTGTGGACAATGTGTTGTTAATTGTCCGGTAGGCGCATTAAGGGAAAGAGATGATGTTGGATATGTTCTTGATGCGGTAGAGAATGAAGATATCATAACAGTTGTACAGATTGCACCGGCTGTCAGAACAGCTTGGGGTGAAGGCTTTGGATTAAGCAAGGAATTTGCAACAGCTAAAAGACTTGTATCAGCCTTAAGAAAGGTTGGCTTTGATTATATATTTGATACAACATTTTCAGCAGATCTTACTATCATGGAGGAAGGAAGCGAACTGCTTCACAGACTTCCAGAGATTAAAGAATCAGGACTTCCTATGTTTACCTCATGCTGTCCAGGTTGGGTTAATTTTGTGAAGAAGGAATATCCGCAGTATCTTGAAAGACTTTCAACAGCGAAGTCACCACAGCAGATGTTTGGCGCAGTTACGAAGTCATATTATGCTGAAAAGCTTGGCGTGGAGCCTGAAAAGATATTCTGTGTATCAATTATGCCATGTCTTGCAAAGAAGGATGAGATTACGTGGGATGGCAGAGGCGATGTAGATGCGGTACTTACTACCAGAGAAGTAGAAAGAATGCTTAAGTCATTCTTTATTAAGACAGAGGAGCTTCAGGAAGAAGAGTTTGATAATCCACTTGGCATGGGAAGTGGTGCAGGCGTTATATTCGGTGCTACCGGTGGAGTTATGGAGGCTGCATTAAGAAGTGCTTATTATCTTGTCAATAAGACTAATCCTGAACCAGATGCTTTCCAATGTGTAAGAGGACTTGAAGGCTGGAAAGAGGCAAAGTTCACTATAAATGGCAATATACTTAAGGTAGCAGTTGCAAGCAGTCTTTCTAATGCAAGAAAGCTTATGGATGCAATAGCAGCAGGAAAGGTAAAGTATGATTTTGTTGAAGTGATGGCGTGTCCTGGCGGTTGTATTAATGGAGGCGGACAGCCTATAAAAGATGATTATGATAAGGTTGCGGCAAGAACGAAGGTGCTTTATGGACTTGATAAGGTGAATAACTTAAGATTTTCTCATGAGAATCCAGAGGTTATCCAGTGCTATAAAGATTACTTTGAAGAACCATTATCAGAAAAGGCACATGAATTACTGCATACTAAACACGTAGTAAAGTAAGCATATTAAAAGAGCTATGCTTATGTAAGATAAAGAAAGGATGGATGTGGCGATGGCAACTATTAAAGCATTTGAATGTATAAGACCTAATGAGGACGTGGCTGACAGAGTAGCGGCTCTTCCATATGATGTATACAACAGGGAAGAAGCATGCAGTGAGGTGGCGAGGGAACCACTTTCGTTTCTTGCCATAGACAGGGCTGAAACCCAGTTTGATTCGTCAGTAGACACATATGCCAATGAAGTATATGATAAGGCAAGACAGCTTTTAGATGAAAGAATAGCTGATGGAACATTTATTACTGATACTGATAAGGCATATTATGTGTATGAGCTTACTATGAATGGCAGAGTACAGACAGGAATAGCTGCCTGCGCCTCCATCGATGATTATCAGAATAACATTATAAAGAAGCATGAGAATACAAGGGCAGATAAGGAACAGGACAGAATTAATCATGTTGACAGATGTTCTGCACAGACAGGTCCTATATTCTTAGCTTACAGGGCTGATGATGTCATAAGGAAAGAGGTAGCAAAGGCTAAGCAGGAAAAGCCGCTGTACAGCTTTACTTCGCCAGATGGTATAAAACATCGGGTGTTTAAGATTGCAGATAAAGAGGCTGTTGACAATATAAAGAATGCATTTGCAGGAATAGATGACATATATATAGCAGATGGACATCATAGAGCTGCTTCTGCTGTTAAGGTTGGGTTAAGGAGAAGGGCTTCACATCCTGATTATACAGGAAATGAGGAGTTTAATTATTTTCTTTCTGTACTTTTTCCGGATGAAGAGCTTATGATAATGCCATATAACAGAGTTGTAAAAGATCTTAATGGATATAGTGTTGAAGATTTCAAAAAGCTTGTATCGGAAAAGTTTGATATACAAGAAAGTGATAGTGCGGTTTCACCAGACAAAAAATCAGTATTTGGAATGTATCTTGACAAAAAATGGTATAAACTTATAGCGAAAAAGGATATAATATCAGATGATCCTGTTGATGGACTTGATGTTGCCATACTTCAGGATAATCTGTTAGAACCTGTACTTGGAATCCATGATCCTAAGACTGATAAAAGAATAGATTTCGTTGGTGGAATAAGAGGTCTTTCAGAACTCGAAAGAAGATGTCAGGATGATTGTGTGCTGGCATTTTCAATGTATCCGACATCTATAGAGGAGCTTTTTGCAGTAGCTGATGCTGGCAGGCTTATGCCACCAAAGTCTACATGGTTTGAGCCAAAGTTAAGAAGCGGATTGTTTATACATAGGATTGAGGAATAAGTACAGTTTTTAAAATATATGTAAAGAATACAGGATGATATTCTACTGGCAGGATGTGCATTTGATTAATACGGTATGACACATGGCTGCTGATAGCAGATTCATCAGAAAAGAGGATTACTATGTTACATAAAGTGTACGATATTGAACTTCCATATGAAGAACTTGGCTTAAAGACACCTGAGAAAAAAGCTACAATAACAACTTATATCAAGGAAATGTATCCTGATTATCAGGATTCCTTCAACAGACCGCTTGTTATAATATGTCCTGGTGGCGGATATGATCATCACTCACCAAGGGAAGGTGAGGCTGTGGCTGTTAAAATGCTTGAGCTTGGATATAATGCAGTAGTATTAAGATATAGTCTTGCACCATATATTTACCCTACACAGGTATATGAGGCAGCTTATACAGTTAAGTGGGTAAGAGATCATGCTAAGGAATGGGATGTTAATCCGGACAGAATTATACTTGCAGGTTTTTCAGCCGGAGGACACCTGGCAGCATGTCTTGGTACTATGTGGAGCGGTGACATGGTTGCATCATTTGCAAAGAAATATCTAGGATGTGATAAAGAGTGTGTAAGACCAGATGGACTCCTTTTAGGATATCCTGTTATAACATCTGGAAGAGATGCTCATAGAGGTTCATTTGTAAAACTCCTTGGTGAAAACTATGAAAAGTATGTAGACGATATATCATTGGAAAATAAGGTGTCAAAAGATACACCTGAAAGCTTTATCTGGCATACATTTGATGATAATTCTGTTCCATTGGAGAATACTCTTTTGCTTGTAGAAGCATTAAGAAAGAATAATGTTAAGTTTGAATATCATGTATTTCCAGATGGATGTCATGGACTAGGACTAGGAACTAAGGAAACTGCTACAAAGGGTGGCAAACACTATCAGCCAGAGGTATATGCATGGACAAGCCTTTTTAAGCAGTGGATGGACAGATATGATAAATAAAGCCTGATGTAAAATAAAGAACATATAATGTGCATATAGGTTTACGGGAAGGGGATAAGTATGGATAATAAACTGTATAAACTTATGGACTGGCCTGCTATAGAAGAGATAGTATATTCGGAGAGCAGTCATCCTAAAAGAATACTTGGAGGACATCGCACTAAAGAGGGGTTTCTTGTCCAGGTGTTCAGACCTGATGCTGTTCAGGTCAGTATATCTGTAAGCGAAAGAAAAAAGAAAATACAGATGGAAAAGGTTGATGATGCAGGTTTTTTTGCAACACTTATACCATTAAGGAAAAATGTTAAGTATATTCTTAATATTGAAGATAAAAATGGAATTGTAAATGTTTGTTCTGACCCATATTCATTTGATGATTATGATGAATATGATACAGTTTTTAATAAGTTTATGGATGGTACACAGGATAAGGCTTATCAGATATTTGGTGGACACGAATGCAGCAAGGATGGAATTGCTGGTACATTGTTCAGAACATGGGCACCATATGCTCTTCGTGTGAGCGTTGTTGGTGATTTTAACAACTGGGATGGACGTATACATCAGATGGAGAGAATTACTGAACATGGAGTGTATGAGCTTTTTATACCTGGACTTAAAGCAGGGACCGAGTATATGTATGAGGTTAAGTTTCATAGCAGGGAAACAGTATTAAAGGCTGATCCGTATGCTATGGAAGCTACAAGATATGCAGATGCACATTCTGTTGTTACTACAGTATCATCAAAAGCTTCGCAGAATGGAAAAACAAAAAGAACAGCACCAGGAGTGAATAATGCTGGTGCTACAGCATTATCCATATTAGAGGTAAGACTAAAGGATGTAGCGGATATTATTGGTAGTGAAGCTGATTATAAAACTATGGCAGATAAGCTCATTGAATATGTCAAGGCAACAGAATATACGCATATCCAGCTTATGAGTGATGATAGTGTATTCAGCAAAAAGGGATACAGTTATACAGCATCAGGTTACTATGTTCCTGTAACTAAATATGGAAGTGCACATGATTTTAAAGAATTCATAGATAAAATGCATGATGCAGATATAGGTGTTATTCTTGAATGGAATGGTGCTTATTTTGGAAGCGATATGCATGGAATCGTTAACTTTGATGGTGGAAGCTGTTATGGATATCTTAAGCCTGGGCTGGATAAAAAGCCATACAGGGACGTAACGACATTTGCATATGATAAGGGTGAGGTAAGGAGCTTTCTTTTATCTAATCTTTCAATGTGGATTGATGAATATCATATTGATGGAATAAGACTGACTGATACAGCGACTATGCTTTATCTTGATTATGGAAAGAGACCTGGTGAATGGACACCGAATATGTATGGTGGAAACGAGAATCTGGATGCAATAGAATTCATAAAACAGATGAATGCATATATACATTCAAAGAATAGAAACATTATAAGCATAGCTGATGAAACAAGCAGATGGCCAGGCGTAACAGATACAGACAATGAGACGTTAGGGTTTGATTATAAACTGAATGATGGTCTGGCAGAGGAATTCAGGGAGTTTATAAAGCAGGATCCATTGTTTAGAAAAGGTGTATATAATAAGCTTACTTATGAGATGTTTTATCATTATAAAGAACGGTTTATGACATCTGTATCTTATGATGCACTTGATGGCTCATCAATATATGAGCTTGCAGCTGGTAACAATAAAAATGGCAGGCTTGCTGATATAAGAGCAGCACTTGGATATATATATACGTATCCAGGAGCCAAATGCATTTCTTTAGGAAATGATACAGGCATACTCATGACAGGAGAAGAAAGCGTAAAAGAAGCATGGAACAGATTCCAGGAGAATGAGTATAAGGATATGCTTATATATATTTCACAGCTTAATAGAATGTACAGGTCAGAGAAAGCCTTGTATGAGCTTGATGATAAAGAAGAAGGATTTAACTGGATAGACAACTATAATGCTGCTGAAACGGTTCTTGCGTATGAAAGAATCAGTAAAGATAATGAAAAACTTCTTATAGCGGTTAATTTTACGCCGGTTACAAGAGAAAAATATATATTGCATGTTCCAGTCATGGGAAGATATAGAATATTGTTAGACAGCAGTCGTTTTGGAGATGGTGGTGAAAACATGCATGATAGTAAAGAAGTTATATGTTCTTCTATAGAAACTGATGTCAATGATAAGTATGAATTAAGCATAAGTATTCCATCATCATCAATAGTTGTATATAAATATGAAGCTTATAGTGATATAGAGATTAAGGAGCTTAAGATTAAAAACGAAGCAGAAGCTGCTAAGATAGAAGCAGAAAAGAAAGCCAGAATGGCAAAAGAACTTGCAATTAAGGCAGATGAGGAAGCTAAGAAGGCAGCAGATGCAGAAAAACTAGCAAAAGAAAGCTTAAGGCTTGCACAAAAGGCGAGGGATGAAGCTGAGAAAAAGGCTAAGGAAGCGGTAAAGGAAAGCGTCAGGATAGATGAAGAAATGCGTAAGAGGCTGCAGGAATTAAAATCTGAATAACATCTATGCGGCGTAATATCGTGTGAAAGGAAAAATATATGGCGGAGATAAATACAATAATCGATCAGATTACACACTGGGGTCTTACTGGTCTGTGGAAACTGGTATTTGCAGTAATTATTTGGTTCGTAGGTAAGAAAGTTATATCCATAAGTCTCAGGCTTTTAAAGAAAATATTTGATAAGGGAAGTCTTGATGCAGGTGTTATAAACTTTACAATGTCTATTATAAAGTTTGCATTATATGCAGTACTTATACTTATGGTTATAGATGAGCTTGGTATACAGACAACATCACTTATAACAGTGTTTGGTTCCGCAGCACTTGCTGTTGGTATGTCTTTGCAGGGATCACTTTCTAACTTTGCTGGTGGAGTGCTTATACTTATATTCAAGCCGTTTAAGGTTGGAGATTATATTGTAGTTGGAAATTATGAAGGAACTGTAAGGACTATTGAGTTATTATACACTAAGCTTACAACAGTTGATAATAAGGTTGTGATGCTTCCTAATGGTACATTATCGAATTCTAACATAATTAATGTTGGTGCAGAGGATTACAGAAGACTTGATATAGAGATGTCTATAGGTTATTCATCTGATCTTAAGCTTGCAAAAACACTTCTTAACAATATAATCAATGCAAATCCTGCAATAATAAAGGATAGAGAGATAAAGGTTATTGTTAAAAGTCTTGATGAATCATGTGTTACACTTGAAACAAGAGCATGGGTTAAAACAGAAGACTACTGGGATACAAAGTTTACACTTCTTGAAAATTACAAGTCAGAGTTTGATAAGAATGGAATTGAAATACCATTTAATCAGATGGATGTGCATATTATACAGTAGGGGAATTGTTGTTTAATTGAATATTTGTCTGTGTTACGGCATAATGTAATACTGAATATTCAATTAAATCAAGGG
>ERZ791611.1791-NODE-1791-length-12147-cov-15.471965_pt1 | contig 12147 bp, 10 predicted proteins | sample MGYA00510275_ERZ791611 | MGnify/ENA primary metagenome ERZ791611 (study PRJEB30046, sample SAMN00791912) | human gut metagenome | study: EMG produced TPA metagenomics assembly of the A metagenome-wide association study of gut microbiota in type 2...
ACATCGAAGTCGCCGTCGGTGAAGTTGTTGGAGTCGATGACGAAGTCCAGCGCTTCGTCGGCCAGGAGGCGCTTCAAGGAGATGGTGGAATCCTCGCGCAGCGTGATGCGGATGCCCGGATAGGCCGCCGAGAAGGCGGTAATGATGTCCGGCAAAATGTAATTCATGGAAATGTTGGCGCCGCCAATGGAAAGCTCTCCTGTTAAGAGACCGTCCAGCTCATTGAAGTATTCCGTCAGTTCCTGCTCGAACTGGCGGATTTTTTCGCATTTGTCGATGTACGCCTTGCCCGCTTCGGTCAGTTCTACTGTGCCGGTGGTGCGGAAGAAAAGCTTTTGGCCCAGTTCGTCCTCCAGCTTGCGGACCGCGATACTGAGGGCTGGTTGGGAGATAAAGAGCTGCTCCGCGGCCTTAGAGAAACTGCCGGTTTTGTAGATGGCGTAGATATAATCCATTTTCTTGAACATAAAATTCTCCATATATTAGATTTATAAAGATTCATAATTCTATAAATTTGATTTTATCACGGCTAGGTTTTACAATCAATCTATATGGATGAGAATTGGAGGGCAGAGCGATGTTATTTTTTGTAAATGATTATGGCGAAGGTGCGCACGAGGCGATTTTGGATCGCTTGGTAGCTACCAATAGAGAAGCGTTGCCGGGCTACGGTACAGATAAATATTGTGAATCTGCAAAGGCGAAGATTTTGGATGCTTGTGGTTGCCCGAATGGTGCCGTGTATTTCCTCGTCGGCGGCACGCAGACGAACATGACGGTTATCGACGCCATGTTGGCGAAGTATGAAGGCGTGGTAGCTGCTGAAACGGGCCATGTTAGTGTTCATGAAGCGGGTGCTATCGAGTTCACCGGTCACAAGGTGCTGACCATTCCGGCGGAAGCTGGTAAAATAAGCGCTGACGCGCTGCGCCAGTACGTAGCGACGTTCTACGAAGATGGCAATCACGACCACATGGTGTTCCCGGGCATGACGTATATTTCCCACCCGACGGAATACGGTACGCTGTACACGAAGGCGGAACTGGAAGCCATTCGCGACGTGTGCCATGAATTTAATATGCCGTTATTTATTGACGGTGCCCGCTTAGGCTATGGCCTCATGTGTAAGGACACGGACGTGACCTTGAAGGATATTGGTGCTATTGCCGATGTATTTTACATTGGCGGTACGAAGATTGGCGCCTTGTGCGGCGAAGCGGTGGTATTCACGAAAAACAAGGGACCAAAGCAGTTCTTGACTATTGTGAAACAGCATGGTGCGTTATTGGCGAAGGGGCGTTTGCTGGGCATTCAGTTCGACACGCTGTTTACCGATGATTTGTATTTGCGCATTAGTGCGCATGCTATCGAAACGGCAGCCGTACTGCGCCAGGCCTTTAAGGATAAGGGCTATCGGTTCTATTTGGAAACGCCGTCGAATCAGATTTTCATTATCTTGGAAAACCAGAAAATGGAAGAATTAGCTAAGGAAGTAGCCTTCAGTTTTTGGGAAAAATACGACGACAACCATACCGTGGTGCGTTTTGCGACGAGCTGGGCAACACGCATGGAAGACGTGGAAGCGTTGATCAAAATTTTATAATTGCTACCAATGGTGCTTCATTCTCTTACTGGGTTATAGAGTGTGACACACTTTGATAGAAAAAGGCGCTGGAACCAGTTACTAACTGGCTCTAGCGCCTTTTGTGTTATGACCCTCTTGGGTGGAGGAGGGTGTTTATTTCAGAGTGGAACGTTCCTTATAATAGAGCATCCCGAAGTAGGTGATGGGTAGCAGGAACAGGTAGAATGCGTAGGGCCAGTAGCCGGTCATGGACACGCCGAGCATGACGGTGGGAATGTAGGCGGCGATGTTCCATGGTACCAGCGCGGCCAGCACGATGCCGGTGTTTTCGAAGTCGATGGCGGTTACTTCGTCAGGGACGTTGCTTTTGGCGTACACCACGCGGAGCAAGTAGTAGCCCAGGATGGATGCTACGGTTTGGCTGCACCCGATAGCTGAAATGAACAGCGACACGGCACAGTTGGCAGCGAAGAGGTGACTCCGTTTGGTGAAGGCCATGAGGCGCTGCTGGAAGACCTGGAGGACGCCGGCTTTATCTAAGAGTGTTGATAGGCACGACGCGATGAGGATGATGAGGGCCGGCAGGATCATGGATTGCCAGCCGCCACCTTTGATGATGCCCACTAGCGGTGATGACGGTGGCATGGTAAAGCCGGTGAGGATGTAGTGGCCTAGGTTGACGATGGCGTCGTGCTGCACCAGGACCGCAATGGCGGCGGCACAGATACTGGACGCAATCATGGCGATTTCCACGGAGCAGCGCAGCAGGATGAGCCCGAAGAGAACGACGATGGGCAGTAAGGCCCACGGCGTAATGACGAAGCGGTCATGCAGGGTCTGCCAAATGGAAAGGTCGATGGTTTGTAGCGGATACATAAAGGAAATCACGCCGTAGAGGACGATGGTGATGACCAGTGCCGGCAATGACGTGAGGAACATGGGCTTAAGATTCTGGCGTACTTTGGTGCCCGTTAAAGCGGCTACCAAAGCGGCGCTGGATGACATGGGCGAGTTGCGGTCACCCACGTAGGCCCCTGAAATAACGGCGCCGGCAATGAGTTCGGTAGGCACGTCGCCTAAGCGGGCTAACATCATCATGGCGAGGCCTAAGGTGCCGACGGCGCCGAAGGAGCTACCGGTGGCCACGCTAACCACCGTAGTGAGCAAGAAGGCGGTGACCACGAATAGTGATGGTACCATGACGGACAAGCTATACACGATGAGTGACGGCAAGGTACCCGCCGCCTGCCATAGCGCGATGATGGGCCCGATGCAAGCGAGCACGCGAATCACTTTCATAGCAGGGCCAATGCCTTCCTTGGAGTACGCGAGGATGGTGTCCGGTGAGAATCCGGACCGGCGTAGCACCCAGGCATAGAGACACCAGGATGCGACTAAGGGAAACAAGATAGTTTGGTCCGTGCTGACGGCGTAAAAAATCAGCAAAATGGAGCCAATGGTGGCGCCGATTAAGTAGCGAGCATTTAATGGCCCGCTCGACTGCGACGATGATGCGCCGCCGAAGGGGGCTTTGCCGCGGAAAAACGTGTTGAATGGATTAAACATAGCTACCTCGTAGATAATGGTTTTTATTTCAGTAGTAAATTTTGAATGGTTCACTCCATGAGAGACTCATACATTTTCAGTATACTATAATAGTATTTTGTCATACAAGGTAATGTGGTATCATAAAGGAATAGACCTCGTTGGGTTTTATAGTAGCAAGGTAGAAAGAGGTAATCGTATTATGGTAGAAAAACCGACGAAGCAGCGTTGGCGCATGCTGGTGTTAATTTGCGCCGTTATTGGTATTAATTATTTGGATCGTGGTAATTTGGCAGTGGCCGCTCCGGTGATGCAGCACGAATTAGGCTTGCAGCCGGCGACGATGGGGCTGTTGTTCTCCGCCTTTGCGTGGTCGTATGCATTTTTCCTGCCCTTTGCAGGGGCGATGCTGGACCGAATTGGGCCGCGCATTATGATGACCGTTGCCATTGTAGGCTGGTCCTTGGCGACCTTCTCCATGGGCCTGGTGTCTCGTTTGAGTAGCTTAATTGCGGTGCGATTGGGTCTCGGCTTCTTTGAAGCGCCTATCATACCGGCTAATATTAAATGCGTCGCCGCGTGGTTCCCGGACCGGGAGCGCGCCGTGGCGGTTGGGGCCTACACAGCGTCTGAATACGTAGCCTTAGGGGTGTTAACACCGGTATTATCTTGGATTCTTGTCACCTATGGCTGGGAAATGATCTTCTTCATCACAGGCGTTATCGGGGTTGTCATCGGTGCGGCGTGGTATCACTGGTACCGTTCGCCGGCGGACAGCAAGCACGTCAATGATGCGGAATGGGCGTACATGCGCGATGGCGGCGCCTTGTTAGGCTCGGAAACCCATCGCTTTGGTACAGTCCGTCAGGATCCGTCCAAGCATCCCGCTACCGGTGAAATAAACACCACCGGCGCAGCGTCCGTTAAGCCGGCGGCTTTGGCGGCCGAGGGTGGTGCTGATGGCTCTGCGAAGAGCGTTGCTGATGCGGCAAGCACGGCAGTACCACCGAAAATGACGCAGTGGCAGGCGACGCGCCGCTTACTGAAGGATCGTCGTCTTATCGGCATGTTCCTTGGTCAGTTCTCTATTATGACCACGTTGTTCTTCTTCTTAACCTGGTTCCCGTCGTACTTAGTGACGGAAAAAGGGTTAACCATTTTAAAGAGTGGCTTTTACGCTATGTTCCCGTTCTTGGTAGCTATTGCCGGTTCCTTGATTGGCGGGAAATGGTCCGATTGGCTCTTGGTGAACGGTCGCACGAAGACCTTTGCTCGTAAGTTGCCGATTATCCTAGGCTTTACGCTGTCCATGGTTATCATTGGTTCGAACTATGTAGACTCCATGGTGCTTATCATTGCCTTCATGGCTGTCGCCTTCTTCGGTCAGGCCATGGCGTCCACTGTTACCGGTGCGCTCTTGTCTGATTTGGCGCCGGTTGGTTATATGGGCGTTAGCGGCGGTTTGCTGAACTTCTTCGCTAACCTTGGCAGTGCTACGTGCCCGCTCGTTATTGGCTTTATCGTACAAGGTACCGGTAGCTTTGCGTATGCACTTATCTATGTAGGGGCCGTAGCGCTTTGTGGTGTATTAGGTTACACCGTGGTGCTCCGCAAGGTAGAACGCATTAGCATGTAACCTAACGCTGACTTGAGGCGTGCGTATGGCGGTTCACAGTAGGCCGTGGTGAAGGTAACAGCGTCCGTGGTTGCGTATAGCGTGTGCCATACATTCGTCATGGAAGAGGAGGGATTTTTATGAGTGAATCTATGAAATTTCGTCCCCGTTTTTTGACTTTACGAACGTTTTTAGCGACGCAGCCCGTGCTGTTTGGCGCTTTGTTGGTACTAGTGCTTCTCATAGCCTGTGAGCCTTATGTGCCGGGCTTTTGGGAAGCAGCCTTGCCCATTTGGCTTGCCTATTTAGGCTGGGTATCGTCGTGGACTACGCGGCGTAAGCCGCGGCTTTTACAGGCAGGCGGTTTATTGCTGGCGGTAGCGCTCTATATCAGCTCTTTATTGGTAACGAATGCACTCATACAAGAAACGTTGCTCTCCATCATTCTAGGTTTCTTGATGATGGGCTGGGTGCTCCATTATATACGTCGCGGTGACGTGACGGCATTGGCCTATGGCTATTGGAAGCAAAGCTTTATCGGGCTTTGCTTTACCATAGCGATTATGCTGTTAGGCATGATTTTTATTGCCTTGGCGGCGCTTATCTTCATGGATTGGAGTCTTCTCGTATCTTGGGTGACGCGTGTCGTCTTTGCTATTTCCGTCGGCATTGGCGGCCTTGTAGCACTAGGCTATCCGCCGAAGCCGGAGGAGCAACCAGGGCGCTTTAGTCGCATTCTCTTTGGTGGCGTCTTGCCCGTAGCAGGTACGCTGGTATTGCTGCTGTCTTTTATTTATGAAATGCAAATTTTGTTAGGCTATCGGCTGGTAGCCGGCGATTCCCTTATGTTTACTAACATTTTTGTAGATTCGCTTTGGGTCTTTGTGCTGGCTGCTTGGGCCGGGCTCAGCGCTCGCTGGCAACGTGGATTCCTGTCCTTGGTAATCCTGAATTTTCTTGGCTTTTTGGCCGTTTTGATAGGACAGTTTGCCGCTGGTCACGTTATGATAGCCGAATGGATTTACTACTTCCTTATTGTTGGTCTTGGGCTGGGCTACGCTTGTCATTTGTGGCGCCGTGCCGATGGTATCGACTACTGGTTGGCATACGTGGCTAAGGTTGTGGCTGTCATTCTCTTTTGTCCGCTCATTGGCTATATGACGTTCATGACGGCTACAGTCGCCACGGATGGTCATGACCGCGTGCGGGATGCGTATAATTTGGAAGCCTTATGGCAACAGCCGCCGAGCACGTCGCTGTGGGCGCAGTATCTTAAAGACCGCGCTGCCGATAAGTAAGACTGTGAAATAAACTACCCTGGTACATTTCAATGGTTGAATGTGCCAGGGGCTTTTTATTTCACAACTGTACCTATAGAATTAATCAATTCTGGATATAGTAATAGGTTCAAATTTGCGGTATTATAGTGGCAGAGTTTTTGAGAAATCTTGTGAGAGAGATGAGGAGGCTTTATTATGGCTCAAGAAATGACGGTACGGCACTTGTATTCCGTACGCCAGCTGACCTTGTGCGCCGTGTTCATGGGGATGAACATCGCGTTGAGCTCCGTCAGCATTCCGGTGCCCGGCGGGCATTTGTACATCAATGATATTGTAATTTGTTTGGCAGCGTTGCTGTTGGATCCGAAATCCGCGTTTTTAATCGGCGGCGTTGGTGCGTTCTTAGGCGATTTCTTCTTCTATCCGGCACCGATGTTCGTGTCCTTAGTAACACATGGCTTGCAGGCTTATGTAATTTCCTACTTGAGCCACACCGAAGTGGGCGAATTGAAGAGCCCGGCACGCGCCATTACGGCGTTGCTTATCGGTGCAGTTATTATGGTCGTAGGCTACTCCATCGGCCGTGCGTTCATCTACAGCACCCCGGCTTACGCTTGGATTAAATTGCCGTTCGAAATCTTACAGGCGATGATTGGCGTTGTGGTTGGCTACATTCTTTGCTACCATACCAAACTGCCGACATTCTTTAAGTGGTAAGCTCGTGTTTCCATGGGAAATCAGTCGCCACGGAATTTGGTGAATTTGTTTACAGGTTTGAAACGGCTATTCAACGGGCCGTAGTAAAAACAGTAAGATACAGAGGGAAAGGCACTGAATACGATGCGCATCGTGTTTAGTGCCTTTTCTGTGTTTGAGTTTACACTAGGGTTCCTATTAGAAAATTATTGTATTTTTAAATCGGTTACTTTGGAGATAATCTGTGTAAATTGCGTTATTTTATTACACAGTTGGTCTAATGTCGTTGGTAATACAATAGCGCCTGTGGCTATATCAAAAGTACCACCGGATTCTAAGACGGTTCTATTTAATAGTGTTTGATTATTAGGAGAGTCGATTTCAAATGTATATGACAGGCGCATTAAGGTTAAGCTACAGTCGGTAAGAAGCAACTGATTATTAGGGAGTATTTTTAGAAATATATCAAACATGTCGCCATCAGGATGATAAAGAGGGACAAAAATTTGGTACAAATCTGTTCTCTTTTCTTTTAAATTGAATTGATTGTAGAATGAACTTTTTAGTACGTCCGAGATTTGTGAACTGTTTATCATAGCTGAAGCCTCCCTTCTAATCAGCATTATATAGTAGTATTGTCATCAAATAAAGATGTTTTGTAGGCATTGCGAAAAAGCACTCACTAAAAGAATAGCGAGTGCTTTGGGCTTCATTATTTATGAGTTTCTACTAGATAATCTACAGCTTCTAAATATCCTTTCAGGCCATGGCCGCGAATTGTTTTTTCCGCGTATAGACCAACGTAGGATATGTGACGAAATTCTTCACGAGTCATAGGATCTGAAATGTGAACTTCTACGGTAGGAAGGCCAACAGCCTTTAAGGCGTCGAGCAATGCCACCGACGTGTGCGTGTACGCTGCCGGGTTGATGATAATGGCATCTTGCGTGTTATACGCTGCTTGGATATAATCCACCAAATCACCTTCGTGATTGCTTTGCAAGAAGGTCACTTTAGCGCCTTTTGCTTCGGCGTGTTGCTTTATCATAGCCAACAGGTCTTCGTAGGTTTCATGACCGTAAATATCCGGTTCTCGAAGGCCTAAGAGATTAATATTCGGTCCGTTTAATACTAAAATTCGCATGAATTTTCACCTTCTAAATTATTTCGTTAAAAAGCTTATCGTACTTTCTGAAATGACTCAAAAATCCGTTGCGCTGCTTCATTAGGGTCGGTAAACGCGATGGTTTCCTGGGAGAACTGCCGATATAACGGTTCGCGTACTTTAAAAAGCTGATGTAGCTTTTCTCGCGAATTACCGGAGAGTACACGACCTTCCATAGATAAGTCATCTATAGGGCGCTGTAACCAGTACATACGACCATTCTGACGGAGTAAGGCATAGTTTTCAGGGCGCGTAACAACGCCGCCACCGGTAGCGATGATAAGGCCGCGTTCGCTTTGCAAGGACGACAAAATCGCGGTTTCCTTAATGCGGAACGAGTTTTCACCATGACGCGTAATGTAGTCTGATGGGAACTCGTAAAGGCCGTTAAACGCGTCGTCGCAATCGATGAAGGTCCGGCCCGTCAAATCGGCTAACGCTTGGCCAACGGTGGTTTTACCAACGCCAGGCATGCCAATGAGGATGATGTTTTCCTGCGCATTGGTCATACTGTGTACAATCTTAGCAATTTCGTTGTCATCAATGTCTACGTTGTGAAATAAGCGCGCTGCGTATACGGCTTGAGCCACCAACATGGCTAAGCCACCGACATAGGAAATACCCAAGGTTTCTGCCTGTAACAACAAATCGGTACGAGTTGGATTGTAAATTACATCCACAACGCCGCTGAGATGCTTAAATGGTTTAAGATCGATAATGCGGTGCGGTGAATGGGGATACATGCCAACCGGCGTAGCGTTGATGATAATATCCGCGGTGTCATAAAACTGGGCAATATCCTCGTATTTCGGAGATTTTTTGCGGGATATATGGGTTATGGATGCAGCCTTTTCATCTTCAATTGCCGTATGGATGGTACCTGATGTAGCGCCATCACCTAAGATGAGTACTACTTTGCCGGCTACATCAATATTGCCATGACGCAAGGCATATCGGAAGCCATCATAATCCGTATTATGCCCATACCAGCCGCCATTGCGGCGCACCATGGTGTTTACACAGCCAATGCGGCGAGCAATGTCGCTTACTTCGTCACAGGCTTTAAGAGCATTGACCTTGTAAGGAATGGTAATGTTACAGCCCTGCAAGGTTGGATTCGCGAAAAAGTCGGCCAATTCATCTTCTTGGCGTTCGAACAGGTCGTAATCCGGATAGCCTAAAGCACTGTGTATTTGCGGTGAGTAGCTATGCCCCAGGGTTTTACCCAATAAGCCAAAGCGTCCCGTAAGGGTAACGCTTGCAGTATTCGGTTCCTGTCCCTCCGTCGTATGGTTCGATTCGGTCATATTAGCGTAGCTCCTTTTTTACTTCTGCCAGAAAATCTAAAAGAACAAGGGCCACAACGGCTTCGGTTATCGGTACGGCACGAACGGCAATGCAAGGGTCATGACGACCTTTGATGACTAGTGTCGTGTTTTCGTGTTCGCTGTAACTGAAGCTAGGCTGCGGTTTAGAAATGGATGCGGTAGGTTTCAAGCCGATTTGTACGACCAGGGGCATACCGTTGGTAATGCCACCTTGAATCCCGCCGGAATTATTCGTAGTCGTTGTCACCGTGCCATCTTCATTGAGATGGAAGGGGTCATTTTCCTCAGCGCCGGTGCGTTCACACGCATCAAAGCCACTGCCGAAGGCAACGCCTTTAACGCCGGGAATACCAAAAATGGTGCGCGCTAAACGGTTTTCAATGCCGTCGAAATTTGGATTGCCAAGGCCAGCCGGTAGGCCTGTAGCAAATACTTCGACAATGCCGCCTGTGGAATTTTCTTCCTGACGAAGGCGGTCGACTAAGGTAATGGCATTGAGTCGCGCATGACCATCAACCATGGCGATGGTTTCTAAGCCTGCCTTTTGCAAGGCATCCATATCCGGATTGGTGCGACTTACGGGGGCGTCTTGGACAGTACCCAATTTACGCAAATGAGCAGCTACGCGAATCCCGTAGGTTTCAAGAATTTGCATGGCAATCGCGCCGGCACAGCACAACGGTGCCGTTAAGCGCGCCGAAAAATGACCGCCGCCGCGCATGTCTACGTAGTCGCCGTAACGAGCGCGGGCTGTAAAGTCAGCATGAGAGGGCCGCGGAATATCGCGGAGATTGTTGTAATCGGCGGAGCGCTGATTGGTGTTTTCAATGACAAAGGCTAGCGGCGAACCACTTAATTTGCCGTTTACGAGACCGGCGACGAAGTTCGGTGTGTCCGCTTCCTTGCGCTGGGTCGTAATGATGCTTTGCCCCGGCGCGCGTCGTTTCATAAACGCTGCTACCTTGTCTAAATCTACAGGGAAGCCGCAAGGTAATCCGTCAACAACGGCGCCAATGGCTTCGCCGTGGGAAGCGCCGAAGACGCTAATGGTAATATTTTTGCCGAAACTAGAGCTCACGAGCTTTCCCTCCTAACAAATTCCAATCACTGAAGAAGTCCGGATAGGACTTAGAAATCGCTTGGCTGTCCTCTAAGGTGACAGCTTCGAAGCTGATAAGTGCTGCCAATGTGCCGGCCATAACTAGGCGGTGGTCATTGCAGCAGCGGGCTTGGCCGCCAGCCAGATGACCGGTGCCGGTGATGATGAGGTCGTCGCCTTCGAGGCGCGCCTGGCCACCGAGGTCGTTCACTAAATCGGCAACGGCGACGAGGCGATCCGATTCCTTGAGGCGGAGTCGTTCGCCATGTCTAAAGGTGCTGGTGCCGTTAATGCCGCATGCTAAGGTAGCTAATACAGGCAATAAATCCGGCATTTGACGAAGGTCAATGTCCAGCGGGTTCACGGCGCGGCCAGACGCAGTAAGCGTCGGTAAACCGGTAGCCGTGTCGGTGCCAGCCGTAAGAGTCGTGCCAGCGTTGGCTACGACTTCGGCAATGCGTCGGTCTGCTTGTACCGAGTCGGGGGACAACCCAACAACGGTAATAGGCGCACCGGTTAGCGCAGCAGCAACTAACCAAATGGCACCATTGGACCAATCGCCTTCGATGGCGTAGTCCTGGCGCCCGTGAAATGACGCGCCGGCCGGCACGGTAAAGGTGTTACCATCGGCGGATTCATCGACAGTAACGCCAAAATCTTTCATAACGCCCATAGTGAGGCGTACATAGTCACGAGATTGAAGCTCCGTAGTGGAGGTAATGCTGGCACCGCCAACGATGGGGGCCGTCAACAGCAAGCCGGAGAAGAACTGACTGCTTACATTGCCTACCATAGAGAACTGGCCGCCGGTTAAGGGACCGGTTACGGTAAAAGGCGGCTTCGGCGCCGAGAACTGGGCACCGTGGCCTTTCATTTCACTAAAGAGCGGCTCTAAGGGGCGATCAGGCAAGCGACCGTGCGCCGTTACGTCCGTGCTGTCAGCTACAGCGGCGGCAACCGGTAACAGCAAGCGCAACGTGGTGCCTGATTCGTGAGGGCACAAATCGCCGTGCGTTGTGTGAGGGCGGCCCGATGCATTGCGCGGAATGGGCGTAATCGATACGCCGGTGGCCGTTTTGGTAACCGTAGCACCTAAGCCATTCAAGGACGCAATGGTGGCGTCAATATCGTCGGAAAAACGGTGTAACGTCAATGTGGACGGACTGTCCGCCAAAGCGGCGGCGATGAGTGCGCGATGCGCATGAGCTTTAGCCGGAATGGCCGCTATCGTGCCGGACGGTGCGGCAAACGTGATGCGATGCATAAAAGCCTCCTTTTTATGAGAAAACGGCGCCCCTTCGGCAGAGCCGAGCCGGGACGCCGCGGATATAGTTAAATCATACCAATTAGAGCGGGGAATAGCAAGCAAATATGCCGGTTAGCGTCTATCTTACGATATAGTTTCCCAGCTCCTTGTGCGCTACGGGGCGTAATTCGCAATGGCCGTAGCTTACGGGATAAATTAAAGTCACGCTGGCACCTTCGCTTTTTTTGTCGTGAAGGGCCGCTTCTAATAAAGCTTCGTCGGTGGCATCCGTTTCGATAGGGAGACCGTGAGCGATGAGCAAATCGAGGAACGTCTGGCCATCAGCGGCCGGTAAGTCGCCATTTTTCACCGATGCACGGATGAGCAGTGCGGTGCCGATAGCGACGGCAATGCCGTGTGGTATGGTGAAATCAGTAAACGCCTCGATACCATGACCAAAGGTATGGCCAAAGTTAAGGAGCTTGCGGAGACCTTGTTCCTTTTCGTCGTGGGCCACCACATCGGCTTTGGCACGAATGCACCGAGCGATGATGGACCGCACATAGGACGGATCCTGTTGTAATACAT
>ERZ791611.1805-NODE-1805-length-12031-cov-4.053524_pt1 | contig 12031 bp, 9 predicted proteins | sample MGYA00510275_ERZ791611 | MGnify/ENA primary metagenome ERZ791611 (study PRJEB30046, sample SAMN00791912) | human gut metagenome | study: EMG produced TPA metagenomics assembly of the A metagenome-wide association study of gut microbiota in type 2...
CTTCGCACATCAATCTTGTAGGAGCAGAGATTGAAATGCTGAACCTCCCAAACCGAGAAAAGATACTAAAAGAAGTACTCACGCCTTTGAAGAAAGAATATGACTATATTCTGATAGACTGTTCTCCTTCATTAGGACTAATCACGATCAACGCCCTAACGGCAGCCGACTCCGTGATTATCCCCGTTCAAGCTGAATATTTTGCTCTTGAAGGTATTAGCAAATTGTTGAATACCATCAAAATCATCAAGTCGAAACTGAATCCGGCTTTAGAAATCGAAGGTTTCTTACTGACAATGTATGACTCTCGTCTGCGTCAGGCTAATCAGATTTACGATGAAGTGAAACGTCATTTCCAGGAACTGGTATTCAACACCGTTATTCAACGAAATGTGAAATTGAGCGAGGCTCCCAGCTACGGTGTCCCGACCATCCTTTACGATGCGGAATCTACCGGCGCCAAAAATCACCTGGCCCTTGCTAAAGAGATTATCAACCGAAATAAATAAAAGAAAGAAGAAGATATGGCAACACAAAAAAGAAATGCATTAGGACGTGGTCTCGACGCCTTGCTCTCAATGGATGATGTGAAAACCGAAGGGTCTTCTTCCATTAATGAAATAGAGCTGGCAAAGATTACTGTCAATCCCAACCAGCCCCGCCGTGAGTTTGACGAAACAGCATTGCAGGAACTGGCTGATTCCATTGCGGAAATCGGTATCATCCAACCTATCACTTTACGCAAACTCTCGGACGATGAGTATCAGATCATCGCGGGAGAGCGTCGTTATCGTGCATCACAAAGAGCAGGACTGAAAACAATCCCTGCTTATATACGCACTGCCGACGACGAAAACATGATGGAAATGGCGCTGATTGAAAATATCCAGCGTGAAGACCTGAATGCCGTAGAAATCGCACTTGCCTACCAGCATCTGCTCGATCAGTACGAACTGACACAGGAACGTCTTAGCGAACGTATCGGAAAGAAACGAACGACGATCGCCAACTACCTGCGCTTACTGAAATTGCCGGCTCCAATACAGATGGCCCTGCAAAACAAGCAGCTGGACATGGGACATGCCCGTGCGCTGATTTCATTAGGCGACCCTAAACTACAAGTTAAAATATTCGAAGAAATACAAGAACACGGATATTCAGTCCGCAAAGTAGAAGAAATTGTTAAATCATTAAGCGAAGGAGAAGCTGTGAAAAGCGGCACACGGAAAATAACACCCAAACGTGGCAAACTTCCTGAAGAATTCAACTTATTGAAGCAACAACTCTCCGGCTTTTTCAACACCAAGGTACAACTCACCTGCTCTGAAAAGGGAAAAGGCAAGATCAGTATTCCTTTCGGGAACGAGGAGGAACTGGAACGTATCATGGAAATCTTCGATACGCTAAAGAAGTAAATGACAAGAAAAAGTAAGAAATATCAGTTACTAGTCAGCGCCCTGCTTCTCTGTTTTTTACAGGTGGCAGGGATTGATGTGTATGCACAATCCACTGTTACTCCGGCACGGAAAGATACAACAATCATACAGCGCGAAGCGCCGAAAGCCCGTGCACGAAGGCATCGTGATCCGATCATACAGGACTCGGTGAAGAAGGATTCTATCCAAATCATACCATCCAAAGAACTTCCGGCCATCGACAGTTTGTCAGCTGCTAAAATACAGATAGCGGATAGCTTGGATGCAGCCAACAAGAAAGAGCTGAAAAAGATAGAGCAACCTGCCTCCATTGTTGTAAAGACCGACACTGTGCCGCCACCTGCTCAAGATATTAACAAGAAAATATTTATCCCGAATCCGACCAAAGCAACGTGGCTGGCAGTCGTATTCCCCGGTGGAGGACAGATTTACAACCGTAAATACTGGAAATTACCTATTATATATGGAGGATTTGCTGGTTGTGCTTACGCCTTAAGTTGGAACGGTAAGATGTACAAAGACTATTCGCAAGCCTATCTGGACATTATGGACAGCAATCCGAATACGAAAAGTTACGAAGATTTGTTGCCCCCGAACTCCACTTATAATGAGGAGCAGCTAAAAAACACACTAAAAAGAAGAAAAGATATGTTCCGTCGTTATCGGGACCTTAGTATATTTGCATTTATCGGAGTTTACCTGATCTCTATCATCGACGCTTATGTAGATGCGGAGTTATCCAACTTCGATATAACCCCCGACTTGAGTATGAAAGTAGAGCCGGCCGTTATTGATAATAACAACCAGTTCCGCTCCAACAGTTTTAAAAACAAGTCGGTTGGTCTGCAATGCGTATTACGATTTTAAAAAACACAATTTAGATTGATCTTATTATTGAAGCATGAAGAAATTAGTTAACTATTGTTCGATTATTTTTCTTTTACTAGTGGCCACGTCGCAGGTAAAAGCGCAAAGTGTAGATGTAGTGATTCGTGAAAATGGAACTGAACGCAAAGAAAGCATCGACCTGCCTAAAAGTATGACTTATCCACTTGACAGTCTATTGAATGACTGGAAAGCTAAAAATTATATTGATTTAGGCAAGGATTGCAGTACGGCTGAAATCAATCCTTTATTCAGTGACTCTGTCTATATCGACCGCTTGTCACGCATCCCGGCCATCATGGAAATGCCTTATAATGATATTATCCGCAAATTCATCGATATGTATGCAGGACGCTTGCGCAATCAGGTTTCTTTCATGCTAAGTGCCTGCAACTTCTATATGCCGATCTTTGAAGAAGCACTGGATGCATACGGACTTCCACTGGAACTAAGATATCTGCCGATTATCGAATCTGCGTTGAACCCATCAGCCGTATCACGTGCAGGTGCTTCCGGTCTGTGGCAATTTATGATTGGTACAGGTAAGATCTATGGTTTGGAATCAAACAGCCTGGTAGATGAACGCCGTGACCCGATTAAAGCGACTTGGGCTGCCGCACGTTACCTCAAAGAAATGTATGATATCTATGGAGACTGGAATCTTGTGATTGCTGCTTATAACTGTGGGCCCGGTACTATCAACAAGGCAATCCGCCGTGCCAATGGCGAAACGGATTACTGGAAAATTTATAATTACCTGCCTAAAGAGACACGTGGTTACGTACCTGCCTTTATCGCCGCTAATTATGTGATGACTTACTATTGTGACCATAATATTTGTCCGATGGAAACAAATATCCCGGCAAGTACCGACACAGTACAAGTGAACAAGAATCTGCACTTCGAACAGATTGCTGATCTTTGCAACGTACCTTTGGATCAAATCAAGAGTTTGAATCCGCAATATAAGAAGCAAATGATTCCGGGTGACAGCAAGCCTTATACTTTAAGACTTCCTATCGATGCTATCAGTACCTTTATAGATAAGCAAGACACAATCTATGCACATCGCGCCGACGAATTGTTCCGCAACCGGAAAACCGTTGCTATTAAGGAAATCACCCCCTCAACCCGCAAAACGACAACAGCCGTTGCCGGTAAAGGCAAACTGACCTACTACACAATAAAAAGTGGAGACACTTTGTCAACCATCGCCGGAAAGTATGGCGTCACAATTAAGGATATACAAAGGTGGAATGGAATGTCCAACACCAAAATTGCTGCAGGAAAACGATTGAAAATATACAAATAAATAACTTCCTGCTTGCATCGTTCGGAAATTTGCTTATTTTTGCAGAACTAAGCAAGTGAAAGGATAACAATTATGGATAATCTGGCCCCCAAAGAAATAGCTGACGAAGAGATGATTAATCAGGCGTTCCACGAACTACTGAATGATTATCTCAATACTAAGCATCGCAAAAAAGTTGAAATCATTACGAAGGCTTTCAACTTTGCCAATCAGGCGCATAAAGGTATCAAACGCCGTTCGGGCGAACCTTATATTATGCACCCGATTGCCGTTGCCAGCATTGTATGCAATGAAATAGGTCTCGGTTCCACTTCTATATGTGCAGCCTTGTTGCATGATGTGGTAGAGGACACTGATTACACAGTGGAAGACATCGAGAATATCTTTGGTCCGAAGATCGCCCAGATTGTGGACGGACTGACTAAAATATCCGGTGGAATCTTCGGTGACCGCGCTTCGGCACAGGCAGAGAACTTCAAGAAGTTACTGCTCACCATGTCGAACGACATCCGGGTCATTCTTATCAAGATAGCAGACCGCTTGCACAACATGCGTACCCTTGGTTCCATGTTACCCAACAAGCAATATAAGATTGCAGGCGAAACGCTTTACATCTATGCTCCACTTGCCAACCGCTTGGGGCTTTATAAGATAAAAACGGAGCTTGAGAATCTAAGCTTCAAATATGAACATCCCGAAGAATATGCGGAAATAGAGGAGAAGTTGAATGCTACTGCCGCTGAACGTGACAAGGTTTTCAACGACTTCACGGCCCCGATTCGTACCCAACTGGATAAGATGGGATTGAAATACCGGATACTTGCCCGTGTAAAATCAATCTATTCCATCTGGAACAAGATGCAGACCAAACATGTTCCTTTCGAAGAAATATTTGACTTGCTGGCTGTTCGAATCATCTTCGAACCACGCAATGAGGAAGAAGAGCTCAATGACTGTTTCGATATCTACGTTTCTATCTCCAAGATATACAAACCCCACCCGGACCGTTTGCGCGATTGGGTTAGCCATCCTAAAGCTAATGGTTATCAGGCATTGCACGTCACTCTGATGGGTAACAACGGACAATGGATTGAAGTCCAGATTCGTAGTGAACGGATGAATGACGTTGCCGAACAAGGTTTCGCAGCCCACTGGAAATACAAAGAAGGAGGAGGCAGCGAGGATGAAGGTGAATTGGAAAAATGGTTAAGAACGATTAAGGAGATATTAGATGATCCGCAACCGGATGCCATTGACTTTCTGGATACCATTAAGCTAAATTTATTTGCTTCTGAAATATTCGTGTTCACTCCTAAAGGCGAACTGAAGACCATGCCGCAGAACTCTACGGCTCTCGACTTTGCATTTTCCCTGCACACGGATATTGGTAGCCATTGTATTGGCGCCAAAGTCAATCATAAATTAGTGCCGTTGAGCCACAAATTGCAAAGTGGTGACCAAGTTGAAATCCTTACTTCAAAATCGCAACGCGTACAACCGCAATGGGAAGTTTTTGCAACCACTGCCCGTGCCCGCGCCAAGATAGCAGCCATTCTCCGCAAAGAGCGTAAAGCAAATCAGAAGATAGGAGAAGAAATCCTTAGTGAGTTTCTGAAAAAGGAGGAAGTCCGTCCGGAAGAAGCTGTTATCGAAAAGCTACGCAAACTGCATAATGCCAAGAATGAGGAAGAACTGCTGGCTGCCATTGGCAGTAAAGCAATCGTTTTGGGAGAAGCGGACAAGAATGAACTGAAAGAAAAGCAAACCAGTAACTGGAAGAAATATCTGACTTTCTCTTTCGGCAACAATAAAGAGAAGCAAGAAGAGAAAGAGCCGCAAGAAAAAGAAAAAATCAATCCGAAGCAAGTACTCAAACTGACGGAAGAAAGCTTGCAGAAGAAATATATCATGGCCGAATGCTGCCATCCTATTCCCGGTGATGACGTATTGGGATATGTGGATGAAAACGACCGGATCATTATCCACAAACGCCAATGCCCTGTTGCCGCCAAACTGAAGAGCAGTTATGGCAACCGTATATTAGCAACAGAATGGGATACACACAAAGAATTATCTTTCCTGGTATATATATATATAAAAGGTATAGACAATATGGGACTTTTGAATGAAGTCACCCAGGTTATCTCCAGGCAGCTCAATGTAAATATCCGTAAGCTAACCATCGAAACCGAAGATGGTATCTTTGAAGGAAAAATTCAGTTATGGGTACATGACGTGGATGATGTGAAAACCATCTGTAACAATCTGAAGAAAATACAGAATATCAAACAGGTGAGCCGTGTAGAAGAATAGCTTTCAAACGGTAAATAAGAAAACGATGAACGGTGAATAAGTTGCAGTATCATGCAAATTGTTCACCGTTCATCGTTTACCGTTTATCGTTTACTACTGGCCTACTGTTTATGAAGTTTCTTGTTAATCACATTCGTTATCGATCAACGTTATTCTACTCCCGTCCATCCAATTCGCGTTTAATAGCCAAAAGTTCTTCTTTTATCGCTTTCAGCTTATTTACAATCTCATAATTACGAACCGTAGCTTCTTTATTATCCTTCAAACGTTGCCGGGCACCGGGAAGTGTCATGCCCTTTTCTTTTACCAAATGATAGATAAGACCGATCGTTTCTACGTCTTCTTTGCGGTACTGACGTATTCCTCTTCCCGCTGTCTTAGGAGAGATTTGCGGAAATTCCTTTTCCCAAAAACGGAGCAATGACGGATTGACTCCGAACATGTCGGCAACCTCCCCTATTGAATAATATAGCTTCAATTCTTTGTCTGTATTAAGCATAACACTCCTGTTTTAAGATTTTAATCGAATACTTTACCATGATTGGCTGCCAACTGAATCATCTTTTCATAATCTTCGGCACTCAAATCCATGAAATAATAATTGACCGGATTCACTACCTGCCCTTTCACGTGCACTTCATAATGCAGATGCGGACCGGTACTTTTTCCTGTACTACCCACTTTTCCGATAATCTCACCACGCACCACTTTCTTTCCGACTTTCGTATTAAATCCCTGCAAGTGAGCATACCGAGTAAGATACCCGAAACCATGATCTATCTCAATAGTATTACCGTATCCGGTTTCCCATCCCACTTTCACCACTGTTCCGTTTCCGGTAGCATAAACATCCGTTCCCGGATGAGCAGAGAAGTCCATGCCTGCATGGAACTTTGTCGTACCATAAATAGGGTCGATACGTGTACCATAACCGGATGCTGTCTGACGAAGATCTTTATTCGAAATAGGCTGTATGGCCGGAATACATTTCAGCATCTCATCATGGTTCTTACACATATCAATCACATCATCGAAAGATTTCGACTGGATATAAAGCCTTTTGGAAAGCACGTCCAATTTTTGAGTCGTGTTCACCACCAGCTTGGCATTCGCCAAATCCATCAGTTCTTCGTAACGGTTCGTCCCGCCATAACCAGCCTGACGAATAGCCGGAGAAACAGGATCTGCCTGTAAAATCACCCGATACAGATTATCGTCACGTTGCTGAATATCCTGAAGCACCCCCATAGCGTCATCCAAACGCCGGGAAAGCACATTGTACTGCGCCAAAAGACGGCTGTTTTCAATTCTTAATTCCTTCTCCGACGGAGAACCAAAAATCAAAAGCAATACAATAAAGCAACCTGCTCCCAACCCCATTCCATAGAAAAGCCGACGCAGGATACTAAGCGCACGCTGCCGTACGGTAGGGTAAATTCGATCATAAGTCTGGGTCTGTGGATTATAGATGTAGTATACTTTGCGCATCTTTTTGGAAATATTTCGCTTGTTAATACGGCAAAAGTAATAAAAACAAGCTATCTTTATTACCTATATTGATTATCAAGCAATTACATAATCGGTTATTAAATTCTGTGACAACATCTCATTTCAACCACTACAAAAATACATCTTCTAGCCATAACAACCAATTTTATTTAAGAAAAGAAAGCAATTAAAATAAAACATTTATCCTATCAGAATATTCTATACGGCATTCTTCCAACACAACAGTGACTAGTAATTTCTTGGCATCACTTGTAATAGAGATAAAAAAAGCCAGCTATCATCTCGATAACTGGCTTTTAATTTTACTCATCAGTAGAAGTGCTTTGAGATTGTGTGAACTGCTCGTAGAAATTGTTAAGAAGACGATTTATAATGGTCTCTTTGGTATCACCACCTCGCTGCCCTTTGGCTTTCTCTATCTGCTCTGCTTTCTCTTTGTTCAAACTTGAAAAGAAGCCAACCAGACTGTTAATCACACTAACTTTTTGTTCATCATCTGCTTCTTCGTATTCCTTGATAGCCCAATCAATGAGAGTTCGACTTTTAAGAACCTCTTTAGAGAGGTGTTCGGATGCCGCTTTTAATAATCTCTCACCCCTTTTCAGACCATTAGTTTTCCGTAATTTGTCACTTATCTTACCCGCCATTGCATCTGCCATAATCTTTTTAGTAATGTCGCCTTTGAAAGTAGCCCATTTGGAAGCTGTTGGTAACGGGTAGCCTTCATCTGTAAGCTTCTCTATGAAGTCTAATACTGGAAGCGGTTCTTTACATACCATTTTAGCTCCTTTTGTGAAATCACCACCTTTCCAAGGATTTGTACAGACGTTAATTTCTGAAAACATTCTCGAGACTGCAATTTCTTCATTCAAAGCATAGATAAGATAGAACTCACCTTTGTACTTCTCTTCATCTTTTAAGTCCTTGTTAGCTTCCAGAAGATTTAGATGACCTTTGTAACGGTGGTTTGCATCCACTAACACAACGTACCGGGCTGCATCAGCTGCGCTAATGATTTCTCCCGTTTCAAAATCTACAATTTCCAATCCGGCTTCTATAACTTTCTTTGCATCCACTATGATAGCGGGAACTAACATTCCATTTGCCTTCATGGACTTCATTTTGGCTTTAACCACCTTTTCGTCAAAGTTACGATTACCTGATAGCCTAGCTATCTTGATTCCTTTACTTGCCAGCACTGCTAGTGTTAAAACTTGAAGTGCTAATTCGTTTTTTTTATTCATAATTAAAAATCAGACTGCCCAGTAGAAACATTTCTACTTTCGTTCCTTTCTGGTGGCAAAATTACAATGGAAATATGAATAAAGGCAATGTTTTGAGAGGTGGTAAGAGGGGTAAAAACAGCCCAATAAATTTACCCCTCCTTGATGAATCATTTATAAAATTTGTTAGCTCTAAGAATTTCATAATCTTTGTAAGATTTTATCTGGTCTTTTATGAAGTTAGGACACAGCTTGCTATTTTTCTCATCAACTCCCGTATACCGTTTGTCTTTGGATAGGTTAGTCAAATAAACAAGTCTTGAAATTAATAGTGTCTTATTCAAAGAAACTGTACTATATGCTTTTGCAGATTTACTTGTATTTGTTTTGGGCAATAGTTTAAAGAAACTCTTCAATAATTTATAGAACATTGCTACTAGAATAGTTTTATATTCTGTGTCTTTGCCTTTTCTATCTATTCCTTGTGTATCAAATCTTGTTGGCTTATCATTACTGAAATAGTCCTTCCCTGCTTCATATACAAGATAAATGTAAGCTAATGATATAGGGTCGTCAATTTCTATAGAGCGATGTTTTTCCTGTAATTTTAATGTTAGTGTCATTGGTTTTATAAAAGATAATATACAGCCACTATTACCAATATTCTTCCCAAGCTGTTGCATGAGTTTCTCCACTAATACTCTTGAAGTTTCTTTAACCTTAATTCCTTCCAAACAACTTCCATAAATGTAATCAGAAACAAACAATAATAGATACCAGAATTTTTCTCTATCTATATTTAGTGCTTCCAAAGTATTTTGTATATCCTTATACTGTATATATTTCTCAAATGTATAGCGAGCATTAAGCACTTTTGCATTGTACCGTTTCTTAAATTCTTGTGTTACAGTTGTACCCATGAATACGTACTTTGTTTCTTCTTCTTCTTCTGCTGCTGCTTGTTGTTCTGTTGCTTGTTGTTCTGTTGCTACTTCTGTTTCATTTGTCTCTGTTCTATCCTCTATCTCCTTTTTAACCCTTATGAAATCATAGTCAGGGTGACATTTACAACCCAACATTTCTACATATTCTAGCAAATCATCTTCTTCTTTTACATATTTGTCTAATGTAAACTTATCTATTGGCTTTATATCTTCCATATCTCTAATCTTAAATTATGCCTTAAAGATAGAAAGAATTAGATAAAAAAATAAGGCAGTAAATGAAATTTCACTTACCACCTTATCAATGACTTAGTTTCATCATATCTCACAGGCACAAAAAATAAAATCACAAATATCTGGTATGAATCAGTTACAAGAATTGCTTTGCTTGCTACCTCAAATCGAATCCTTTTGAAGATATACGCACATATATTCCAATAATCCAAAATATATATCTTGTATTAGATTTACCTGATTCTTATCAATAACTTTGCCGTAGATAAATCAATTACCAACCTATTTATTGCTACACAAATATGCAAGTAACACCAAAGAGGAATAACACAATTCATTATTTACCACAAGAGATTAGAGAAACTAGATTAACAGAAGTTACATATTTACCTATTACAAGGGAAATGTTAGAACAACTATTCTCAGATTCAGCTAAGAAGAATAAGCATAAATTAGTTAAGAAGAGAAGGAGGTAATTAATAAGGCAGCAAGTGAATGTTACTTCAAATGCTGCCTTTATTAATTAATGGTATCTCTATTACATTCTGACAAATGTCTCTGTGTAGTCTGAACTATGACGATGTTCAGGATCAGATTTTGTCTGTACATTGTCATATTTAGCACGAATCGTCAACTTATCTGCTGTTAAAGATTCAATAATGAGATTGGCATAAGACTCAAAATAGCCATACTCTCCATTGGTCTGGCTCACAGTTAATGTGTTACCATTTAAGGTTAATGTTTGGCTACTTCCGTCCATTTGCCATTTTGAACTATTATCGTAATAGCAATATGCAACTACAGAATAAGTGTTATCTGTAAGTTTCTTAATAACTAATTTATAACATTCATCATCACTACTATTGGGATTATAAGGGTCACAAGTACAATCCCATTCATATTTTTCTGTTTCTTCACTGCAAAGGTCCCATCCTGCACTACGCACCAATCCCCAAGTACCCTCCAACTGACTTCCATCAATGTCATCATCGTCATCGCTACAAGCTGCAAAGTTCACACTCATAATAATGGCTACTACAGCCATACCAATAAATCTTAATGTCTTCATCTGTTATATAAATTAAAAATAAGTAATGAAGGTTATAAATGAATCATTTCGCCTACAACCCTCTCATTTATTGTTATTTAGTAAACTCTATCACCGTTCCTGTTGCAATAGCTTTACGTTTACCCCAAAGCAAATAAAATTGGTTCTTGTATTGTACATTAGTATTTATAATTGCACGTGCTTCACCTTTTAAGTTGGCTTTTTTCAGCATATCACTCATTGCAGATTCTCTTAAGGATTTCCTAGACAAACCACCAATTCCAAGAACATAATTCTGTTTACTCTCTCCAGTAACAGTTTCTACTACCTTATAATTCCTCTGATTAAGAACGATAGAGGTCTGAATTTGATTCTGATTACTTGTCGCTTCCTGAGAAACGGAGCAGCTTGTTAACATCGCACTAAATGCAATCACACTAATAAATAATACTTTTCTCATGGTTATATAATCTGTTTGTGCTTCTATGTTCCTAATAGAGAGCGTTAATAATTGAGATATAAGTGTGAGGAACACAACACGGAGTTGCACACTTCTTTAATAAAGAACTGTTGAGTAGTAAAATGGACTGTCTGTTTCTTATATACCTGTATTTATGCCAACCTGTTCCCTATAGTTGGCTACTACATACAAGAAGCGTGGGAACTATTGAATATTACTATCATGAGGCTCTGGACTGCCCACTACTTAATAATAAACAATAGCCCACGCCAGAAGAATATATAGTTCATCCCTTAAGATGAATATATAACACTGACGTGAGCGTTCTTGCCTATTATCCTAAGTAGTTGAAATTGTCCAGATTTCATGATAGGATAATATATCAAACGCTCTTCGTTAACTATGTCCTTTCAGAACTATCTCCATAGAAGTCTGAAATTGCTACAAAGTTACTAAAAGCTGTTTAATTTGCAAGAACTATTGTTTATTAAATGTTGAGAGCTATCTCTACTCAATAATTCAAGGTTGGTATGAAACTTGCCAAATCCCCATATAAGTAGAAATTCTGAACTTTCATACCAACCTAATTATCAGAAGCTAAGACAATCATAAGTATTAAGTAGTTCCTCTTGCCTTAATCCCAAGTATCTCTTAGTAATTGATACAC
>ERZ791611.1809-NODE-1809-length-12011-cov-2.200151_pt1 | contig 12011 bp, 9 predicted proteins | sample MGYA00510275_ERZ791611 | MGnify/ENA primary metagenome ERZ791611 (study PRJEB30046, sample SAMN00791912) | human gut metagenome | study: EMG produced TPA metagenomics assembly of the A metagenome-wide association study of gut microbiota in type 2...
ATCCAGCACCGCCGCGTGGGTGACGCCGGAATCAAACCAGACATCCATGATGTCGGTCTCTTTGGTAAATTCGGTGCAACCGCACTTGGGGCACTTGGTGCCGGCAGGCAGGATCTCCGAAGCCTCGTGGAGATACCAGCCATCCGAACCCTCCTTGCGGAACAGGTCGGCCACTGCTTTGATGGTGGAGTCGTCGATGTGGTAAGCGCCGCATTGTTTGCAGTAAAAGATAGGAATGGGTACGCCCCAGTTCCGCTGGCGGGAGATGCACCAGTCGTTGCGGTCCTGGATCATTGAGATCATCCGGTCCTCGCCCCAGCCGGGAATCCACTCCACCTGCTTCACCGCGTCGATGGCCTCTTTCTTGAAGCCGTCGATGGAGCAGAACCACTGCTCGGTGGCGCGGAACAGGATGGGCTGTTTGCAGCGCCAGCAGTGGGGGTATTGGTGGGTGAATTTCATGGTGGCGAACAGGTGGCCGCTCTCCTCCAAGTGTTTGGCGATGACCTTATTGGCCTCGTCGGTGGTCAGACCAGCGGAGAATCCCGCCTCTTCGGTCATACGGCCATGGTCGTCCACCGGGACGATGACAGGGATCTCCGGATAGTGGTTGACGCAGACGGCAAAGTCCTCGGCGCCGTGGCCGGGGGCAGTGTGGACAAAGCCGGTGCCGGTCTCCAGGGTGACATGGTCGCCCACGATCAGCATGGATTCCCGGTCCAGGAAGGGATGATAGCAAGTGCCGTATTCCAAATCCTTGCCTTTGCAGCTGCCAAGGATCTCATAGGACTCAATATGGCCGGCCTTCATGGTGCTTTCCACCAGCTCAGTGGCCACCACATAGTACTCTTCCCCTGCTTTGACCAGGCTGTAGTCAAAGTCCGGGCCAGCGCAGATGGCCACGTTGGCGGGCAGAGTCCAGGTGGTGGTGGTCCAGATGATCACATAGGTTTTGGAGAGGTCGGCGCCCAAGCCCGTAAGCACACCTTTGTCGTCCTTGACGAGGAATTTCACATAGATGGAGTAGCAGGGGTCGTCGGCGTACTCAATCTCTGCCTCCGCCAGGGCGGTGACATCGTGGGGGCACCAGTACACCGGTTTGAGCCCCTTGTAGATGTAGCCCTTTTTGGCCATTTCCCCGAAAATCTCAATCTGGCGAGCCTCAAACTCCGGTTTTAAGGTCAGGTAGGGGTCGCTGAAGTCGCCCAGGCTTCCCAGGCGTTTAAACTGTTCCCGCTGGCTGTCCACATAACTCAGAGCAAATTCTTTGCAGTGGCGGCGCAGTTCCACCGGGCTGATGTCGGCGCCCAGGCCCACTTTTTTCAGGGCTTTCAGCTCGATGGGGAGGCCGTGGGTATCCCAGCCTGGGACATAGGGGGACCGGAAACCGGTCATATTTTTGGAGCGGACGATGATATCCTTTAGCACCTTGTTGAGAGCAGTGCCCATGTGGATGTCGCCGTTGGCGTATGGAGGGCCGTCGTGGAGCACATACAGGGGCTTGCCCGCATTCTTCTCCATCAATTTATGGTACTGATCGCTGGTCTGCCACTCCTCTACCATTTTAGGCTCTTTTTTGGGAAGAGCCGCACGCATAGAAAATTCCGTCTGCGGCAGATTCATCGTCTTGTTGTAATCCTGAGACATTTTGCTTTCCTCTCCCTTATTTTATCTCTTTTTTTTGGAAAAACCGGTGTCGCTGTCCCGCTGCAGGTCATAGCCTGCGCCGAATTTCAGCGGCCCGAATTTGGATTCTGTCTTTACCGTTGTCTGGGGCTTCATCACCGGGATCTCTTCCTTTTTCTCTTCGGCGGACTCCTTCTGGAAGGTCAGCGCAGGGGCCTCTTCCTTGGAGGGCTGGAACAGCTCATCCAATGCCACAGCATTCTCATCGCTGGGCACGGTGACCGGGGCCTTCTCCGCCACAGCAGGAGCAGGCTCTGGAGCCGCCTCTTTCATCGAAAGTTCAGCATCCACATTGCCGGGCAGGGAACCGATCAATTCAATGTGTTTTTTGTAAGTGGCCAACAGCCGGGCTTTAAAGTTGCTGACCTCCGACTGCATCCGCACCAGGGTCATCTTCTCCCGCTCGATTTGGAGCTGGGCGTTGTCCACCATCCGCTCCGCTTTGGCGCTGGCATCCCGCAGGATGACCTCCGCTTTGGCTTTGGATTCCCGGATGACGCTGTCCCCCAACTTCTGAGCACCTAGAAGGGCGTTGCGCAGACTGTCTTCATCCGCCCGGTACTCCTCCAGCTTCTCAGCGAGAATTTCAATCTTCTCTTCCAAGTTCTTTTTATCTTCATACAGTGCGATCACCGTATCGGAGACTTGGGACAGAAACGCTTCCACATCGTCGATCCGGTAACCGCCCATCGCTTTGTCAAATTTTTTGTTTGCGATATCGTTGGGAGTGAGCATTTTCTAACCTCCTCAAATATACTTTTTGCATTCCAGGTGGATTCTTCCTTTTTTGGTGACCGTCCCAGCGGAACCAACCAAAAATTTGCCGTATCCCCGGATGGAGAGCTTATCCCCCTCCGCCACCTCCTTGGAGATGGAGTCCATGGGCTGGGCATTCTTGGAAACCAGGCCGGAACGGATCAACTGGCTGGCTTTTTCCCGGCTCAGATTGGTGAGCAGGGCCACCACACAGTCGAGGCGCAGGGAACTGACTGTGCCCCCGATGGACCGGTATTGATGAGCGCTGGGCAACTCGTCTGGCAGTCCCTGTTCACAGCTGACGCCGCAGGACCCCACCTTGAGGAGTTCGCCCAGCACAACGCCGGCGACGGGTTCGGTGACAAACAACACACTGAGCCCTTCGCCGACCAAAATATCCCCAATGGCTTCCCGTTTGATCATCAGCCCCATCAGCGCACCCAGAAAATCCCGGTGGGAGAGGGCATCCTGCCTGCGGTAGCGGACAGTGATGGGCACGATGGGAAACAAGCCGCCATCTGGTTCGCAATAATCAGGGAAAACCCCCAGCATCAACCGGTCCCCTTCCCCCGGATGCCCGGCGTACAGGAGATAGTTCCCCCGGGGCGCCACCTGTTTGGCGATGGCTTGCTGCCGCTCATCCAAAAAGGAGGAAAACTTGGGGATGCTGCGGGATTCTACAATGGAAAACAGGTCTTCCACCCGGTCGGCAAACAGCCGTTCTTCCGGGGTTAGGTAGTCTTTCGGCATGGCTTAGAAAAACACGCCGCTGCTCTCCAGCTCATCCAACAAATCGCCCACAAAATCCACATTGTAAGGGGTGATGATGTAGGTGCTGTTAGCGACCCGTTTGATCTGGCCTTCGTTGGCGTAGGCGACGCCGCTTAAAAAGTCGATGAGCCGCCGGGAGACCTCTTTGTTGGTGGACTCCAGGTTGAGCACGACGGTGCGCTTGGCGTTCAGATGGTCGGCGATGCCGCTGGCGTCTTCAAAACGCTCCGGCTTGACCAGCACCACCGAAAGCTGGGTTGTAGCCGCAATATTGACAACCTTGTTGCGCTTGGTGGTCTCTGCAGGGGCGGTGTACTCGGGGGCTTTGTTCGGAGTCACAAAATCCATCTCTTCATCATCCTCATAGTAGTCATCCTCAGGGATTCCCACAAAGTTTTTGAATTTATCCACAATACTCATTTTACTTTCTTCCCCTTACATCAATCTTTGTCCAACGTCCGCAGAATGCCGGCCAGGATTCCAGGCCGACAGCAGCGGCCCCATCTTTATACCCACACTCCCTTGGACAAAAAATCCATACAGATATTATCTAATTTTTTTGTCTTTATGTCAATAAACAGTTGTGCCATCTTGCAAAAATAACTGCGAATTTCCGTATTTTTATCGGATTTGGGTAGAATTTCCATCCTTCTATCCGCCCATCTACCGTTATCCCTGGCCAATTGCGGAGGGATATAGGCGGTATCCAGCACCGCGGCGCCGGGGATCTTTTTGTCCCTTTGCGGGAGGGGCGCCCCCAGAGGAATGGCCTCTCCCCGCGGCGCTGTTCTGACGCGGGGAGCGCCCTTATTTGATTCCTTTTCCGTCGTATAGTTCGGTCCCCTCCACGATGACTTCATCGAAAAGCTTCAGGCCGTTTTCGCTGTCGACGGACACCCCGCACAGGATGAATCCCTCTTCTTCATAGATGGGGGTGATGGTTTTAAACCGAATCTCGTGGCCCTGCTTCACATAGACGCCCTCTTTCCCGTCGAGGAAACGGCGGGCATCGCTGCTGATCCGAAGGCCGGTGTAGGATTGGAAGTGGATCTCCACTTCCACGGTACGAAGGCTGGTCAGCTCGGGGAGGACATAACTGCATTGGATTAGCAGGACGGCATCCTGTCCATCTTCCCCGCCTAGAATGGCCTTGACTACCCCAGGGATGCCGCTTAATTGGGTCAGGTGGAAATCCATATCCACCTTGGCCCCAATCCGGCACCTGCCCAAATCCTTCGCCTCAATGGGAACGGCCAGATACCAATTGTGGCTGCGGATCACCTTGCCGATCTTGCTGTCATCGGGGGTAAATTCCCGCTCCACCAGTTTCTGGTATTCCTCTACTGGGATGCTCTCCATATTTTCGGAGCTGAGCAGGCCCTCCGCCCCATCCAACGTGTGGACAAAGTAACCGGTCTGAGGGCTGTTGAACTGGGTGAACCCGGAGGAGATGGTGCTCTTTTGATAATCCCGCTCTTTCTCCAGGTAGGCGATCCGCTCGGAGAAGTTGTCCACCTTGCCGGTGACCACCTGCTTCTTGTTGAGGAGGACGGTCAATTCGTTGACGCTGCCATCCAAATCGGTCACCACCCCGGAATCGGAGGCGGTGAGCAGGTTTGTGACGCTGTTGTGGATGCTGCGGTTGATGGCCTCCGCCCCGGAGATGCTGCTCTCACTTAGGGTGCCGGCCTCTTGTAGGAGGGCGATCTCCTCCTCCAGCTCTCGGATTTTTTTCTGTTTTTTTACGTCGGCGCTGTTGGTGTAAATCTCCGCAATAGGCATCCCGGCCGAAACCTTGGTGCCGTCCTCATAGATATAGCTGACAATGCCGGCCGGTTTTTCGTCGATGACCTCTTCATCCCGGATCATGATGCCCCGCGCCGTCAGGGTATCGGCCACTGTGTAGCTATAGGCGGTCTCTGTCTCGTACTGGGTAGAAAAGTAACGGTACCCTTGGTATCCCACATAGGTGAGGAGCAGCACCGCCAGGAAAAAGGCGGCCAAACGTTGTGCGAAACTGTTCATTGGTCTCCCCTTGTCATCGGCGGGCGGTTATTCCCCGTCCTGCCCATCGTAGGCATCCAAAATGCTGATGGCCTTGGCGGGCACAATGGTGGAAATCGCGTGTTTGTACACAAGGTTTTGTTTGCCGTCGGCATCCAATATCACGGTGAAGGAATCAAACCCGCGCACTGTCCCTTTAAACTGGAACCCGTTGGTCAAATAGATGGTAACTGGGGTTTTCTCCTTCCTGGCTTGGTTGAGGAATACATCCTGCAAATTCATGCTTTTCATCGCGCAACCTCCTTATGGAAAATCGGGCCCAGCCGCCGAAATTTGGGCAAAAAGGGCCTGTGCTTGTCAGAACTTTGGTGCGGCAACTGCCGGCAAACCGGCAATTTTATTTAGTATAGCATAATATTCCACTTTTTACCAGAGTGTTTTGCGCTTCTTCCAAAACTTCCCTCCAAGAGGGGAAGCGGTCGACGGCGATCCAGTGGATTCGTCCATCCCGCCGGAACCAGGTTAGCTGCCGCTTGGCATACCGTCGGGAACCCAGCTTGATCGCCTCCAGGCAATCCTCCAGAGGTGTTCCCCCAGAGAAGTAGCCCTCCAGCTCCTTGTAGCCGATGGCCTGGCGGGCAGTTCCGGCAAACCGGGAGCGGAACAAATCCTCCGCCTCCTGAAGAAGGCCAGCCTCCACCATCAAATCCACCCGCAGGTTGATTCGATCGTAGAGCTTCTGCCGGTTGTCATAGCAAAGGCCCAGGTAGCAAAGGGCGTAGTTGCCCGGCTTCTGCCGCGATTCCTCCTGGTGCAGGCTCATGGGCTTTCCGGTGAGGCGGTACACCTCGATGGCCCGCAGAATCCGCCCCAGGTTGTTGGGGTGGAGGGCCGCCGCCAGCTCCGGGTCAAAGGATGCCAGTTCCCGCAGCAGGGCTTCCCCACCCTCTTCCCGGGCTCGGGCTTCCAATTCCCGGCGCAGGTCCGGGTCGCTTTTGATCTCATGAAAGTCGATGTTGTCGACGACCGAGGAAAGGTACAGCCCCGTCCCCCCCGCCAGGATGGGCAGCTTGCCCCGGTTGTGCACCTCCCGGATTTTCGCCCGGGCCAGTTCCACATACTGGGCCACGCTGAACGCCTCATCTGGGTCCAAAAAGCCGATGAGGTGGTGGGGGATGCCCTCCATTTCTTCCAAGGTGGGCTGGGCAGTGCCGATGGCCATGCCCCGGTACACCTGCATGGAATCAGCGGAGATGACCTCGCCGTCAAAGGCTTTGGCCAACTCCACCGCCAGTTTGGTTTTGCCGGAAGCGGTGGGTCCGGCGATGGCCAACAGGGGAATTTTTTCTTGCATATCCATATCAAACAATCCTGCCAAACATTTTTTCCAATTCTTTTTGGGTGATCCGCACCGAGATGGGCCGCCCGTGGGGGCAGTACCGCAGGTCATCGTTCTCCCGGATCAGCCGCACCAACTGGGAGAGTTCCAGCGCTCCGTTTTTGTCGTGGGCCTTGATGGCCGATTTGCAGGCGACCGAGTGGTACAGATCCTCGATCAGATCGGGGGTGACCTCCCGGTTGTGGGCGGCGATTTTAGACGCGACCTCCGCCACCACTGCGGGGATGTCCAGCTGATTGAGGAGAAGGGGCGTCTCCCGGATGAGAAGGCAGCCGTCCCCGAAATCTTCGGCGGAGAAGCCCGCTTCCTCAAAGAGGTCTAGCGATTCCACTGCAGCTGCGTATTCCTCCTTGGAGAGGTTGACTGGAATTGGGGAGAGCAACACCTGCCGCTCCATTTCCCGGCCTTGGGACTTGAGCTGGTTGAAGATGTACCGTTCATGAGCGGCGTGTTTGTCCACCAAAATGATGGCGTCAGGGGTCTGGAGCACCAGGTAGGTGCCGAAGACCTCCCCCACCAGCCGGATGTCCTCATAGGGGTCGGTATCCCCGGAATAGAGCAGCGGAGCCGGTTTATTTTCCCCAGCCGGGGGGATTCCTCCCCGACCTGAGAGCGGCGGCTTGTCCGTTTCTATTGATTTTTGTGGAGGAATCTCCATTTGTTTCTGGGCTGCCGCAGTCCCCTTTACCCGGTAGGGGACGAGGACATCATCTGCCACCAACAGGGTTTCTCTTGAGGGGGTGTCCGGTTTTGAGGGGATCACCTTGGACTGAGATCCCGTATTCCAATCCCGTTTTTGCTGAGGTTTTAATTTGGGAGGGGGTGCCCACCCCCTCTGGGGTGGTGGGGCACTAGACGCAGAATGTTCCAGATGGGAAAACCGCTGCTGTTCCCCTGTATGATCAAAGGCCCGCAGGCCGAAGGGGGTGATGGACGTTTTTTTGGCTGGCTGGGGATCGCCCAAAAACCGATCCTTGCTGTACTGGCTCACCGCATCTTTGCAGGCGGCGTAAACCACGTTGTACACCGCCCTCTCGTCGGAGAAGCGAACCTCTGTCTTGGCAGGGTGGACATTGACATCCACTGTGTCCGGCGGGATGACCAGGTTGAGGACACATCCCGGGAACTTGCCCACCATCGTGGAGTTTTTATAGGCTTCCTCTAAGGCAGCGGCACAGGTTTTGGAATGGACGTACCGGCCGTTGACAAAGAAGTGCTGCATGGAGCGGGTGCCCCGGGCGCACTCCGGCTTGGAGATGTACCCTTCTGCCCGGACAAGGCCCCTCCCCTCCCCCAGCGGGATCAAGGAAGAGGAAAATTCCTTCCCATACACCGCGTGGATGGCAGAGAGAAGGTCCCCGTTGCCCGGGGTGGTCAATTTCAGCTCCCCTTCCCGCAGGTAGCGGAAAGAGACCCCGGGGTTGGAGAGGGCCATCCGGTCCACTACGTTGGAGACCCCCATCCCTTCCGTGCTGTCTTTTTTGAGGAATTTCATCCGGGCGGGGGTGTTGTAAAAGACGTCCCGGACCACCAGCGTGGTCCCCACCGGGCAGCCGGCGTCCAATAAATCCTTCTCCACCCTGCCCTCGATGACATAGCGGGTGCCGCAGGTCTCCTCTGCGGTGCGGGTCAAAATCTCCACCCGGCACATGGCGGCCACCGAAGCCAGAGCCTCTCCCCGGAACCCAAAGGTTAGGATGCCATTTAAATCCTCGGCGGTGAGGACCTTGCTGGTGGCATGGCGGAGGAAGGCGTTTTTCACATCCTCCCGGGCGATGCCGCAGCCGTTGTCGGTGATGCGGATGTAGCGGACGCCGCCGCCTTTGATCTCAATGGTGATCTGGTCCGCGCCGGCGTCAATGGCGTTTTCCACCAATTCTTTGACGATGGATGCCGGCCGCTCCACCACTTCACCGGCGGCGATCAATTCCGCCACTTCTTGCTGTAAAAGATGAATTTTTGCCAAGGCGTCGGCCTCCTTTCCCTATTGCACCAGGGCTTTTAACTGGTACAGCTTGTTGAGCGCCTCAATGGGCGACATGGTGTTTAAATCGGTCTGTTTCAAAAGCTCTTCCACCGGTGAGATCTTCGCCCCGGGGAGCATCACCTGCTGGTCTTCCAGAGGGGCTTCCCGCCGCTTCTTTCCCCGGACTTTCGGCGCGGGAGCGGCCTTGCCGGCTTCCAGCTCCTCCAGGATCTCATGGGCCCGCTTGATGATCCACTCTGGGATACCCGCCAGCTTGGAGACTTCAATGCCGTAGCTGTCGTCCGCCCCGCCCCGGATGATCTTGCGCAGGAAGGTGATGTCGTCCCCCCGCTTTTTCACCGCGATGTTGTAGTTTTTTACGCAGGGGATGAGGGACTCCAGGTCGGTGAGCTCGTGGTAATGGGTGGCAAACAACGTTTTGGCTCCCAGCTTTTTGGGGTCAGCGATGTATTCGATCACCGCCCGGGCGATGCTCATCCCGTCAAAGGTAGAAGTGCCGCGGCCGATTTCGTCCAGGATGAGCAGGCTGCGGCTGGTGGCCCCTTTGAGGATCTGGGCGACCTCGTTCATCTCCACCATAAAGGTGGATTGGCCGGAAGCCAGGTCATCCGACGCCCCCACCCGGGTGTAGATGCCATCCACTACCCCGATCTCCGCCTGGGCCGCCGGGACAAAGCTGCCGATCTGGGCCAAGAGGACAATGAGGGCGGTTTGGCGCATATAGGTGGACTTGCCCGCCATGTTTGGGCCGGTGATGATGGCGATGCGGTTCTCCGCCAAATCCAGCTGGGTGTCGTTGGAGACAAAGGGCTGGTCGGTGAGGATGGATTCCACCACCGGGTGCCGGCCGTCGGTGATGGCGATGCGGCCGGAGAGATTGACCCGCGGCCGGGTATAGCTGTTCTGCTGGGCCACAAAGGCCAAGGAGGCAAAGACATCCAGCCGGGCCACTGCGTTGGCAGTGGTTTGGATCCGGTGGAGCTGGGAGGCCACGGTGGAGCGGACGTCCTCAAAAATTTTGGCCTCCAGGGACAGCATGGATTCGTTGGCCGAGAGGATCTGGTCCTCCAGGTCTTTGAGCTCCTGGGTGATATAGCGCTCACAGTTGGCCAGGGTCTGCTTGCGGATATAGGTTTCCGGTACCAGGGACAAATAGGATTTTGTCACCTCTATGTAGTAGCCAAACACCTTGTTGTAGCTGATTTTCAGGTTTTTGATGCCGGTTTTCTCCCGCTCCTGGGTCTCGATGGCGGCTAGGTACTCTTTGCTGTGGGTCACAAGGCCCCGCAGGTGGTCCAGGTCCTCCTGGTAGCCGTCTTTGATCACCCAGCCGTCTTTTAAGGTGATGGGCGGCTCGTCGAAGATGGCCCGGGAGATCAGGTCACAGATATCCTCTAAGGGGTCGATATCCCGGTATATCTCCTGAAGGTACCGGGAATTTACCCCGCAAAGACACTCTTTGAGGGCTGGAAGCCTGCGGGTCGTCATCTCCAGGGATTTCAGCTCCCGGGGCGTGGCGTTTCCAAAGACAATTTTGGTCATCAGCCGTTCCAGGTCGTAGATGCCGGAGAGCTGGCCGATGACATCGTCCCGCAGGATGGGGTTTTCAAACAGTTCCTCCACCGCGTTGAGCCGTTTGTCGATGTGGGCGGGGTTGACCAGCGGCTGTTCCAAGTACTGGCGCAGCAGACGCTTGCCCATGGCGGTTTTGGTTTTATCAATCACCCAAAGAAGAGAACCCCTCTTTTCTTTGGAGCGCATTGTCTCGGTTAATTCCAGGTTGCGGCGGGCGGTAATGTCCAGCCGCATATACTGGGTTTCGCTGTACAAATCGATAGTGGAAAGCCGTTCCACCCCGGTTTTTTGGGTGTCGTAGAGATAGGAGAGCAGCCCCCCGGCGGCGCAGACCGCGAGTGGTTTTTCTTCCAAGGAGAGGTTTTGCAGCGTCTCTTCCCCAAAGTGGGAGAGGACGCGGGCCTTGGCTTCCTCCACGGCATAGGCGCTGTCGTCCAGGCATTCGGCACAGCAGCTGAGCCGCTCTTTGATAAAGGAAGCAATGTGGTTTTTACTTAAAAAAGCGGTGTTGAAGACGATCTCGCTGGGGGCGAACCGGGAGATCTCGTTTTTAATGGTTTCATCCTGGGGATCTTCAAACTGGGTGAGGTGGATTTCCCCGGTGGAGATGTCCGCCACGGCCACGCCGTAGCACTCCCCTTCCAGGTAGATGGAGGCGATGAAGTTGTTGACCCCTTCCTCCAACATGTTGGTCTCAATGAGGGTGCCCGGGGTGATGACCCGGATGACATCCCGCTTGACCAGGCCCTTGGCCGATTTGGGGTCCTCCATCTGTTCACAGATGGCGACCTTGTACCCTTTTTTGATCAGCCGGGCGATGTAGGCGTCGCAGCTGTGGTAGGGCACCCCGCACATGGGGGCGCGCTCCGGGAGTCCGCAATCCCGTCCGGTCAGCGTCAGCTCCAATTCCTTGGAAACCAGCAGGGCATCGTCAAAGAACATCTCATAAAAATCCCCCAGGCGGAAGAAGAGGATGTGGTCTTTGTGCTGCTCTTTGACCTGCTTATACTGCTGCATCATGGGCGATAATTCTGTCACTTGCGTTTCCTCCCCAATTAGGGCCACAGTGCGCCCCCACCCCGTGAGGTGAAGGCACACTGTGACAAAAATTTTTGTTCGGATGTGTAGTCAAAAGATTAGTGGCAACCCTGGCAGGATGCGCAGTTGCCGCCGCAGCCCATCTCCATCGGCTCGATGGTGTCGGGATCTTCGCCGTTGACGCTGCCGATGATGATCTGGTTGACAAAAGTCAGGGCCTCATCCATCTCCTGTTTGGCGGCGTTGTACTCCACCATCAAAGGGGTGGACATGATATCCTGGTACAGCTGTTTGAACTCGGAATCCAGCTGCATCATCCGATCGCCGTTTTTCTCGGTCTTCTGCACTTCCTGGTTGATCTCAATCCGCTTCATGTTGAAGGCGTTGATCATCTCCTGAAGCTTTTCATCGGCGTCGTTGACCTCGGTGGCTTTTTTCAGCCGCAGATATCTCTCATCCTGCTGCAGGGTTTTGCCGAGGAGTCTTGCGCATTCGATAATGTCCATGTTTGTTTCCTCCATAAAGGTTCATTATTTTATATTAATTCCCCAAGGACCAGCCAGTTGCGCGCCTTGGTCACTCGGACCTGGACAAACTGGCCGATGATTTCCTTTGGGGCCTTAAAATCGACGATGACGTTGGATTCAGTCCGGCCGGTCAGATACCCTTCCCCGGTCTTGCCGACTCCATCCACCAGCACCCGGTAGACGCCTCCCACCATGGCCTCATGCTCCTCCAGCCCGATTTTTTCCTGGAGGTCAAGGAGCTCCTGGAACCAGCGCCCCTTCTCCTCCC
>ERZ791611.1810-NODE-1810-length-12009-cov-2.758491_pt1 | contig 12009 bp, 7 predicted proteins | sample MGYA00510275_ERZ791611 | MGnify/ENA primary metagenome ERZ791611 (study PRJEB30046, sample SAMN00791912) | human gut metagenome | study: EMG produced TPA metagenomics assembly of the A metagenome-wide association study of gut microbiota in type 2...
TAGTCGGTATTTCGTCCGATTATGTTCAACGTACTTTCGACTGGTCTCCCGTGATGACGGGATTTGTTCCTTCATTGGTTTTTATCTGGTTCCTGTTTTTAGGTATTCCTGTTGGAAATCAGATGAACAAATGGGGACGTAAAAATACGGTTTTACTTAGTATGGGAATAACGGTAGTGGGTATGCTGCTGCCATTAGTCGTTTATAACAGTGCGACTTGTATGATAGCTTATGCTCTTTTGGGAATTGGCAATGCCATTTTACAGGTTTCACTGAATCCGTTATTGAGTAATGTGGTAACCAGCCAACGTTTGCTGACAAGTAGTTTGACGGCAGGACAAGTGATTAAAGCTGTGTCTTCTCTCGTCGGGCCGGAGATTGTGTTGCTGGCTGTAGCACATTTTGGAGATGACAAATGGTATTATTGTTTTCCTATATTAGGCTTTATCACGTTATTGTCTGCCATTTGGCTGATGGCTACACCTGTTAAACGGGAAGCTTCCAGTGCCGCAACCCAACAACTTTCTATCAGTGATACTTTTTCTTTGTTGAAGGATAAAACGATTCTGCTGTTGTTTCTGGGTATCTTTTTTATTGTGGGAGTAGATGTTGCTACCAACTTTATCAGCTCCAAACTGATGGCGGAACGATTTGACTGGACGGCAGAACAAGTAAAGTTTGCCCCACAGGTTTATTTTTTAAGCCGTACGGTAGGTGCTTTGCTGGGTGCTTTCTTGTTAGCCCGTATTGCTGAAATGAAATATTTCCGTGTGAATATTGTTGCCTGTATTTTCTCTTTGCTTATTCTGGCCTTTGTAAAAAATGATATGGTGAATCTGATTTGTATCGGTGCTGTCGGCTTCTTTGCCTCATCCGTATTTTCTATCATTTATTCGATGGCTTTACAGGCAAGGCCGGAAAAAGCAAACCAAATTTCAGGATTGATGATTACTGCTGTTGCCGGTGGCGGAGTAGTTACCCCGGTGATTGGGTTTGCAATAGGAACAGTAGGTGTTATTGGAGGCGTTTTTGTTACTTTAGCTTGTGTGTGTTATTTGACTTATTGTGCTTTTGGGGTGAAGACCGCGAAAGCGTAGTATTATTGCGGAGAAGATGCTATCTTCGCCCGAATCCTACTTAGCGACTGCGGAGTTATCCACAAGTAAGACGCAATATGTTTTAAAGGTACATATTGCAATAATTCCGGAGTCTCTTTGATAAGGTTGAGATAGCGTTCTTTAGCCCGTGGGCTTCCCGAGCTGATAAGCCAGTTCTCCTGTTGAAGAAACTGATGATCCATGAGGCGGAGCCCCAAATTAGCGAGTCCGATGGATGAGGCGAATAGCTGATTCAGAGCTGTTCGGGAAATACAATAGGCCACACTGTCACACATGACCTCAATATTTATTAATGAGTAGGCATTATCTACATAGCCCCAGACGGAGAAAGCAGCTTCTCCGTCTGAAGCAAACCAGATGGTAGTATCCACTCCGTCTTTATGATAATAGGCTCGCCATATTCCTGTCTTGATAAAATAAAGATTACAGTTCTTTGTCCCCTCGCGTACTATTAAATCTCTCTTTTTGAAATGACCTCTTCCATACAGTTCAGTAGAGACTGTACATCGGTTTCAGATACCTTGTATCTATCGCAAAGTTTTTCAATGAATGTTCTCATATTGCAAAGATACTTATCGTCGGCAGACAATGAAACGATCTTTCAAATAAATTCCGAAAATATAGAAAGTGGTTAATAACTCTGCCAATGGTACGGCTAGCCAGATACCCGGTATACCCAATACCGGAGGGAGCGCAAAGAATCCGATCAACATAAATACGACTCCCCGGAGAAGAGTGATAATTGTTGCCCGCTGACCTCTTTCGACACTCTGATAATAACCAATGCCAATCATGTTGACGGCAAAGAAAATGAATCCTACTCCGAAATAAGGAAGCCCGTTTACTGCTATATCAAATGCAGCGTAGCTGCGGTCAATGAATAACGAAACGATGTCTTGGCAGCATAGTACGGTAAGAATGAAAAAGCTGATACCGCAGATTAAAGCGGTCCGAATGGCGAGATGCAGTGTCTTTCGTACACGCTCGGGTTGTCCGGCTCCGAAGTTATAGCTGATAATCGGCTGTGCGGATTGTGCAATGGCATTATAGACCATGAAGATGATAGGGAAGAAGTAACAGGCAATACTGAATGCTGCCACTCCGTCTTCACCGAGATGGCGGATGAAAACGTAGTTCCCCAGAAACATCATACAGGCAATGGAGGCTTCACTAATAAAAGCAGAACTTCCCAGTTTAATCATATAACCGATGTTGCGAAGAGTCAGTAACAGACTTTTGATACTTAACTTTATCCGGCATAGATGGAGGGTACGAGAGAAACGGAGTAAGTAAATCAGTGTCATCAACCCTCCCACGACAGTTCCCAGACTGGTGGCAAAAGCTGCTCCCATTATTCCCCAACCAAGTTCGAAGATGAATATATAATCCAGTATGATATTGAGTATGGCTGCAACCGCATTACACATCATGGTATAGGTGGGTGAACCGTCCAGACGGATGCAGAACATACCTATATTTAAGACTTCGTAGAATACGAGAAAAGGAATGTACCATGCCATATATTCTACAGCTAACGGCAACAATCGGTCCGAACTACCTAATAATCTGGCTAATGGCTCTATAAAATAAAGGCACAGAGCAGACAGGATAAGTATGAGCAATGCGGAAAAAGCAATTGCCTGAGTGATATTAATACTTGCTACTTTGCGTTTTCCCTGAGATAAATGAATGGAAGCCACCACCGAAGCTCCCACTCCGAACATCAGTCCGATACCCGCTGCGATCATAAAAAGCGGTGCAGTGATATTTACTGCCGCCAGCGCGTCACTGCCAATTCCTTTTCCTACAAATATCCCGTCCGTAATAACGAACAGAGCCGAGAATACCATCCCAAGTACCGTAGGAATTAGTAACTTACGGAACAACGTGGAGATGTTCATACTGCCGAAATCAATACTATCTTTCATAACTTTCTACCTTTGTCGTTGAAAATGGCGACAAAGGTAGGGTTATGGGAGGAGATAAAAATTACCATTTGGTAATTTTTATCTCTATATTTAATAGGGAAAAGAATCTCTTATGTATATTCTATCAATTATTCGAGCATGTTGAAATCCTTTATTCCAAAAACTTCAGTGGATATTTCACCCAACCAACCGCTTTTACTATTAACACCCACTTGTACTTTGATAAAATCAACGTACTTCAGGTTTGCATCCTTACCGTCGAAAGTTACAGCATGGGATATCTTGAAATGATTGTCAGACGGTCCGGCATTATAGTTGTCATCATCTGTCAGACGATCAATGGCGCTGAAATTATCAGCATATCCCCATTCATAACTATCATTTACCCAATAAGTACCATTACCGGATTGATCGTAATTACGCTCTTTCAGGCGAGTACCTCGCAAAGTATATTGTTTTTCCTTTACCCAGGCGGGATAATAATAATCTTGCCGGTGAAAAGCACCCAGATAATCAATAGACCCACTTTGACCATGATTGTCTGTCCATGGGGTGGGAAGCTGAATACCAGTTGGTTTATGATAGGTGACGGCATAGTCCTGCCAGGCTTCGGCTTTCCCATATTCGGATCCGCGCAATTCATACCAAGTGTCATTAGGTAACCCATCACCATTTTCGTCCTGCATTACCCATACAATTCCCGGTTCTGACGAACCATCAAAAGCGTTTCCTGTAATAGCAATGTTGTAATCTCCATCATTCACGATACTATGATCGAATCCAACGATGATGTATCCACCGAATCCGCCTAGGGAAACATAAGCCGTCTGATTGATTCGTTCTTCTGCATAGGTGCAGGCTTCTGCCATAGTTGTTGTGTTATGATTCTCATTGATGAATTGACCGGGAGCCGGTAAATATTCATATACTTTGTTCATTGACGCAGAACTTGTGGCGCTAATCTTCCGCTGGTATGTTCCTGCGGGAGGGCAAACATTGACTTTTAATGTTTGCGTAGCGAGTATATATGAGTTCTTCATTTCGACCTTTACCGTGTGTTCTCCCTGCTGCTCGGATGTAAACAGATAAGTATCATTTTCTCCGGATTGCACTTGTTCATTGTCCACGGTCCATGTATAGACTGCATCCAGTGCATTATTCACGTCAACCGGTTTGATACGGATAGTTCTGCCGGCTGACATGTTATATTCCGTTTGCAGGAATGTCCAGTTGAAATCTACTTGATCCGGTGAACAAACTTCTACTTTGAAAGTTACTTCGTCATCGCCATCTTCATTGTGAGTAGCAAAACGAACCTGATATTCGCCAAGCTCGATTGTGGGGAGAGTACAGGTTAATTCGTTCGAAATATCTTCACCGTTTATTTGCCAGGAGTAATTGGTTTCCAGAAAAGAATCTACTATAGGTGTAATGGTTAGTTCAGAGCCTTGAAGCACTTTGAAACCTTTGTTGGCATCCGCAATAGAGATAGTCGGTATATCAAGTTGAAAGACATCGATACGTATCTCTTTTTCTGTTGTCCCTCCGGCATTGGTGGCAGAAATCAGAATGAAATACCTGCCTGCTTCATCGGCTGAAAATGTCAGGGTGGAAGCGGTGCAGATACTCTTTCCATCTATTGTCCAGTTAAAGGTCGTTTCCGAATCGGTATTTTCATAAACAGGAGCGATGGTTATCTCCCGACCAATTTTTGTTTTATAGATGGGGGATTCTTCTTTCAAGGTAATGACAGGAGCGGAAAGAAGAGGAGAGTCCTCCTCTTCTTTCACGCATGATATTAATGCTAACAGAACAAATAAAAAAAGTATAATATGTTTCATTAGAATCTCACTGCTACATCATCATAAGCAAAATAGGCAGGTTGGCTGAAACCATATCCGTTATCATTACTTCCAGTGACATTAAAGTCTATTTTGACCACTTTGCCTAATGCGGATAAATCCCATTTTGTCCATTCAAGTATATTACCCTCGGCTCCAACCAAATAAAATTCCGGACGTGTAGCTACTTCTTTTCCATCTTCATCATAACCGATAGCAACCAGTTTCACCCAATCATCTTTGCCTGCGGGTGCGGTCAAACCGTTACCGTTGGCCACACAGTTGGCTAGGTAGGTCGTCATAGTCACATACATGTGGTCAACTACACGAGCAACTCCGTCTCCAAAGTAAATATAGGGTAATGGACCGTTGGCATATCCGGAATTGTCTGCATAGCCGTAATGTACGCAGAAGTTTTTGGAACCATTATGTCCTCCAAAACCAGTTTTTGCATCCTGATAATAAACGGCTAGTTGGTGCTGGAAGTCTCCATGAGTAAGATCCATATCCAGATAATTGGAAATTGCGTGTCCGCCACCCCAGTATTGGTAATCACCCCATCCGTTAGGAAGTTCGGAAGCAAGAAAAGTGTTGTTTGCATCACTCCAGTTATAGAGTTGGTTATTCTTAGGATAAAGTAGTGGGCCACCATATTGTTGGCTGTCAATTAATGATGACCAGTTTCTTTCTCCTACCATGTTAGCATCACCTTTATAATCAACATCCTCGAATGTCAAGAAGTGTGCTTCACGCACTGCTCTTAATTGCATTTTTATTACTTTACCGAAAGCTTTGGACGGAGTGACAAGTATTTTAAGTTCACCATCTTTGACATCATCACCTGAAACTGCCGGAGCTGTGATTCTTAAGTCTTTATCATTAAGAACCGCTGTCCATCCTTGCGGAATAGCAATTAATGTTGCGTCGTCTATATTGGCAGTTGTAAGAAGATACGTCCTTGTTTCATTAGACGAGAACAAGGTATAATCCCTATTGGCAATGTCAAATGTATATGTTTCCCCTTTGGGCAATGTGAACGACGTTCCATCTGCAAGAGTAACTAGTACATGATTGTCATTAACTGTAACAGATTTGAAGAAAGAGTCTCCGTCTTGTCCTTCCGCTTTCACAGGTTTGCCGTCTGTTCCGTTAATGCGTTTGGCTCCTTCGCCTGTATCAACGGTCCAGTATCCGTCACTGTCAACTCCCATAACTGGAGTTGTACCTGTCACTTTTAACTTGTTAGTTGCATCCGGCAGCCATTCTGTAGTACCGTTGGTAGTAATGGTCCAGTAATATATTCCGTCTTCGTCAGCTTTCACTCCAATCACAGGAGCATCTGTACCATTCTTTCCATTTTTGATAGATACGGTGCTTCCATCACTGAAAGTTAATGTGTAGCCATCAGATGTCTGTTCCGTGTTGGTGATTACTTTCCCTTGATTTAATGCGTCTACCAAACTCTGTAAAGTTGTAATTTCAGAGTTCATTTTCTTGACTGTTGTTTCTAGTGTTTCTATTCGTCCGTCGAGATCATTGACTTTATCCCAGAGATCATCGTCATTGTAGCAACTGCATACTGTAACGACAGTGAGCAGTAAAAATAGAATTTTCTTCATTGCTTTTGTTTTTAATTATTAATAGAATTGTGAATTATTGAATCTCTTTTAGTTTCTTATCTGTAAAGGCAATATGTGCCGGAATGTCCCCCGTGATGACTGACCATTTCTTTTTTCCATCCCGGGAGAAACAGTATAATGTGCCGGGAGTCACATAGTCTTTGGCATCGGTGACGAAGAATTCACCTGTTTCCGGATTGATTGCTATTCCATAAGGTATCTTGATAGATTTTTCCGTACCATCTGTAATAAAATTGCGGGTATCAGTTTTCTTTGTTTTTGTATTATAGATAGCGTAAGAGATTGTCCAACTGTTGGTGTAATAACTCCATTCTGTACTGTATACATACAGTGAATCTCTGCAAATAGCCATTTCTGTATTGGGAAGAAGCGGTAATTCTTCGATTACTTTATCGGTATTGGAATCTATTACAAATGTTTCGGAGTAAGTGTCATAATAATCTCCCCGGGATGAGACATAAATATTTCCGTATTGGTCTAATTCCATTCTATGCAAATTGATTCCCACATCAATGGTTTTGATAACTTTGAATGTGTTCAAGTCGATGACGGATACCGTGCGGTCATAATTAGGTACGCGATACCCGCCGGAGTTGGCTACATAGAGTTTGTTGCCCACAATCACCATTTCTTCCGGCTGGTAGCCGACCACACAGGTATCCTTGACAGTCAGTGTGGTAGTGTCAACACGTGCTACATACCCCAGTCTGGCGTTGGGATCTATTTTGACAGGGCCTGCATACGAACTGACGTATGCATATTTATCTTTAAAGACGATATAACGGCAATTAGGTATGGAAATTTGCGTGATGTGTTTTGCTGTTTCTACATTCATCACTTCTACGAAATGAGAACAGTTGATGATGGCATATAACTTATTTCCATAGATTTGGATATCATTTCCCACATCCCCCAATTCTTGTACGACTCCCGGGTTCCGTTCCGCATAGATATTCTTATGATAGATACCGGTTTCGTAATCAAAGTAATCAAGGGTAGCCTTGTTACTTCCCATATTTCCTTCATTGAGTAGAAAGAAACCTTTGACAGAGGTACCGCTTACTCCGGGAGTAACTTGGTTGGGAGTTGACGGAATAATGCGTTCATCTTCGCGACAAGAAGTCGACAGAAGAACAAAACAGATAATGATGGATAGAACAGATATTCTCATAACATGACGTTTAATTTGATTTTAAAACTTGTACCGGGCATAGGATAGCATTGCACTACTTCATATTGCTGATTGAAGATATTATTAATTTCTGCCGTTACACGTATTCCCGTTTTCCCCCATTGAAAAGTTTTGGATAGAGAAAAATCGTGGGTATACCAGGGCTGTGCGTAGTTCTCCGGGATATTGGCGACTGCTTCATACCGTTCACCTGTATAAATGAAACTATAGTTGCAGGACCATGTTTGATAACTTCCATTGAGGATGATGGAACCTCCATGCCAAGGTATATAAGGAATCTGACCTCCATACCATTCACTGGTAGGGTCGGTAAAATCCTGTGCCTTTTGATAGGTATAATTGAAGAGAGTGCTAAGTTCTACCTTTCCGAAACCCCATTCTCCTCGTATGGCTGCGTCTAATCCCCGAATTTCCACATGTCCGAGATTAATCATAGTCCAACGGAACTGGTTGGAGGTAGGCATGGCAATGATTTTATCATCTACTTCATTATAGTAACCATCTATTTGTAAGTCCAGGCTTTTCAGCCAATGGTTATTCCAGGTGTGAGAGAAAGTGATACCCACATCGTATTGGGTGGTATATTCTGGTTTTAAGTCCTTATTGCCTATAAAAGTATAATACAAATCATTGAGAGTCGGCATGCGAAAGACTTTTTTATAAAAGGCCCGTACATTCAGAGGGAACTTGGTCAATGGTTGCCAGGTGGCTATGACAGAAGGAGTGTATTTGTTTTTGGTGCCTGCATTAGCTCCTTTGGTACGTGTATTGTCGTCGACATGAGTATATAACAGGCTCGCCTGCAACATGAGGTGGTTGAAATCAAAGGACGTGGCGGCAGAAGTCAGGATTGTATTACGGGTTGGATAGACAAAATCTATGAGATCGGCCCGTAATGTATTCCATTGAAAATCATTGGATAATGATATACTCCACCAGGGATAGATGGTGAATAAATGGGCGGCCGAAGCATAGATTTCTTGTTGTCGGTAGTGATTGTCTACGTACATGGTGGTGACATCCAGTCTGGGATCGGATAAATAGTGGAGATAGTCATAAGCATATTTTCCGTTGGCTAGCAGACTGTACCAAGGCTTAAAATAGTTTTGAAAAGAGCCTTGCACAAACAGATTGGTATCCCACTGCCGGTCCTGATGGCGAAACTTACCCGGTTCTTCTCTTACCGCAGCTCCGGGGTATCCTCGTTCTGAATTGTATAGGTATGCTTTGGTTTTCCATTCTCCTTTGGGGATTTTTCCGAAGAATGCATTCTCCAAACGTAACATTCTTACGTCTCCATTTTGACGAACAGCTGTTGTGTCGTAGCCATCTTTCTTGGCGTATGTGAATTTATATCGTCCTGATGTATACATATACTCCGTACTGATGGAACTGCTTATTCGTTCGTTGAAACGGTGTTCCCAAAGTAGTGACGGATTGATGGTGGAGAATGAACCGCCTTTCACCCCGATGTTCAGATTGTTTTTCTTTTCCCCTTTGAATATAGGCTTTCGTGTCTGCATATATATGGCACTTGCGGAACTATAATCTTTGGCAGGTTGGAAGATGGCACTTTTTTGACCATTATACAGTGAAATGACTTCCATATTATCTAATGAAAACCGGCCTAGATCGACGACTCCATTTTGCGCATTTCCTAATTCAATACCATCATAAAATACTCCGACATGATGACTGCCCATACTTCGTATATTGACGGTTTTTAGTCCTCCAATACCTCCGTAATCTTTTATCTGTACTCCGGAAAAGTAGCGTAAAGCATCGGCGACGGAGTAAACATTTAGCTTCTCAAGTTCTTTGCCGGACAGAATCTGTACAGGAGACATCTTTTTTTGCATCCGGTTGCTGTAGATAGTAACTTCTTTGAGTTTGAGAAGTGTATCAGACAGAGAAGTCTGATGCCGAACCCTGGACTGGGAAATGGCCGGTAATGTGATAAATAGAGATAGAATCAAACATAATATCCACCGTAAATGGATACAATGCTTATTGTATGAATGGACTTGAATAGAAAGCATGTCTTTTATTTTATAGGTATAAAAAATCCGTTTGTTCAGATCTGAATTCAATCTACACAAACGGACATATAGCTATTATACCAAATAAAAGATAATTGCTTATTTTCTATTTGACTACTACCCGAAATCCCGCAGGTGTAAATCAGAGCATCAAGGCAGGTCTTCTGACTCATCCCATTTTGCAACGCCTTCCCAGATAAACTATCCAGTGACTTTTGTGTTGCAATTTTGCTCTTTGATTACAAGGAGCGGAGATTTACAGCAGCAGGTACTGTTGCCGGTTTACACGGCATTCCCTTTTCATTCCTTAACAACGCAAAAGTTGTTTAAGGAAACCTTAACGGCACAAAGTTAGAAAGTTTTTATTAATTAGTTTGTTTTATTCTAAAAAAATATCCTACTGACCAATAACAAATATTCCGGCATCTGATTCTGTTTTCCCCATTTGTTAATAATCAGTTGGATGGAAAAAGGATATATTAATATGTTATCCCAACGACAGAATCAATATTTGTGCCGTCAATACTCGCAGAAACATGGTGAGCGGATAGACCGTAGCGTAACCAACGGCAGGTGCATCACAGGAGGTCAGGTCATTGGAGTAAGCCAATGCCGGCGGATTGGTAGTAGAACCAGCCAGAACCCCGATAAGCGTGAATTCAGCTTGCAATAATACCGTCCTACCAATCCTGTAATCAGAAGTGGCAGGATGGTTATGATTACTCCGTAGCCTACCCATATATATCCTCCGCCATGAATGACTGTGTCTACAAAGCCTTCGCCTGCTCCTAAACCTACGCAAGCGAGGAAGATGGAAATACCGATTTCACGAAGCATCAGGTTGGCACTCATGGTGGTATAAGTAATCAGCTTGTATTTCGGACCGAAACGGCTAATCAGGATAGAAACGATGAGCGGACCGCCTGCCAATCCTAGTTTCACAGGTTGCGGAATTCCGGGAAATGCGAAAGGAAGACTTCCCAGAATACATCCTAAAGCGATACCTATAAAGATAGGAATCAGGTTCGGATGATTTAAGCGTTTCATGGAGTTGCCAAGTACTTTCTCTGCATGGGCAACAGCCAGTTCGGAACCTACAATGGTGACACGGTCTCCCATTTGTAACTGTAATTGTGGAGAGGCTACCAAGTCTACTCCCGAACGATTGACGCGGGTGATGTTTGCTCCGAAGTTATTTCTGATTTTGAGTTGTGAAAGCGTTTTCCCGTTCAATTCCGGTTTAGTAATCAGGATACGGCGTGAAATGAGCTCTTTGTTCAGTTGTTCCCATTCCATTTTGATTTCCTTTCCGAAGAATACAGTAATTGCTTCCACGTCAATCGGGGTAGAGATCACTAATATGATATCCCCTACATGTAGAATTGTTTCGGAATTGACCAATTCGGTTTCTCCACCCTCGCGGTGTTTGATGCGGGAAATGACAAACTTACGGTTCAGTAACGGGCGGAGTTCTTTAATCCTGATGCCATCTACCGATTCGTTTCTCACTTCAATGGAGATAGGGCGTACGGTAAGTTCCTGGAGATGTCCCAGACCGACTTCTGCTTCTTTTTCTTCTTGAGCAGTATTGATGCGAAGGAGATATTTCAAAGCAAGCAGGGAAAGGATGATACCTACTACACCCAGCGGATAGCTGACAGCATATCCTAAAGCAATTTCGGGAGCATCTATGCCATTCAAATCACTGTTGGCCTGTTGTGCGGCTCCCAGCCCCGGAGTATTGGTGACGGCTCCGGACAAAATACCTACCATTGTGGTAATCGGAGTTCCGGTGGTGAAGTGCAGGATAATAGTAATGGTTACTCCTAATACTACTACGAGCATAGCTAGCATATTCAGGGTAAAGCCCCCCTTTTTGAATGCTGAAAAAAAGCCGGGTCCTACCTGCAAACCAATTGAGTAAACAAACAGAATCAATCCGAATTCTTTTAGAAAGTGGAGCAGGTGTTCGTCCAGATTCATGTTGAAATGACCGAATACGATTCCGACAAAGAGTATCCAGGTAACTCCTAGAGATACTCCCCGCACTTTGATTTTTGCAAGGATGATTCCAAACGCTATGGTTAGTGACAGAATCAGTACGGAGTGTGCCACTCCGCCGCCCCAAAGATTGGGGTAACCTTCAAATAAATTTCTTAGAACTTCCATTGTGATTATTATATGATGATATTTAGTTTAGCTAAAAGTAACCCCGGAGAAATCACTTCTGCGGGGATACACACACATTGAA
>ERZ791611.1820-NODE-1820-length-11978-cov-2.049316_pt1 | contig 11978 bp, 19 predicted proteins | sample MGYA00510275_ERZ791611 | MGnify/ENA primary metagenome ERZ791611 (study PRJEB30046, sample SAMN00791912) | human gut metagenome | study: EMG produced TPA metagenomics assembly of the A metagenome-wide association study of gut microbiota in type 2...
TATAATTATATTACCTTTGTTAAAACTTTTTTCACGAAAAAGGAGCTTCTTTTTAGAGGCTTCTTTTTGTTTGAAGAAAAAATAAAATTTGACAAGAATATTTTTACATGTTAATATGAAAACATGGAGGTGGGGTTATGAAAAATATAGCTTTTAAAATAGAAGATGAATTTCACAAGAATATAAAAATCAGAGCAACTGAAGAAGGGAAGAGTATCAAAGAGTTTATAATAGACCTGATAAAGAAAGAATTGGAAAAATCAGAATAAAAAATCCCCACCTCAAACCAAAGTCTGAAATGGGGTAAGTATATGATATATTCACATACCATGCCAAGTATATTATATCATACTTTACTCTATTTTTAAATAAAAAAATGGAGGTATTTATATGAAAAATTTAATTATCAAGGAAGTGGAATTTCAAAGCAACAAATTAACAGCTATCAGTGAAAATGGAAAGATCTATGTAAGCGTTTCATCTGTATGCGATAATTTGGGTATGAGTAAAAATTTAAAAGATGCACAAGTTAAAAAAATACAAAACGAAGAACTTTTAAAGGGAGCGTCAAAATTAACGCACCTTAAAACCAATGGAGGAATCCAAGAAACTTTAGTAATTGAATTAGATTATTTACCAGCATGGTTATTCAAGATTAACCCTGCTAGATTTGATGAAAAGTTAAAAGAAAAATTAATGATTTATCAACTGAAAGCTAAAGATATACTAGCAGATGCTTTCTTTGGCAAGAGAGAAAAAGAAATTCCTTTACTACCAGAAGATAAAGATTGGGCTTTAAAAAGAATTAATGATAGGTTAAACCAAGCTAAAGAACTTGAAGAAGAGATATATCCTGTAATAAAATTTTTAGAAAAGATTTATGAAGAAATAGAAGGTATAGCCAAGATAAAAAGAGAGGCTACTTTTAGAGAATTTAAAAATTTTAAGACACCTGAAAAGTATGATGCATCAAAAGAAAAATTACCTATATTGCAAAAGTAAAATTTTATAGTATAATGTTATTAGGAATCTACCCCAGTAGGTTTTATCAAAACAAAAGGAGTCTCTTTACCAGAGGCTCCCTTTTTAATTTATTTAATGTATATTTGTCTTTATTAGAGCTAGGAGAGTTAAAAAATTCTAGCCCTCCTCAGCCTTCTTTACCCCAACACTCTACCCGAGCACATACAATATACTCCATAAACTTCAATTTCCTTTTTTTAATCAAAAGAAAAAAAGAGCTAATAAGATTAAAAGCTCTTTTTCTTCTTTTTTCTATCATCTTTAATAAACATCTTGGGGAAAGATTTATTACTATAATTATACTCTATTTTTTATCTGTTGTCAATTTTTGGTTGCTTTTATTTAGTTTTTATATCTTGTTTATCTCTACATTGTTCTAATGCTACCTTTAATTTTTCTGGTATAGGTATTCCTAATATTGCTGCATTTTCTAATATAGATAAAAATTCTGTCGCTACATAAAACATTAATACCAATGTTCTTATTCCTACACCTTGTAAGATCATATCCATCTGAGTAGCTGCAACTATTATTATAAGTACAATCAGTTTCTTTTTTAATCCTCGGTAAGCTCTATTAGAGTTTGCATTTTTGTTTTTAAAGCCCTTTGCAACTCCTGTTATATAATCTAATGCCATCATTATTAACAATGCTCTAAACAAGATATCAAAGCCTCCTATTAAATATATGGTTACACTTAACCAACTCGTCCATATCATAGCAAGTCCTATTTTTACTAAATTTATATACTCTTTTAATATTTCAAGCATTGTCCCTCCTAAGACATCATGTATGTCACTATTCTATCTGTTAAGTTGTATACCCAATCTCCAAGAGATAGTAAAGAGGGAAAAATAGCGCTTAATACTATAAGAGCGACTAATACATATAAAATATTTACAAGGGCTTCCTTGAATATATCTAGTTTTCTTTCTTGTAACTCCTGTGTTTTCTCTCCATTTTTACTTCTTTTAGAAAATAAATCTATTATTTTACTAAATAATCCTACTACCGCTGGTTTCATTTTTCCCCCTTATTATTTCCAATTATTTTCTATATTGTTATATCTTCTTTTAACATCTCTAGGCTGCTCTCTTCCCCATTTAAGCCCTAACTTAAAATTTAAAATATCCTGTGAAGTAAGAAGTTTCTTCCCTTTTATAAATCTGTGCATAAGCCCATTTTTACTTAAATTGAATTGATTATGATAGTCTACTAAGTGAACAAAAGTCTTTTCATTTTCAAATTCTGGCAGTTCTTTTAGACTAGCCACATAATTTACCATCTGGTTTATGTGTTCCTTGTCTAGCCTGTCAATATCATTCCTGAATAGCTTTAATCTTTCATTAAGATATCCTATATCTTTATCAAGATTAAGTAATTTTTTTATATCCTGGTCCGTGAATCCACAGATATTCTTTAAGAAGTTTCTAGCCTTAATATTATGAGTTACATCAAATTGGCTTCTACCGAAGCTATAACCTGATTTTCCACTTCCTGCATAACTAAATTTACAGATCACATTTTCGTTTCCTGATATTTCATTTAAAGATATTACATACATAATTTTATCCAAATTTATATTTTCCATTATTTGTCTTATATTCACTTATTACCTCCTTAAAAATTATTTTAACAGCTGAATAATTTCCATTATAACAGCTTTATTTTCTCTTGTAGGTTGTTTATATCAACCTCTAAAATAGCCATTCTTTCTGTTATTGCTTTTATTTCCTCAACAGCAAAAAACTTAGAGCCTTCTAATATTCTTTTTTCATCTTCCAGTTTAGAGTATTCTAAAATTTTATTTTTTCTTGTTTCTACCAATTCTTTTTTAGTAATACTTTCTACCCATGTATTTAGCTCTCTGTTCCATTTAGGTCTTAGTAGCCCTTTTGGAATTTCAACTGTTACAATCTCATCATTACGAAGATATTGCCCTTCTGGCAGCTCTTTTAACCCTTCTTTTATTAACTCTAAGTATGTTTTTTCTCTCATATTTCCATTCTCTAATACAGGATGTAATAACCTGCTTTCTCCTATATAAAGAATATCTCCTTCTCTCCAATCAGAAAATACTTCACCATATCTCCCAGCTTCCCAAAATATTTTGTTCTGATAATCATCTCTTATGTTGTCTTGTATAAGTTCTCCATTTCTATATTGAAAATACATTTTAATTCCTCCTTTTTATTTCCATCTGCCTATTAAAGTTACAAATACAGTTATCCCACCAGTATTTGTGTAAACTTTTACATCTTTTTCTGTTAAATATCTTACCCCTGTTATTAAATTAATGTTTGGTACACCTTTGTCGTCAATTGATACAGAAGGCATAGGAAGTTCAATGAACGGCATAGGGAAAGTCAAGGTTCTTTCACCTGTTTCCCCTGCCCCAAAATTTACAGGAAAAGCTAGTATAAGCGTTCCATCATAATACTTCCAAACCCTCCAACCATAATAGTTTGTATAATCACATAAAGTTTCAAGTATGTTTCTTAACTTTACATTAGTAGCATTAAGAAAATCTGATGTAAGCGATGTTGCTGTTGTATTTTTTAAGCAGTAGTAAAGTGTACTGGGATTTGTACTTTTATCCCAATAACCATTTCCTGCTATTTTAGTACCTTCATCTTGTATATATTGCTTATTTTCTGCCCCAGACGGAATATCAAGGTAAGTCCAATCTCTAAAATTACCACCAATTCCTACCCTATACCCAATTGCCCCTCCTTTTAAATGTGGATAAAATAATTCAGCTGTTGAATTATTAGCATTATCTACAATTAAGCTCCCCCAACCATAATTTGGAGAATTGTTTGTGTTATAATGCCATCAACTGTATATCTTCCTTGTATTAGCGTATTAAAGTTTATACCACTTCCTGTTAATGTTTCTATATTATGTAGTGGTTCTTTTTTATCTATTTCTGTTTTTAAATCACTTGCTTTTCCTAGATATGTGCCTTTAAGTAGTCTTGTATCAATGTCGGCTTTTAAGGTTGCCGCATCACCATTATAAGTACTTTTATCTAATTTATTACTACTTAAATTAGTTAATGTCTGGTTAGTTGTTTCAGCATTTTGGTCTAATTTTGTAAAATTAGGCTCAAAAACATCAGTTACTACACTACCTTTATCTGTTTTATTCGGAATCCAAAGCTGAAGAAATTTAGTAAATACCCCTTGCATTAATCTCACCTCTTTCATATCTTAATTTTTCTAATTCTTCATATGTTTTTTCTTCTAATTGCTCATATGTAAAATCTTCCCAATACTGATCTTTTGTAAGTTCAAATCTTATTCCAGCAGCTTTTAACCTCAATAATATTTTTTTTACGCTCTCTTCTTGCAATTCTGTAGGATAGACAACTTCTATTTTTCTTGTTCCTACATTATTTACATTTATTCTTTCATAATTATAATTAAAATAACCAGATAAGCCTCTTATTATAGTATCTGTATCTCCAAGACTTCCAAAGGCTAATTTTAGACTTCTTATTCTATTTAAATAATCAATATCATTATCCCCTTGCCTATATTCTTCATAGTCAGATCCATAATAATCAATTGATTTTCCAAAAATAAAATCTATATCTTTTACTTTTTCAGTATCTTCTATAGCTTTAAAAAGTTCATTTAATTCATCTGTTATGGTTTCCATAATTGCAGCTATAATATTATTATCAATATTATATGAAGATGGTAGCTTATAAGCCAATTCCCCTTTTTCTATTTTCTTTAATACATCACTTACTGGCATTATCCTACCACCTCAATTGTATCTGCATCACAGTAATAATATTCTCCTATTGGGATATCTACATTTGCAGTTCCAACAGGATTAGGGCTTAAACCAACAGTAGCGTTTAATTCCAAAATATTATTAGATACGCTATATGCTCGAGATTCTATTTGGTTCACTACTATTCTTCTTGCTTGACTTTTCATTCCTCCCTTTTGAATAGATTCTATATAATCTATAATTACATTCTTTATGTCTGCTTTTAATTGTTCTGTTACAGTTCCAACAGCAGCAGTATCAGTTATATTTATTTTTATATAGAATTGTACCTTAGTCATCATATAAAATCTTTCTGTTGTAACTTGTCCTCCTGAGTTTTCAACTTCATATGTTCTATCTCCTTCACTTTCTATTCCAGCAGCTTTATATTTATGGATTATTTTTGCTACTTCTTCAGAATCTACTCCATCTATATAAGTTCTTATATGTCCTGGTTTTATTCCATTTAAATCAATTTCATCTGTTGTATTTTCTAAAACTAAAACATTATTTATTGTTGTTAATTTTAATAATTCTGCTGTTATTGTGTCAACTGTAGATCCACCTTTACTTTGACGGCTTGTTCTTATCCTTTCTCTGTAATATATATCCTTTTCAATTCCTTCTCCTCCACTTGCTGGTGTTATATTTGAAACAGATACAACTCCTACAATATTGTTTACAAGTTCAGATATTTCTCCTATTATAGAGTTATAATCATTTCCGTATTCTGTAGCTATAGCTTGAACTTCTCCTTTAAGTGAACTTCCAACAGTTAAATTTTGAGTAGTCATATAAGTTAATTCAGTATCTCTTTTCTTGACCAATGTATTCTTAGGAATACTCATTTCCCTATCTGTTATAAATTCTAATGTTGTAACAGAATATTTCCCTTGACTTCTAGGAACTGGAGGTTCTTCATCTTTCCCATGATAATCCAATTGAATACCTGCTGATGAATCTAAATAAGCTGAATAATATGCTTGTTTTATTCCTTCCCATGCCTTTGATATTTCATTTGCTGTTATTGCAATTATTGCCCCTTCTGGCGTATAAATACCAAATTCCCATTCCAGTCCAAACTTTGTTTTTAATTTTTCTTCCATACTTTTGAGTATATCTGAATAGGTTTTTAATACAAATCCTTGTTCTGTAACTCCAAATGACATCACTACCCCCTTTTACTCACTTCTATAGTATATTCATTCTCATCTGTAGCTATAACCTTAAAATTTATATTTAAAGAGTTTTTTGTTAAATCTTGATAAACGTTCAATTCTTTTATCTCACTTACTCCTTTATCATTATTTAACATATCTCTTATAGCAGTTTTTGCCATTTTCACTTGATCTTCTCCTGTTTCTGAAAATATTTCTTTCCAAGGAATACCCTCATTTTTATCTAAAAACCATTCACCTTTCATTAATTCAGTTTTGAGTATCAGCCTTTGCTGAACATCCTCAGTTTTATTCGCTATTTTAAGGTGCATGGAATTGCCAAATTCTAAATCTCTTGTATTTAAATTTAATTTTAACGCCATTTCTCACCTCTTTATTTAGGAGCTCCTGTATTAGTAGGGCTTCCATCTCCTGGTCTATAACTATGTGTATGTCCTTTCCCTGATACTCCTGCAAAAGTTACATCTGTTGTTCCATTTATCATTGGAGCTTCTACTTTTTTACCAGCTGTTATATTGTCTGTTGCTATTACAGTTTTACATTCTATTACCGCATTAGGTGCTTTTATAGATGTAGCATTTAAAGCTGTTATAATCTCAACTGTAGTATCTATACTTCCATCTGCTTTAAATACTATTTTATGTCCTGTTTTCTTGTTTATTATCAATAAATCATCAGCATTATCAGAAGGCATATTGTCATATTCTCCATCTATAGTTCCAATTATTATTCCATCACTCATATTAAATCTACCGTTTTTAGTTACGCTTTCAGGCTTTTTTGTAGTTAATATTTTTTCTAAGCTTACTTCAGAAAATCCTATTACTACTAAATCTCCTTTTTGTAATGGATGCCTTATTGCAAAAGTAGAATCATTTAAGAAACATACTGGACATCTATCTATAGGTTGTGGCTGGACTTCTTGACCTGCTATAACTGGTCTAGCTAATGGTAAAACAGAAGCTTCCATTTTTACTGGGTCAAATGACAATATAGTTCCTGGTATAGTTGTATGTATATTATTTAATGTAACTAATTGCCAATTATCCAATATTTCATATAAAGTTGTAGGATTACTTTCATTTTTATTAGTCATAATAATCTTCCTCATATTCATCATCAAAGTTAAAACATTCTATTGTAGTTTCAAATTTTAACCTACTATAGTAATGTTCTACTGCTGTTATAGTGGTTTCTAGTACTTCACCATCATGTTTTTTTACTTTAAGTTTCATATTCTCCTGTAAAATATTATTCAAATAAGTTACAAAGATATATCCTTTCTTAGTCTTTCTAATACTTTTAAGTCCTGTGTCTGCTGATATCTCTGTTGTAAGGTTTTCATATCCTTTTTTTACAAAGAATATCTTATTTTTATTAATAGAAACTTGTGCGTTTACCTGTAAAGCTAATTTACTAAGTTCAGATTTTAAAGTTCCTTGTGCATTAAATCCTCTAGTATATACATAATCTTTACAATTTATAACTCCTAATCCAAAGCTACTAGATACCATTATATTTTTCACTATCTCTCTCAATGAAGTTCCAGGAGCAAAGTTTTTATTTACTATCTCACTTGACCAGCCTCTATTCCCTTCAGTGCAAGTCAATTCAACTCCATCACTGCTATTTTCTTCTGCTTTATCTATTTCTCCATAAAAGATTATTCCTTTTGCATCTGTTTTATACCCTGCCATTATTGTTATTTTAGCTGGTGTTTTTCCTTCAGGAACATCTGCTAATTTTATAAGCATAGATTTAGTATTCTTATTTAAATAGCTTATATTTACTAAAGCAGTGTTAGATTCAATTTTAGAATTTCTTTTAATTGAAAAGCTTATTGTATTATTAAAGTTTGTGTATACTTTATCATTTATTCTTATCTCCACATCTGGTATAAAATTAGTTACCAAGCTGTTCTAACCCTCCTTTTATTTCTCCTACTACCATTTGCCAGTCTTTACCTAAACTAAAGATATCAAAGTAGGCATCTATAGCTTTTTCTGTCATTGGAAGCAGTTTTAAACTAAAATCTACACCAGGTATCATATTCGCTAACAGTTCAACATTTCCTAAAAGGTTTTGACCTGCTGCTAAATATTGCCCTGCTCCATCTAAGATTTCTAATGTTCCATCAACTAAAATATTAAAGTTCAAAAATTTATCTCCTAATGGTGTTAATATACTCTCTGATATGTTGTTTTTTATATTTTCTAAATTTCCAAAGTCAAGACACTTTAGATTAAATAAGCCATTTGTATCTGTTTTTATTCCCATACCTTCTAAAGCTCCTAATGTCATATCAGGTAGAAAAGTACCGCCTACTGTAACCGTTTTTAATGGCTTTTCTACGTATTTCATATTTCTTTGTTGTTTAGCTTCGGCTGTCTGTCCTGCCTCTGCTTTTTGGGTCAATAGGGCTTGTTTAAATCCAACCTTAACTATAAATCCATCTTCAAATGTTTCCCAGTCTGTTAATCTTTGCAACATCATATTTTCATATATTATCCCCTCTTGCAAGTCCTCTACTGTTACAAGATTTTCTGGACTGTAAAATAAATCTTCAAGGATTTTCCTTTTCTCCCTTGGATCTTCTCCTTCTGCTTGTATCTTATAATAAATCTCAAAGCTAAATTCTACAGGATTAAGAGTATTGTTATCTGTTGCTACTGTCTTATCTTCCATGATTTCACTGGGAGAATAGGATGTAAAAGATGGTGGTATTGGCGAATTGTGGAATATAGTATCTTTTATTTTTACCATATCTTACCTCCCATTAATTAATAAATCTTCCATTGAAAGTTTTTTATTCCAGCTAGTATCTATCATTTCTTGAAACTTTTCTTCCATAGTTTTTGAAAGTAGTTCAATATTTTCTTTGTCTTTAAATTCTCCTCCGCTTATTTGAAGAGTAAAATTAACTACTGGTTTTTCTTTTGTTCCATAATATGTTCTATCTATTCTTTCTTGTACTCATGGGAAAGACTGAGATACCCAAATTTTTCTTCTGTCCTGTTTCTTTCTTCTTTCGATAAAAAGCCTCCGTTTGCCAAAAGAGAATTAGTTAAATATTCAACTTTACGATTTGATGGTTCATAAAACATATTGTATCTATCAACAGAGCTAGCGAGGTATTCTCTTTGCTTCGTTTGTGCTAATAATTCATATTCTCCTCTTTTTATTAATTTTTCATCTACAAAATTTATCGGTTTATCAACACCTATTGTGGGAAACATTTCTTCTTTCCAAAATTGAAGAGACCCAACTCCTAATTTTCCTAGATCTTTCATATATCCCCAAGCCCCTGTAACACGTTTTTGATTATCTGTTTTCTCGTTTTCCAAATCTTCTCTTATAGATTTAGTTCCTTCTTTCAATATGTTGATAAAATCCCAAGCTACTGGCTCAAAAGTATCTCCCAATATTCTTTTTAAAGCATCTCTTTCACTTTCTAATCCTCTTTTCAATCCACCTATGCCAGCTTCCATATATTTAGCCATTTGGCTTGTTTTACCATTAGCACCATCTATTGCATCACCGTAAGCTATAATGTTGTCGATTCCTTCTTTAAATAAAATGTTCATTCCTGACATCGCTTCCATGCCAAAAACTTGTTGCATAAAAAACGCTCTATCCTTTTCTGTCATTTTTTCTGTTTTCTTCTCTATTAATGACATAGCTTCGTTCATTCCAATAAATTTTTTTGTTTTCTTATCAAAAAGTTCAATATTGTATTTTCTTAATTGTTTTGCTGCCATTTTTGATGGAGCTTGTAATCTCAAAAATGATGCTCTCAGTGTTGTCCCTGCTTGACTTGCTTTTATACCGCTGTTAGCCAAAACTCCTATATAAGCATTCAAATCAGCAAACTCTAAACCTGCATTTTTTGCAACTGGGGCAACATATTTCATAGCTTCACCCATTTGAGCAAAGTTAGTATTAAAAGCTGTTGTAGTATATACCATTCTATCTGTTACAAAATCAATTTCATTAGCCATATAGCCATAAGATGAGGCTGTATCTGTTGCTATGTCTGATACAAGTTGCATAGATTCACCAGTTGCCCTTTGGGCTGCTACAACAGTTCCACTAGCCGCTTGTATCTCTTTTAAATTATATCCAGCTAACGCTAAGTATTCTTGTGCATCTGAAACTGCTTTACCTGTAGTGTTGAATTGCAAAGCTACCTCACCAGTACTTTTAGCTAAACTTTTCATTTCAAAATTAGTTAAATTAAGTTTAGACCCTGTTTTTCTTAAAGAATCATCAAATTCTACATAAGTTGCAACCGACTGACCTATGAAATCTGATGTTTTCTTAAAAGCATATCCGACGCTTACTATTCCAGCAGCCTTGCCAATTAAATTACCCATTCCCTTTTCAACAAAATTTATTTCTTCTGAAGCTTTTTTAGCTTCCTTCCCAAACTTTTGAAATTCTACTTTCCCTTTTACTACACCTTCAGGATTAACTTTATAATCTATTTCAAAAAACATTCCTGCTATTTTACCAGCCATAGTTCCTCCTTTTTTAAATTTTTGTATAAAAAAAATCCCCCAGCAATTGAATACCGAGGGATAAAACAAATTATTTATTCTTTATTTTGGTTATTTTTCAATTCTCTAAGTTCTTCTAATACTTCTTTTAAAAGTTTTTCTGTATTGGTTTCTTCTTTTAAGCTTCCGAAAGTTATACTGTTTATAACCAGCTGAATTACATATACGGTTAGAAAAACAATAACAAAAATACTGTAAAATATTGTAACTAAAGGAGATATTACAACAGATACCATTGTTATTATAAGAGCACCTATAATTCCTAAAACGATTAATAATATTAAAGTCTTTAATGCAACTCCCATTATATCTAAATCTGATTTAACTTTAAACCTCATAAATTTACTCCTTATTCATATATTATCGAAAAATTGCTACTCCATGTATAACGTCCGCTAGTATAACTATATTCATAAATACATTCATATGAAACCAAACCATTTATTTTTCTTCTTTCACTTCTTTTTTCATTCATTTTCTCTAATTTTTCAGGTTTTATTTTCCCTAATATTTTCACTTCCCCAGTAGCATAACTTCCAATCTTTTTCATGCTTATAACATGAGCTGATGTTCCAACTTCTTCTAGTCCTCTACTTTCTATTTCGTTTTTCAATATACCTTCTTCTAACGTTTTAACTACTTCAGGTTCTATCACCTTATATTCTTTAAATGGGTTGCTGATTTCTGATATAATTTCATCAGGTTTCACAAGATTACATCCTGTTAAAATTGAAGCTAAAGCCATAAATAAAATTAATTTCTTCATAACACTCTCCTTTTATGTAATTCATATACTATAATTTTACCTCACATCACATAAAAGTCAAGGCATTTTATTAATTAAAATCCCCCAGTAGAAATACTAGGGGATTGATTTTATTCTTTAGTTGTAAGTTTCTTTTGCTCTAATGGTTTTTTAATTTTTTCTGAATTTTTTACGCACCTGTTTTCTCAGCCCGCCGCCGACATGCCAAAGCACCGGGAGGCTCAATGCCCCCGGTGCTTTTCTTTGCGCTTTTGCTGATGCTTGGCGTATCGCTCGGCTTGCTCGCGCTCGCGTTCCTCGCGGGTGCGGACGCGCCGCGCTTCCTTGCCCTGTTCGCGCTGGGCGGCAAGGGCCTGTTGCGCCTTGGTGCCCACGCCCGTCGCTTGCAGTTCACGCTTAACCGCGCGCTGCATGCGCTTCGGGTTGACGCGCCGCTCGCTTTGGCCATCGGCACGAACCGGCGGACTGAATCGAAGGCGCCGCCAATTCTGCAACAGAAAGGCGTACACCTCATAATCCCGCGGCTCCGCGCCAAACATCCACTTGCAGGCCTCATACCTGCCTTCCGTTTCCCGTTCGTAAACGCCGACCCAAAACGGATCGTCGAAAAAAACGGTCACACGGCTTTGAACCTTACGCATGGTCCATTCCTCCTTTAGGTATCGCTCTGCA
>ERZ791611.1821-NODE-1821-length-11969-cov-2.683062_pt1 | contig 11969 bp, 12 predicted proteins | sample MGYA00510275_ERZ791611 | MGnify/ENA primary metagenome ERZ791611 (study PRJEB30046, sample SAMN00791912) | human gut metagenome | study: EMG produced TPA metagenomics assembly of the A metagenome-wide association study of gut microbiota in type 2...
TATTTACGGCTTATCGGTAACAGGGCTTATCGACCCGAATCGCGTGTCAGCTGTTTTGTCTCCCCGGGAAGACAAAGGATCGTGTGGACGATCACTTCAATCCCGCGGGCGCGGAGGTCGTTTACTGCCCGTTCAAAAACAGGAAGTTCATAACCTCTGCGGATATAAGCGGCAGTATCGGCATGGATGGTCTGCAGTCCAAGCTCAACCCAGACCGGTTTGATCCGGTTGATCCGCTCCAGTAAAGCAAGAATATCCTCATCCAGACAGTCCGGTCGGGTCGCAATGGACAAAATCCGTACGTCCGGGTCTGAAACTGCCTGCATATAGATCTTTTCCAGATATTCCACAGGAGCGTAGGTATTGGTGAAAGCCTGAAAATAAGCGATATATGCGTGCACCGGGCGTTTGCTTTTCAGAAGTTGTTTCCCATGTGCAAGCTGTTCGGAAACAGAGCAGCTTGCGGAACCGGCAAAGTCACCGGATCCATTGGCGCTGCAGAAAATACAGCCGCCGCTTCCGATCGTTCCATCCCGGTTGGGACAGGTCATACCGCCGTCCAGTGCGATACGGTACACTTTTTCACCGTATCGCTTCTTTAAGTCATAGTCCATGGAATGATAACGTTTTTCACCCCAGCGTGTCTGTATGTTATGCCTGTTTTCGACCAAGATCAATCTCCTTAAAAAGTTCGTTGTAGACTGTGGCTGCAAGCTGCCTTTTCAGATCAGTTCTTTTACAGCACGGCTGACTGCGTCCGCAACACGCGGGTCAAATGCTTCCGGGAGGATATTGTCTTCACTGAGATCCTCATCCGCCACAAGCCCTGCGATCGCTTTCGCAGTGGCAAGCTTCATCTCTTCTGTGATCTGTGCGGCGCGTCCCTCAAGAGCCCCTTTGAAGATGCCCGGAAATGCAACGACGTTGTTGACCTGATTCGGAAAATCCGAACGACCGGTACCGACAACTTTTGCACCGGCAGCTTTTGCCAGATCCGGCATGATCTCCGGAACCGGATTTGCCATTGCAAAGAGGATCGCATCCTTATTCATGGAAGCGACCATGTCCTGTGTTACAATATTCGGAGCAGAGACGCCGACGAAGATATCCGCGCCTTTTAAAGCGTCTGCCAGAGTGCCGGTTTTTCCGTCCAGATTGGTGACTTCCGCCATCTGTTTCTGCATCCAGTTCAGATTTGGAGAGGACTGGCTGATGATTCCGTTGATATCGCACATGGTCACATGAGAGAACCCATAGGTCAAAAGCAATTTTGTGATGGCAACCCCGGCAGATCCTGCACCGTTGATTACAACCCGGCAGTTTTCTTTTTCTTTTCCGGTTACTTTCAGCGCGTTGATGATTCCGGCAAGCACAACGATCGCGGTGCCATGCTGGTCATCGTGGAAAACCGGGATATCAAGAAGCTCTTTTAAACGTTCCTCGATCTCAAAACAGCGCGGAGCGGAGATGTCCTCCAGATTGATCCCTCCGAATGCAGGGGCAATGTTGACGACTGTCCGGATGATCTCTTCGGTATCCTGAGTATCTAAGCAGATCGGAACCGCATTGACGCCGCCGAATTCTTTGAAAAGAACTGCTTTCCCCTCCATCACCGGCATTGCTGCTTTGGCTCCGATGTTGCCGAGACCAAGAACAGCGCTTCCGTCGGAAACGACAGCGATCGTATTCGCTTTGATCGTATATTTGTAAGCGGCATCCGGATTTTTGGCGATGACTTTGCATGGTTCCGCAACGCCCGGTGTATAGGCGATCGCAAGATCTTCACGAGAATTGACGTGGGATTTTGCGGTTGTCTCGATCTTTCCGTTCCATGTTTCGTGCATCTGTAATGCTTTTTCACTGTTTGTCATAGTTTTGTACCTCATTGTCTTCCTATACTTATGGAAAATATCATATCACTGTTGTCTTATATACGCAAGAAAGAAAAAAGCCTTTTCTTTTCGGAGATTTTGGTGTATACTGAAAAAAGATTTTAATTCTTTTGTGTCAATTCAGACTCAAGTTCCCGAATTAACGTTAAAATACAAAACAGATTCCACAGTCATTTTTAAGAAAGGAAAAGCAGTATATGACAAGAGAAAAATATGAATCTTTACCGCTTGCAACACTCAAAGATCTGGCAAAGGCAAGAAAGATGCGCGGTATTTCGACAATGAAAAAGAGCGATCTGATCGATGCGATGCTGGCACAGGATGAGAAAGAGAAGCAGGAAGTGGCGCAGGCAGAAGCCAAAGAAGAAGTAAAAGAATCGTTTAAAGAGAAGAAAGAGGAGACAGACGTTGAGCAGCTGGACAGCGGAAAGGTTGCGAACGGGATTCTGGAGGTTCTTCCGGATGGGTTTGGATTTATCCGATGTGAGAATTATCTGCCGGGAGAGAATGATATTTATGTATCTCCGTCCCAGATCCGCAGATTTAATTTAAAGACAGGAGATATCCTGACCGGGAATATCAGGGTGAAGACACAGTCGGAAAAATTCAGCGCACTGCTGTATGTAACGACGATCAACGGACTGCGCCCGGCAGAGGCGATGAAGCGTCACAATTTTGAAGATTTGACGCCGATTTTCCCGAACCGGCGTATCGCACTGGAAAATGAACAAAGCACGACAGCGATGCGGATCATGGATCTGCTTTCTCCGATCGGAAAAGGACAGCGTGGTATGATCGTGTCCCCGCCGAAAGCAGGTAAGACAACCCTTTTAAAAGAAGTAGCGCTTTCCGTACAGAAAAGCGAGCCGGATATGCATCTACTGATTCTTTTGATCGATGAGCGTCCGGAGGAAGTGACGGATATCAAGGAGGCGATCGAGGGAGAGAATGTCGAAGTGATCCACTCTACGTTCGATGAGCTTCCGGATGCGATATACGGCAAGCGGCCAAGCGAAAGCGTTAAGTATTCCACCTGGGGAGCACCACAAGAGGGTATCGGAGATGGTGATCGAGCGCGCGAAGCGTCTTGTGGAGCATGGAAAAGATGTAATGATTCTGTTAGACAGCATTACGAGGCTGGCACGGGCGTACAATCTGGTTGTGCCTCCGTCCGGACGTACACTTTCCGGAGGTCTTGATCCGGCGGCGCTTCATATGCCGAAGCGTTTCTTTGGTGCGGCGCGTAATATGCGCGAGGGAGGAAGCCTGACGATCCTTGCGACAGCGCTTGTGGAGACCGGAAGCAAGATGGACGATGTTGTCTATGAAGAGTTTAAAGGAACCGGTAATATGGAACTTGTTCTGGACCGGAAGCTGCAGGAGAAGCGTGTGTTCCCGGCTATTGATATTCCGAAATCCGGGACAAGACGGGAAGATCTGCTTTTGAGCAAAGAGGAGCAGGATGCGGTTTATATCATCCGCCGTGCGATGAACGGAATGAAAGCGGACGATGCGGTGGATAATCTTCTCAATATGTTCTCCAGAACAAAAGACAACGCGGAATTGGTCAAGATGGTAAACCGGCAGAAATTTATATAAGAATTTATGATAAAAAGAACTTGCAAATCTAAAAATGATATGCTACAATAAGCAAGATGTTTAGCGAAAAATATTATTTTTTAAATAGAGAGGTGAAAATCATGAGAGAAGGTATCCATCCAGAGTACCATCAGGCAACAGTAACTTGCAACTGCGGTAATACATTCGTTACAGGTTCTACAAACGAAAGCATTCACGTAGAAATCTGTTCCAAGTGCCATCCGTTCTACACAGGACAGCAGAAAGCTGCACAGGCACGCGGACGTGTTGACAAGTTCAACAAGAAGTATGGTATCAAATAAGAAACACATACAGCAGGCTGAGATTATTATCTCAGCCTGTTATTGTATCTGAGGAGATTATATGAAATCATCAAATATAGGAGGACAGGCGGTCTTAGAGGGGATCATGATGAAGAACAAAGACCGTTATGCCGTTGCAGTGCGCAAACACGATCAGGAGATCGAGGTTGACGTACAGGAATATAAAAGCATTGTCCCGTGGAAGGCGGTTTCCAAAATTCCGTTTATCCGCGGAATTTTCAGCTTCGTGGATTCTCTTGTGCTGGGGATGAAGACATTGATGTATTCGGCGAGTTTTTTCGAGGATGAAGAGGTCGATGCAAAAGAGCTGACTGAAGAGGAAGCGGAAAAAGAGGAGAAAAAAGAGCGGATTTTGATGAATCTGACCGTCGCTTTTTCTGTGGTGCTTGCGATCGGGATTTTTATGGTACTGCCATATTTCCTGAGCAATCTCGTGCGGAGTTATGTTGCTTCGCACTGGGTACTTACGATCGTAGAGGGTGTGATCCGGGTAGGGATCTTTCTGGCGTATATTGCGCTCATATCCAGAATGAAAGATATCCAGCGGACATTTATGTATCATGGAGCGGAACATAAATGTATCAACTGTATCGAACATGGGCTGGAACTGAATGTGGAAAATGTACGGAAAAGCTCCAGACAGCACAAACGCTGTGGAACCAGTTTTTTATTTTTTGTGATGATCGTCAGCATCATATTCAGCTTTTTCATTACGGCAGAATCACAGGTTTTGCGCGTGCTGCTTCGGATCGCGATGCTGCCGCTGATCGCAGGCGTATCTTATGAGATCATCCGTCTGGCAGGAAACAGTGATCACTGTCTTGTAAATTTCCTGAGCAAACCGGGACTTCTGATCCAGAATATGACGACGAAAGAGCCGGATGACAGTATGATCGAAGTGGCGATCCGTGCGGTGGAAGCCGTGTTTGACTGGCGGGCGTATGAAAATGAAACTTTCGGCACGCAGTACGGAGAAGATGCAGAACAGAGGAAGCATGCGGAACAACAGGAAAATACGGATGCAGCCGATCCAAAAGAGGATGAAGTATGATGACTGTCAGAAAAGCATATGAATGGGGATCAGAAATCCTTGCGAAAAGCGGAATTGAAGAGGCACAACTGGATGCCTGGTATCTGCTGGAGTTCGTGACCGGGATGTCGCGGGCGGTTTATTTCGCGGATGCAGACCGGAAGATGGCGGAGGAAAAGGAAGCGCAGTACGCTACGTTGATCAAGAAACGCTCTAAACGGATCCCGCTGCAGCATCTGACCGGCGTGCAGGAGTTCATGGGACTGGAATTTCAGGTGAATGAGCATGTGCTGATCCCACGTCAGGATACGGAAGTGCTGGTGGAAACCGCGTTGGATTTTTTGAAACAGCGCGGGGGAAAGAATATGGAAATTCTGGATCTGTGTACCGGATCCGGGTGCATTTTGCTGAGTCTTCTTTTCCATGCACAGCAGGAACGGCGCGAGGACAGTGTGTCCGGCGTGGGCACAGACATTTCGGGGGATGCGTTGAAAGTGGCCAAAGAGAACGGAAAACGGCTTGGGATCGATGCGATATGGAAACAGGGAGATCTGTTTGAAGCGCTTGGGACGACAGAAGAAGTCAGATCCGAAACATATCGGTTTGATCTGATCGTCTCGAATCCGCCGTATATCCGCAGCGATGTGATCGAAACGTTGCAGCCGGAAGTGCGGGATCATGATCCGTATCTTGCATTGGACGGAAAAGAAGACGGCTTATTTTTTTACCGCAGGATCATAGAAGCAAGCGCTTCTTATTTAAAAGACGGCGGATGGCTGATGTTTGAGATCGGATCCGATCAGGGGGATGCGGTTTCGGGCATGATGCAGGCAGCCGGTTTTCGGTCGGTGTCGGTAAAAAAGGATCTTGCAGGACTTGACCGCGTGGTGTCCGGCATGTATGATAAGTGCGAAGGTTTTTAAAATAAGAAAGAAAAGAAGCATTGACGATAGAGAGAAAGGAATAAGAGGTTATGTTTGACAGATTGGAAGATTTACTGATTCGATACGAAGAAGTCATGGGCGAACTTCAGGAACCGGATGTGGCAAATGATGCAGAACGTTTCCGAAGACTGATGAAAGAGCAGAGTGATCTGGCTCCGATCGTGGAGGCGTACAAAGAATATAAACAGTGTAAGCAGAATGTGGAAGACAGTCTTATGATGCTGGAAGAAGAATCCGATGAGGAGATGCGTGAACTGGCAAAAGAAGAACTGAATGATTCCAAAGCACGGATCGAAGAGTTGGAGCGGGAATTGAAGATCCTGCTTCTGCCGAAAGACCCGAACGATGAGAAGAACGTTATTCTGGAGATCCGCGCGGGCGCAGGCGGAGACGAGGCGGCGCTGTTCGCTGCGGAAGTATATCGGATGTATGTGCATTATGCGGAGAGCCGCAGGTGGAAAGTGGAGATGATCTCGTTAAATGAGAACGGGATCGGCGGATTCAAAGAGTGTGTCTGCATGATCACCGGACAGGGGGCATATTCCCGCCTGAAATATGAGAGCGGCGTACATCGTGTACAACGTGTTCCGGAAACGGAAAGCGGCGGAAGAATCCATACATCCACGATCACCGTTGCGATCATGCCGGAAGCGGAAGAAGTTGACGTGGAACTGGATATGAACGACTGTAAATTCGACGTATTCCGTGCGTCCGGAAACGGAGGTCAGTGTGTCAACACAACAGACTCCGCGGTACGTCTGACACATATTCCGACCGGAATCGTAATCTCCTGTCAGGATGAGAAGTCACAGCTTAAGAACAAGGATAAGGCGCTGAAAGTCCTGCGTTCCCGTCTGTATGAGATGGAACTTGCGAAACAGCATGACGCTGAGGCTGAGGCAAGAAGAAGCCAGATCGGGACAGGTGACCGTTCCGAGAAGATCAGAACTTATAACTTCCCACAGGGACGTGTGACCGATCATAGAATCAAACTGACACTGCACAGACTTGAGAATATTTTAAATGGTGACCTGGATGAGATTATTGACAGTCTGATCGCAGCAGATCAGGCAGCTAAATTAAGTAACCTGCAGGATGAAGAATAGATTTTGGGGAGAAGGTAAACAGGAGGAAAATATTTATGCAGAAATCAGCACTTGTAATTATGGCGGCAGGAATCGGAAGTCGTTTTGGAAAGGGAATCAAACAGCTTGCGCCGGTAGGACCGTGCGGAGAGATTATCATGGACTATTCTATCCATGATGCACTGGAAGCTGGATTTAACAAAGTAGTATTTATCATCCGCAAGGATCTGGAAGAGGAATTCCGCAAAGTGATCGGTGAGCGTATCGAGAAGATCACAGAAGTAGAATATGTATTCCAGGAACTTGATGATCTGCCGGAAGGCTTCACCAAACCAGCTGACCGCACGAAACCATGGGGAACCGGCCAGGCCGTACTTGCTGCGAAGAAAGTACTGGATGAGCCATTTATCGTAATCAATGCAGATGACTACTATGGAAAGGAAGCCTATATAAAAGTTCATGATTACCTTATTCAGGAACAGCCAAAAGACGGCAGGATTCATATCTGTATGGCAGGTTTCAGACTTGGCAACACATTAAGTGATAACGGAAGTGTTACAAGAGGAATCTGCAACATTGAGAATGGACAGCTTACAGGTGTGGATGAAACACATGATATATTTAAGACTGCTGATGGCGCTGAGGCAAGAAATGCAGATGGAAGCGTACGAAAACTTGATGTAAAGGATCTGGTTTCCATGAACATGTGGGGTCTGACCCCGGACTTTATGGAAATCCTTGAGAAAGGTTTCGTAGAATTCTTAAGCAGCCTGGCTCCGGATGATATTAAGAAAGAATATCTGCTTCCAATTCTGGTAGATCAGCTGATCAAGAACGGCAGCGCCAGCGTGGATGTCCTGGAGACAAAGGATACCTGGTTTGGCGTAACTTATCAGGAAGATAAAGAAGCAGTGATGGAAGCATTTAAAAATCTCACAGATGCAGGTGTATATCCGCAGGGACTTTATAAATAAAAGAGTAACTGCAATGGCAGAGGGCTGAATAGTTGTAAAAAAGATAAATGTATACAACTGTGTAAGTGAAAGGAGAGTTATATTATGGGAAAATATTTTGGAACAGATGGATTTCGAGGAGAAGCTAATGTCAAACTGACAGTAGACCATGCGTTTAAAGTAGGACGTTATGTAGGCTGGTATTACGGAAGAGACCATAAAGCCAAGATCGTAATCGGTAAAGATACAAGAAGAAGCAGCTATATGTTCGAGTATGCACTTGTTGCAGGTCTGACTGCATCCGGTGCAGATGCATATCTTCTTCATGTAACGACTACTCCGAGTGTTTCCTATGCAGTACGTACAGAGGATTTTGACTGTGGAATCATGATCTCTGCAAGTCACAATCCATTTTATGATAATGGAATCAAGCTCCTTAACGGCAATGGACAGAAGATTGAAGCAGAGGTAGAGGCAAGAATCGAGGCATATCTTGATGGTCTGATCGAGGATCTCCCTCTGGCAACGAAAGAGGATATCGGACGTACCGTAGACTTTGCTTCCGGAAGAAACCGTTATATCGGACATCTGATTTCTATCCCAAGCCGTGATTTTAAGGGAATCAAGGTAGGTCTTGACTGTGCAAACGGAAGTTCTTCCGCTATCGCAAAGAGTGTATTTGATGCACTTCAGGCAAAGACTTATGTGATCAATAATCAGCCGGATGGTACAAATATCAATACGAACTGCGGTTCTACTCATATTGAAGTACTTCAGAAATATGTGGTGGATAATGGCCTGGATATCGGTTTTGCCTATGATGGTGATGCTGACCGCTGTATCGCAGTCGATCACAAAGGAAATGTGATTGATGGTGATAAGGTCATGTATGTATGTGGAAAATATCTCAAAGAGCAGGGAAGACTAAATGGCAACACGGTAGTAACAACTGTTATGTCAAACCTTGGTCTGTATAAATCTCTGGAAAGAGAAGGCATGAAGTATGAGCAGACTGCCGTAGGTGATAAATATGTTGCCGAGAATATGATGGAGAATGATTACAGTCTTGGCGGTGAGCAGTCCGGACATATCATTTTCAGCCGTTATGCCGCAACGGGTGATGGAATCCTTACTTCTCTGATGGTGATGGAGGCATGTGTAGAGAAGAAAGCAACTCTGTGTGATCTCGCAAAAGAGATGAAAGTTTATCCACAGCTTCTGAGAAATGTGCGCGTAGCAGATAAAAAGACGGCAAGAGAGAATCAAAATGTGGTTAAAGTTGTAAATGAAGTTGCCAAGAGTCTTGGCAGCGATGGACGTATCCTTGTACGTGAGAGTGGTACAGAGCCACTGATCCGTGTTATGGTGGAAGCCGGAACTGATGAGATCTGCCGCGAGAATGTTGAGCGAGTAGTGAAAGTAATGGAAGCAGAAGGTCTGATCGTTGACTGATCTGCAGGCAAAGGAATTGCATGAATAACAGAAAAACAGGATTGTTTCTGGCAGCAGCCTGTCTGAGTCTTACACTCTTGACAGGCTGCAGTGCAGAAAGTACGAAGAATTATAAGCAGGCAGCCCAGGATCTGGAAAATGGAAATTATGAGGTTGCACTGGAAGAATATGAGGCTGCGATATCTGCAGGTGTGAAGCCTGCCCAGTCATACAGGGGAGCAGGAGTGGCTCAGCTGAAACTGGGAAATTATGATGAGGCGGTAACATATTTTAGCAATGCCCTTGACTGTGACAAAGTTGGCAAGGCATTAAAGAAAGATATCCTTTCTTACAGGGCGGCGGCTTATCTGAAACTGAAAGAATATGAAGAGGCAATGGCAGACTGTCAGGCGCTGGCGGAATCTTACAATATGGATGCTGATCTGTATTTTCTGACAGGTGAGACTGCATTGGCTATGGATTCTTATGAAGAAGCTTCCTCTAATTTCGAGCAGGCATATGGCGAGGATGCGACCTATGACAGAGCACTCCAGATTTATGGAGCATATCTGGACAAGGATATGGAGGCAGACGGAACCCGTTATCTGGAAGCAGCATTATCCGGAAATGCGAAGAATGCGCAGGATCACTGTGACAGAGGCCGTGTTTATTATTACATGGATGATTATGAAAACGCGACAGCTGAGCTGAAACAGGCCATAGACGGTGATAATACAGAAGCTCTGGCACTTCTTGGAATGGTATACATGGATCAGGGAGACAGCGCGAATGCGAGGACAATGTTCCAGCAGTATGTATCACAGGCTGAGAATGGGGCAAAAGGATTCAACGGGCTTGCATTATGCGATATAGAGGACGGAGATTACGACAGTGCTCTTTCTAATATATCAAGTGGAATCCATGTGGCAGATGCAGAAGATATGCAGAGTCTGCTGTTTAATGAGATTGCTGTATATGAGAAGAAGCTGGACTTCCAGACTGCGCTGCAGAAAGCGAACGAATATCTGGGACTGTATCCGGATGATAAGACAGTGAAAAAGGAGCTGGCTTTTCTGAAGACCCGTGTAAGTGGGGAAGATAGCAGTGCTGATTCACAATTGTCTGATTAAGGAGATGTTATGGAAGAATTTGGAAAGCTGGAGGAACGGGTAGTTCTTGTAGGGGTTCAGACAGGTGATAACGACAACGTAGAGGAATCACTGGATGAGCTGGAAGAGCTTGCCTCAACTGCAGGAGCTGTCACAGTAGGTAAGATCATACAAAATCGCGAAGCAGTGCATCCGGGAACCTATATCGGTAAAGGTAAGATCGAGGAAGTGCGTGCGTTGGTGTATGCCATGGATGCGACCGGTATTATCTGTGATGATGAACTTTCTCCTGCACAGTTAAATAACCTGGAGCGTGAGCTCGACTGCAAGGTAATGGACAGAACATTGCTGATTCTGGATATCTTTGCGGCACGCGCTATCACCAGTGAAGGTAAGATTCAGGTAGAGCTTGCACAGCTCCGCTACAGAGCGGCACGTTTGGTTGGTTTGAGAGAATCTCTTTCCCGTCTGGGCGGAGGAATCGGAACGAGAGGTCCTGGTGAGAAGAAACTGGAGACGGACCGACGCCTGATCCGTACCAGAATTTCTGCACTGAAACAGGAACTGTCTCAGGTAGAGAAGCACAGAGAGCTGATTCGTTCCAGTCGTGCGAGAGGCAATATGAAGACTGCTGCAATCGTGGGATATACGAATGCAGGAAAGTCTACACTGTTAAATAAATTGACAGGTTCTGATGTCCTGTCTGAAGATAAATTGTTTGCAACACTGGACCCGACGACCAGACTGCTCAATCTGAAAGATGGGCAGCAGATTCTGCTGACGGATACGGTAGGATTTATTCATAAACTGCCGCATCATCTGGTAGAGGCATTCAAGAGTACACTGGAAGAGGCGAAATATGCGGATTACATTATCCACGTTGTGGATTCCTCGAATCCGCAGGCTGAGATGCAGATGCATGTTGTATATGAGACACTGCGCGAGCTTGGCGTTATGGGAAAGAAGATCATCACACTTTTTAACAAGCAGGATGCGCCTGGCGCTTCTGTGCTGAGAGATTTTAAGTCTGATTATACGCTGAAGATTTCTGCAAAGACAGGAGAGGGACTGGATGATCTCAATGACCTGCTGGAGAAGCTTCTGGCAGAAGAACAGATTTATGTAGAGCGCCTTTTCCCATACAGCGAAGCAGGAAAGATTCAGCTTATACGTGAGCATGGCCAGCTGATCTCGGAAGAATACACAGATGAGGGAATCGCTGTGAAGGCCAGAGTGCCGAAGGAAATTTATCCTAAAGTTGTGTAAATATATTCTGGAATGAGCTTTTCGGGATGAAACTTTTGATAATGAAGTTTTTGTAATAAACTTTTCAGAATGAACTTTCGGGAATCTGCTTTCTGAAATGAAAGTAAATTCAGAATGTAGATTAATGGGAACGTATGTTTATTTTGGGTTGGATATATGTTATACTGATTTTTGAAAATCGTTAGTATATTTATAGTTATTTTAACGGATTATTTGGCATAAAAGCAATAAACCGACGTATGCGCTTCAACAAGATATAACAAGGATTCTCCCACCTCTATAGGGACGCCGCTGAAAAACTGTTTTTTCATACTATATACAGTGTCTCAAAGTTGAT
>ERZ791611.1840-NODE-1840-length-11809-cov-2.678067_pt1 | contig 11809 bp, 8 predicted proteins | sample MGYA00510275_ERZ791611 | MGnify/ENA primary metagenome ERZ791611 (study PRJEB30046, sample SAMN00791912) | human gut metagenome | study: EMG produced TPA metagenomics assembly of the A metagenome-wide association study of gut microbiota in type 2...
GGAGCACACGCTCGGCCACGGCTGGCAACTGAACTACGGCACTGTCTACACCATCAGCCGCGACAACAGCAGGCAGATAACGGATGCGACCGAAAACATCATAAGCCGACGTGAAGACAACATCAACGTCTACGGGGGCATCAACCGCAATTTCTCCAAGAAACTGACGATGGAGGTTTCCTTGGCCGCCGAATATTATCACACACCTCTATGGCATCAATGGGATCTTTTCCCCACACTCAATCTCACGTGGTTGCCTGCCACGGGGCATGTGATACAGATGGGTGTGGGCAGCGACAAGCGCTATCCCCAATATTGGACGATGAACAACTTCGTGACCTATTCCAATGGCGGCTACAATGAGATAGTGGGTAATCCGGGGCTACGCCCGTCGGTGAAGTATCGGGCACAGTTTGTCTATGTGCTTCACAGCAAGTATCAGATGGTAGCATGGTATGCCCATTGCAAGGACTACTTTGTGCAGACTCCCTACCAGCGATCCGATCGGCTCACCATACAGTATCAGTATCTGAACTTCAACTATCAGCGACAGGTGGGCATACAAGCCTCCGCGCCTTTCAAGCCTTGGGGATGGTGGGATGCTCGCCTGACACTCATTGGAGTGTGGATGCAGGAGCGCGACGACGATTTCTACGACCTTTCTTTCAACCGAAGCATAGCCTATGGGATGACTACGATGCACAACACGTTCACGCTAGCCCGCCATTCCGAGCTTACGCTTTCTGTCGATGGGATGATACGTTCGAAGGCCCATCAGGCTACCTACGACCTGCCCCCTTCGGGCAATCTCGATCTCAGTCTGCGTTGTCTGTTTTGGAAGAAGCGGGCCGCCTTGCGACTGTTCTGTAACGACCTCTTCAAGACGGGGGGAATCAATCCGCGGATAGACTACCGTGGTCAGCGCCTCACCATGACTTTTGCCTGCTACCGTGAGCTGGGCCTCTCGTTCACCTACACCTTCGGAGGCTTCAAGGAGCGCAGCCGCGAGGAGATAGACACCTCACGATTCAGAAAGTGAAAGACGGTGGTGCGGCCACGAAAAAGCCTCCCCGTGGCAAGACATTTGCCTGCGGGGAGGCCTTTTTATGACTCATCTGTTCAGTCGCGTCATTCCACGACTATCACCAGTCACCCTTAAAGCATTGGAAATCAAGATTTTATTATTGTCCAGGATAATCAAATTGAGAACTTTCTGATGGAGAATTGAGAATTTCTGTTTGGAGAATTGAGAATTTTTGTTTAGTTTTGTAGCAGATTATTTATCATGGACAATATGTATAAAAGGTATCATTTCAATTTGGTTAAATCACGTTTGGAAGAACCACGGAGGTTTATCCAAGCGATAGTCGGGCCTCGGCAGATAGGCAAGTCGACCGTGGTAAGGCAGGTGTTGGAGGAAATACATATTCCTTACACCTTTGAGTCAGCTGATGCCGTAGACCCTAAAGACCGCGGATGGATCGCCGATCTGTGGGAGTCGGCTCGTTCACGGATGAAATATGGCGGTTTTGAGGAATATCTTTTAGTGATCGACGAGATTCACAAGATTGACGATTGGAGCAATCTGGTGAAAAAAGAATGGGACGTGGATACTTTTCATGGCATCCGCCTGAAAGTGGTGGTGCTCGGTTCTTCTCGATTGCTTCTCAAGTCAGGGCTCAATGAGTCGCTTGCAGGTCGGTTTGAATTGATTCGCATGACCCACTGGAGCTATCAGGAAATGCGTGATGCCTTCGGTTTCACATTAGAGCAATATATCTATTTTGGTGGCTATCCGGGCAGTGCTCCACTCATAGGTGACGAGCCGAGATGGCTCGGCTACATGCGCGATGCCATAGTCAACCCCTCCATCGAGAAGGACGTGTTGCAGACAAAGGTTATCTATAAGCCTGCACTCATGAGGCAGATGTTTGAGCTGGGGTGCAGCTATGCGGGGGAAGAACTCTCGCTCAACAAGATGCTCGGTCAGTTGCAGGATGCCGGCAACGTGACCACACTTGCCAGTTACTTGGAAACTCTGTCTGAAGCGGAGCTGCTTTGTGGAATGAGGAAGTATGCCAACGATCAGGCACGCAAGTATAATTCCATCCCTAAACTGATGACCTACAATTCCGCGCTGTTCACCGTCAACTCGGGTAGGGGCTTTGCCCACGAGTTAGTCGCTCCGAAGAGATGGGGACGCTGGGTGGAAACAGCCATCGGCGCCCAACTGCTCTGCCATGCCGAGGAGGATAACTATAAGGTGTATTACTGGCGGGAAAACTCGCAGGAAGTGGATTTCGTCCTGCAAAAGGGTGACAGTCTCGTGGCTATCGAGGTAAAAAGTGGACGAAGGACGATGAACAGCGGACTCTCCACGTTTCGTGACAAGTTTCATCCTACCACTTCAATGGTTGTCGGCACAGGCGGCGTACCATTGGATGAGTTTCTGCAGGTAGGGGTGGAGAAGCTGTTCTAATGACTCTCGGGACGGCCTTTTAAGACGTATGAACAGGCTATCTGATCAGTTCCACCATCACTGCATCGCTCACATAGAGCCCCTTGCGCGTGAGCGAAAGGCTGCGGCTGTCGGTTTGCAGCAAGCCGAGAGCAAGCTGACTTTGGGCCTGTCGCATCATGTAGCCGTAAAGGGCGGGGCCGAACTCGGCACGCATGGCATCGAGGGCGATGCCCTCCCGGGTGCGCAGAGCGGTGGTGATGAGGTCGTTGTAGCGCGTGGTGAGGTCGAGCTTCTCGCCCTCCGATGGCAGCCGGCCGGCCTCGATGGCTTCAAGATAGGCCTGCAGGTTGTCCACATTCCACGAGCGCGCGGTGCCCGAATAGCTGTGGGCGGAAGCCCCGAGACCCACATAGGGCACCCCGTGCCAATAGCTTGAGTTGTGGCGGCTGCGGTGGCCGGGCAGCGCAAAGTTGCTTATCTCGTAGTGCTCGTAGCCGGTGGCGGTGAGCCGGTCGATGAGCATGTCATACATGTGCAGCGAAACGTCTTCGTCGATTTCCTCCACTTCGCCCCGTGTGAGCATACGGTGGAGTGGTGTGCCCTCCTCATACATGAGACTGTAGGCCGAGAGGTGTTCGGGGTGGAGCTGCAAGGCGTTGTCGATGTCGGTCTGCCAGTCGGCCGGTGTCTCTCCGGGGAAGCCGAACATGAGGTCGAGACTGATGTTGCGGATGTCGGCCCGGCGCAACCGCTCTACGGCTGTGACCACCTCGGCAGCCGAATGGCGTCGGTGGAGGAAGCGCAGTCGCGCGTCGCTGAACGTTTGGGCCCCCATCGACACGCGGTTTACGGGCAGTCGGACAAGCGCGTGGCAGAAGTCATCGGTCACGTCGTCGGGGTTGCATTCCAGCGTGATTTCTCCCTCGCAGGGGCCGTACACCTTATATATATAGTCGAACACGCGGCCCAGCAGTTCGCCGCCGAGCGTGCTCGGGGTGCCCCCGCCGAGGTAGATGGTGTCCGGAGGGCCCGGCATCTCCCCCCGCCGCATCTCCATCTCGCGGCAGAGCGCGTCGGCATACCGCCTGCGTAGTCCGGTCCGGGTGGTGCTGTAAAAGCCGCAATAGATGCAGCGGCTCTCGCAAAAGGGGATGTGAATGTAAAGTCCTGCCATGCCAAATGTGTGTTCGCACGTGCAAAAATACTAATTTGTTTTAAAAAAAACGGCTTTTGGCAACGATTGTTTTGTCGGTTTGACAAAAATAACTATCTTAGACGGCAGATTCGGCAGACAGCCGGTTCATCCCTTTTTAGGCTAATATTATTCACACTTTAAATCTATAACGTTATGAGAGTATATCAGACTAACGAGATTAAGAACATCGCGCTTATTGGCAGTGCGGGCAGCGGCAAGACGACCCTTGCCGAAAGTATGTTGTTTGAAGCCGGTCTCATCAAGCGCCGCGGCTCCATCGAAGCCAAAAACACGGTGAGTGACTATTTCCCCGTTGAGTTGGAATACGGCTACTCGGTGTTCCCCACGGTCTTCCATGTGGAGTGGAACAACAAGAAACTCAACATTATCGACTGCCCGGGCTCTGACGACTTTGTGGGTGGCACCATCACTTCGCTCAACGTGACCGACCAGGCCGTGGTGCTCATCAACGGGCAGTACGGGCCCGAAGTGGGCACGCAAAACTGCTTCCGCTACACCGAGAAGTTGAAGAAGCCGGTGATATTCCTCATCAATCAGCTTGACAGCGACAAGTGCGACTTCGATACCATCATTGCCTCGATGAAGGACATCTACGGGTCGAAGTGCGTGCAGATACAATATCCCGTGCAGACGGGGCCGGGCTTCAACGCACTCATCGACGTGCTCCTGCTCAAGAAATACACGTGGAAGCCGGAGGGCGGCGCGCCCGTCATCGAAGACATCCCGGCCGAAGAGATGGACAAGGCCATGGAATTGCACCGCGCGTTGGTGGAGGCTGCGGCCGAGAATGACGAGGAACTGATGGAGAAGTTCTTCGAGAGCGAGTCGCTCACCGAGGACGAACTGCGTGAGGGCATCCGCAAAGGGCTCGTCACGCGGAGCATCTTCCCCGTGTTCTGCGTGTGTGCAGGCAAAGACATGGGCGTGCGCCGGCTCATGGAGTTTCTGGGCAACGTGGTGCCGTTTGTGGACGAGATGCCCAAGGTACACAACACCCGGGGCGAGGAAGTGGCTGCCGATGTGGCCGGGCCCGAAAGCCTCTACTTCTTCAAGACGGGCATGGAGCCGCATATTGGCGAAGTGAGCTACTTCAAGGTGATGAGCGGATGCGTGAAGCCGGGCGACGATCTGACCAATGCCGACCGCGGGTCGAAGGAGCGTATGGGCCAGATATACGCCTGCGCCGGGGCCAACCGCGTGCCCGTGGAACAGCTCAATGCGGGTGACATCGGTTGCACCGTGAAACTGAAAGACGTGAAGACGGGCAACGCCCTCAACGGTAAGGAGGTCGAGTGGCGTTATGATTTCATCAAATACCCCAACTCCAAATACTCCCGCTCCATCAAGGCTGCCAACGCGCAGGATATGGAGAAGCTCATGGCCGCCATACTCAAGATGAGGCAGGAAGACCCCACATGGGTGGTGGAAAACTCGAAAGAGCTGCGCCAGACCATCGTTCACGGGCAGGGCGAGTTCCATCTGCGCACGCTGAAATGGCGCTTGGAGAACAACGAGAAGCTGCAGGTGCAGTTTGGCGAACCGCGCATTCCCTACCGTGAGACCATCACCAAGAAGGCTCGTGCGGAATACCGGCACAAGAAACAGTCGGGAGGCGCCGGGCAGTTTGGCGAGGTACACCTCATCGTGGAACCCTACGCAGAGGGTATGCCCGATCCGACCAACTTCTCCTTCAACGGTCAGGAGTTTAAGATGAACATCAAGAGCCGCGAAGAGATCGACCTCGAATGGGGCGGCAAACTGGTGTTCCTCAACTCCGTGGTAGGTGGTGCCATCGACGCACGCTTCATGCCTGCCATCCTCAAGGGCGTGATGGACTGCATGGAGCACGGCCCGCTCACGGGCAGCTATGCCCGCGATGTGCGCGTCATCGTCTACGATGGCAAGATGCACCCCGTCGACTCCAACGAACTCTCGTTCATGCTCGCCGCCCGCCATGCCTTCTCCGACGCGTTCAAGAATGCCGGCCCGAAGATACTCGAGCCCATCTACGACTTGGAAGTGTTTGTCCCGTCCGACTTCATGGGCGATGTGATGAGCGACCTGCAAGGCCGTCGTGCCCTCATCATGGGCATGGACAGCGAGGCCGGCTACCAGAAGTTGCAGGCCAAGATTCCGCTCAAGGAACTGGCCAACTATTCCATCTCCCTCAGCTCGCTCACCGGCGGCCGTGCTTCGTTCACCACCAAGTTTGCCTCCTACGAGCTTGTGCCCACCGACATCCAGACCCGCCTCATCGCCGAGCATGAAGCCGAATTGGCTGCCGAGAAAGATGATTAAAATGTTATATCAGGAAAACAAATTGCTCCAAATCAAATAAGTACAACACGCTCCCCGCAGGCCAATCCCCTGCGGGGATTTTCTTTATGACAGCCCCCCGGTTCCCCGAAAGTCTTGCAGGGTAAGAGAAGCTCCCCTTAAACATACAAGAAGCAAAAAGAGTGAGCTGCAAAGAGGGTGGTGCATGGGCTCTGCACCATTCGCGCTACTCTGTCGCCCCTCCTGTGCGCCACCTATGCACAGAGGGTGCCGGTATTCTGCACCGGTCTCGGAAAGACACGACAAATGTCTTGCCGGGCGTGTAGGTGGACATCAATCATTGCCCCCTACATTCCGGCAAGACATTTCCAGTATCTTCGGTTAGTTTATTTCACCAATACTTTCCTGCCTTTGTGTATGTACAGTCCTTTTACGGGCCGCACAACGCGCTGCCCTTGCAGGTTGTACCAGACATCATTGATCGATGTGCCCGTTGACAGCTGTGCAGCCTTCAGTGCCGTTGTTTCGTCATTGGCCGAAGAGGTTGCTTTGGCCTGCACCGCACCCTGCTGTATCTTGATGTGTCCGAACACCACCTCCAACCAAGTGCCGGGATTGCCCTGCCGGTCGGCCACGGGTGTCCATCGGAAATGATAGTAGTCCGTAGAGGGCGCGTGGAAGTGTACCACGCCGCGACTGCTCGCCGCTGTCGATGCCGAAAGGTTTTTCTCCACACTCTTGTCGCAACTGATGACTTGCGACCCTAGCACGCGATTGCTTCTGTCAAGCACTTCACACTTGACAAAAGGCGAACCGGCCCATGCCACGGCATGATAGGAGAGGGTGTAGTGTCCGGCTTTGAGCGACAGCCCGTAACCGGGAGTAGTGCCATACTCGGCATAGCCGCCTTTGGCGGCATCGCTCTGGCGAATGTAGAGTCCGGTGGAAATATCTCCGCCTCCGCTAAAGCTGAATGTGCGTGGCCCGGAACCGGCCGAACCGGTGGTTGCCTTGCGGTCGGCATCCACAACGGTCCATCCCTCCGGCACTTCACCGCCCTTGTCGAAAGCAAGAGGATTGCCCTTGGAGTGAAGTGCGATGTTGCCGATGACGACCTCGCGCCATTCACCGCCATTGCCCTGCTGATCGGCCACGGGCGTAAATCGCACACGGTAGTTGCCTTTCTGCATCGAATAGAAACTCAGGCCTATGCGTGTGCTCCCCGTGATGCGGGCATTGCGGTTACGCACGATGTTGGGCCGGACAGCCACAATGGTTGAAGCCAGAATGTCACCTGTGGGGTCGAACACCTCACATTTGAGCCACGGTTCTCCCGTCCAGGCTATCGCATTGCAGGTGAGTTCGTATTCACCGAAAGCGAGCGGCAGCAGATATCCGTTTTTGCCACCATACTCTATGTAGCCGGCCTTCGACGCACTGACCTCCCTGACATAGAAACCATGCGCGAATTCACCACCGGCAGCAAACTGCATCAGGCGTGGCCCGTTTTGTGTGGTTCCCTCACTACATTCGATTCCATTGTCAACCACTGTCCAGCCGGCCGGCACTATATCGCTCTGTACCGGCCACGGCTTGATGAGATTGCCACCTGTATTGTTGTTGGCAGGTGGCAGAGTGGGGGATGTGCCACCGCTTCTCACGGCAAAGTCTTTCTTGGAATACTCGTAATACCAGTAGAAGCAAGTCTTGGCACACGCCTCCGTGTTGCCGCCGAAAGCATCTGTCACCCGACCGTCTTTCAAGTATTGATCCACATCGAGATAGTCGTCGGTGCTGGTGAGCGTCATGCTGATGTTGCCGTAGTGGTCTTTCACGGCTTTCCATGCGTTGCCCCACTTGCTTGTGGTAGCCGTCCCCCATGTGCCGAGGTTGGCGGGTACCCACTGGCCGAACTCATTGTATTTCCCGGCTCCCGGCTTTTCCGGACTCCAGTCTATTTCAGACACGAGAATGGGCTTTGATGTCACCACAGGCACTTGTGCCTTGAAGTTACGGATGAAAGCCTGATGGTCATAGCTCTTGTCGCTTGCACCATACCATCCCGGATACACATGCACGGCATATCCGTAATTGTCGTCGCTGATGGGGTGGGTGGCATAGCTCTGATATTGTGACTGATAACCCGTTCCGGGAATCCAAATGATGCCCTTGAATCCGTTGGCCCGGATAACGTCGACGATGGGTTGGAAGTAGTCGTGGAGTGCCCGGGGCGAACTCTGACCGTCAGCTCCATACACATGGACGGGTTCATTGGCCAGTTCGAGTGACACCACACCGGCATGTTTTTTCACGCCGGCATGAGCCGAAACAATGCGCCACACCGTTTTCAAGTATTGTTGGTAGGCATCGCCCACGCGCAGGTCTTTAGGGCACACGCCCGGTGGACGCATCACCACATAGAGTCCGTGGTTCAAAGCCTTTTGGGCGATAGGCCAGTAGAGCGTGTTGAGATACTTCTGTAAGCGGGTGGAACTGAACCGCGAGATATTAGCTTCTCCCTGTTCGCTGCCCGTCTTGGGCTTGGCGGGATCGTTGGTCCAACATGGATCCAAATGCAAGCGGAAGATGTTGCAATAGGTGCCCTTTGCAGGATTGGCGATGCCGGCAAACACCTTTTCAAAATAGTCGATGCAAGCCGGCACGGTGGCATCTGTACACTGTTGTCCCCATCTGTAGTGGTTGAAATAGGGGTTAGGCGTATCCATCACCCCGTGAAGCACCACCTTGTTGCCATGCTCGTCGTTGAGCTGGTTACCATTCACATGCAGTGGAGCCACGACTCCAAACTGCGCGAAGGCCTCGAATGGCATCACCGCCACGGCCATCGCAAGTAGAAAGTTTTTCATCAAAATCAAATTAAATTTGGGTTATTATATCGCCGCAAATTTATTCTTAATTTTTGTCAATGGCGTTGCCCATTGAAACGAAAACTTTCCCTCAGCTATCATTTTCGCATTTGCGTGTCGCCTATGATTGGTGTCACAAAGTTTTTGTTGTTTTCTTGTCATGGTATTTTGTTGTTTTTCTGACATGAAAAAAGGCGTAGGCCGGAATTTCTTTTCCAACCTACGCCATAAGTATTGCCTGCTGTTGTTGCCTTATCTATTCAGGATTATTTCATGAAGATTATGTGGAGAATGTCGATATATATGGAGGGTGAAAATCATAAATGATAAATGAAGATCATACCGAGGAATCAAAATTATACATAAGGAGTGTGTCTGAGAAGATTTCTCCCATTCTCATTTCTATCGTGTACTCCCGCTCTCATATCTGACGGCAAAATGACAGCACTCCATAGTTTCCTGTCATTCATAACTGCCTGTTTTATATCTACTTATGCGGGAAATGACAGCAACGACAGCAAATAAATGAAACAACAAAATAGAGAGTATATTCTATTTATCTCTCCACGGATTTTTGTATATTCCAAGAAGCTGTCGGGCAAAATAATAGAAAAACTTTATGTCATCAATGAAGTAGCGTCTGAAAAGGCGTCGAGGCTCCAAGAGAAATCTATAAAACCATTCCATCCCTATCTTTCTACAAAAGGCGGGAGCCCTTTTAAGCGTCCCTGCCTCAAAGTCGATAGTAGCACCTAAAGCCATCCATATTTTGACATTTGGCATTAGGTGTTTATAGCGGAATATCCATTTTTCTTGTTTGGGAGCTCCCAGCCCTACTAATACAACATTAGCCCCATTGCGGTTGATAATATCCGCTATAGTGTGGCTTTCGGCTTCATTTATATGGAAAGATGGGGAGTGTGTACCAACTATTCGCCTTTTGCCTAAGCGTTTGTTGATATGCTCCATTGCCATTTCGGCAACTCCTTGCCTACTTCCAAGAATAAAGATCCTGCAATCATCATCATCTTTGTGAAACTCATAAAAATCACGAAAAAAACTGCTACCGGCAATGGCCTTGTGGAAAGGATGTTCAAGGATGTTGGAAAGAAAGTATAATATCTGGCTGTCACAGATGATCCAATCGGCCTTCTTGTATGCTTCATAAAATAATCTGTCTTCTTGTAGTTTTACAAGATGATCAAGGTTAGGAGTAACCAATACCCCTTCATGCAAATTCTCTAACAGTTCCCGTGTGTGGATGGAGAGAATATGGATGTTAAGTATTTCTATCTTTTCCAAGACCGGTTATTTGGCTGTGAATTTTTCCCATATAAACTTAATGGGAAAAACGAAAGCTGCTTTTGCATAACGTTTACGAGTGTGCGGTTCCTTATACATGCGATAGAGAAAGCGCAGACCATAGTCGTTAATCCATTGAGGATAATAATCGGCCTTGTTTTCTGCCGTTTGGTGGATAAATCCACCACAGGTGAATCCGATGCCCTGAAAACCTGCTTGTTTCACTTTGAGCAAGAATCTCTCCTGTATGATGATGCCCATACCCACAATGAGAAAGTCCGGATTCATTTCTGCAAGTTTACGAGCCTCGTCTTCCATTTCCTTTTCATCGGCAAAATAGCCATTGCGGTAATAGGAGATATTCAGTTTCGGATATTTCTGCTTAAGCGTCTGAATAGCTTTTTCTAATGGTTTCTGTTTGGTGGCTACAATGGCAACATCTTGGTGGTGTGACGATGCGTGCCCAAACAGTAGGGGAGCCATAGAGGTCATATCAAAACTTCGCCTCTCCACGCTCGTGCCATACAGAATCTTGATGGCTTTCACCAGCAATCCGCCGTCGGCAAATATGCCGTCAAAATCGGCAAACAATTTCTTGTTTCTTAACGCATCAAGGTAGGACACAGGATTGAGGAAAGTGTAGAGTTTCCCTTTATTTGAACAGAGTTCATCCGCCTTTAGAAAATCTGTCGTAATCAATTTTTTGACTAAAATGGGATATTTCATCTTTTGGTGTATAAGTGAACGTGTTTTTATAAAATCCTTTGCTTTCTACAAACTTGTCATATAAGAAAGTTATTCTCCTTTATGTTTTTTGAAAACTCTTACATAGTCTACACTCATACTTGTCCCATCAATCGATGGTGTGATTTCACCAGCCCATTTGAGCACTGAAGTACCTAAAACGATGTACCCTTCATCGTGGCAGAACAAATTAGGTTCTGTACGAACCATTTTCCCGTCTATAAAGAAAGTGATAGTATCTTTATTCCATTCAAGTCCATACCTATGATAAGCACCATAAATATTAGGTGAAACAAGATGCTTTTGAGAAAGCTGATTGTTACATCTTTTTTCCTTTATCCCCAAATCATGGATATTATTATACGATTCATTTGGATAGTGACCTTCTGTTATGTCTATTTCAAAACAATGATTGCTTTTTTGTGAAGGATTGGTGCAATATAGCCAAAAGGCATTATTGACTCCCGTGGCTTTAGACATTTTAATCCTGCATTCGAAATATCCATATTTAAATTTCTGCTTGGAAGTTATACTTCCGGTGGTCCAATTTTTCCCACCCTTATTTTGTTTTATATTTTTGATCTGTAAATGGCCACCTCTCACTTCAATATTTTCATGCCATCTACTGCTGAGAATGTGCGCTGGTGAACCATTTTCTGTATTCCATTTATTGATGATAGTAGATTTCTTATTAAATTCATCATGCCAATGCAATTCCCACTCATTTGTTTTTATTCCTTCTGTTTTTGATGGTATAATATGTCGTGCATTTACAAGCAGGCTGATATACACAAATATTAGCAGATATAACGTTTTCTTCATTAAATGGCAAACTAACTAATTTTTAGCAACCTCCTTGAACAGTGTGTACCAGTGTTCTATAATTGAGTCAAGTTTAAATATTTTGGCTCTTTCTATTGCGTTGTGCCCCATTTTTTCCCT
>ERZ791611.1841-NODE-1841-length-11808-cov-2.577044_pt1 | contig 11808 bp, 9 predicted proteins | sample MGYA00510275_ERZ791611 | MGnify/ENA primary metagenome ERZ791611 (study PRJEB30046, sample SAMN00791912) | human gut metagenome | study: EMG produced TPA metagenomics assembly of the A metagenome-wide association study of gut microbiota in type 2...
GTAATTTTTTGCATAGAAAAGAGGCTGCGCACTAATTATTTAGTGCGACAGCCCCTTTTTTTATTCTCCCTGAGTATCCAAAGCCTGTGCGTCTGTTGTAGGCGCTTTTATGCAGGCAACAATACCAATAACTACAAGCGCTATTGCTGAAAGGATAAAACGGTTTGAAATATCCTCGCCCATCATATTTGCGATAGGATTTACCACGTATGCAGATACAAAATTTCCTACATTATATGTAGCAGATACTACTGCTATTGCCAACGATGCCTGTGCTGCCGGCACCATATTTGCCGCAAAGGTAACTGCTCCGGGATTACGAATTGCAAAACCAAATCCTACAACTGCCGCACCTACACAGATTACCGGCAAGCTGGTTGAAAAACCAACCATTGCTGTACCTACTGCCATCATAAGAATTGCTGCGCCTATGGTAAATCTCTTAAATAATTTTACCGTATTTCCCAGCACAAGACCGCCTAAAATACCAATTACCTGCATAATAGATGCCACGGTTCCGGCTGTACTTGCATCACCAATTCCTTTTCTGTCAATATACATTGCAATATTTGTATTGAAGGTTGCAACAAAAATACCTGTAATCAGGCAAAGTGCGCCAAAATAAACCATACTTCCTGAAATTTTTGAGCTTGTCTTTTCTGCTTTTTGTACAACTTCTCCTTTTGGAACGGTCAATACAACAATAATTAAAATCGGAATACAAATTAAAAATACAAGGTATCCTCTTTTCCAGCCTGCCATTGCTGTAAGAAGACCTGAACCCTTTGCAATAATCGTACCTCCAATACTTACAAAAATCGACTGAAATCCCATGACTCTTGATTTTTCAAGTCCTGTAAAATAATCAGAAATTAAAGATGAACTTACAACTACTACAAGTGATAAGCCGGCTCCGATTACAACACTGGCTGCATATAACATCCAAATTTGAGTGTTCATTACCTGCGGCATAAGTCCGCCAATCAGCATAAGCACAGTCCCAATAAGAGCAATATTTCTTTTTGTGATTTTGGGTTCCATCAACGGCTCTAAAAGCATCATTGGAAGAGTTGTTAAATTAATCAATGTAAGAACAATCTGAATTGCCGAGTCACTTGCATCCGGAAAGAATTTTCCTACCTCTGCAAGAATTGGCGCTAATGCACTGTTGCAGGCCATTGTCAAAGACATAATCAACAAGCCGGCTGCTATCTTCTTTTTATTTTTTCCTTTTTCCATCTCTTTGTCTCCTTTATTTTTATCTGAGAACTGGCTAACGTCTCCAAATATATTTTCTTTCTTCTCCCTTTAAATATGCCAGCACTTCCTGTGCCATCATTTCTCCTGACCAACTGTCTACATCTGTTGTAAGTCCTGCCATGTGCGGTGTGCATACCACATTTCTCATGGATAACAACGGATGATTTGCAGGTACAGGCTCCTGCCAATATACATCAACAGCTGCCCCTCCGATTGTTCCATTTTGAAGCGCTTCTATAAAGTCCTTCTGGTCGATAACAGCCGCTCTTGCTGTGTTAATCAAAATTGCTGTGGATTTCATTTTAGAAAACCAATCTTTATTTACAATTCCTTTTGTTGCTTCAACAACCGGAAGATGAATACTTACCATATCGCTTTCTCTCAACATCGTATCCAAATCCACTGCCTTTGCTCCGTCTGCCTCAATTCTGTCAGCCGGAAGATACGGATCGTAAGCTAAAATTTCCATACCGAAAGCTTTTGCCCTTACTGCAACTTCACGCCCTATTGCGCCGTATCCTGCAATTCCAAGCTTCTTTCCATAAAGCTCAAAGCCGATTCCGTAATCGGTAAAAGGATGTTTTTCATCTAACGGCCCAAATGTTACATTTTTTACATCGGGTACATTATAAATATCTTCTACTGCCGGTCCTACATGTTCTCCCTTTGCAAGACCCGTGCTGCTAAGTGTCAGTTTTCTTGCCACTGCAATCATAAGACCAATGTTAAACTCTGCAACGGCTACACGATTTCTTCCCGGCGTATAGGATAATGGAATTCCCGCTGCCTTTAACGCTTCATTATCTACCGTAACCGGCGTTCCTTTTGCCACGCCGATAAATTTCATTCCGGATCCTATCCACTCGCCAAGCGTGTCGGCGCCGGCATTCTCATCTCCCAGCACCACGATCTCATACCCTTTGCATTCCTCGCGGATGGATTCTTCTGTTACATTTCCTTTGCCGTGCTTCAATTCGCCGGCAATGGTAATATCGCAGAATTCTTCAATTTCCTGTCTTCTCTTCTCCGGCAATTGGGTGCACAATACCAATTTCTTCTTCATGACGTCCTCCTTCTATCTTCATTCCTATACTAGCAGCGCGCTGTAATACGCTGTATTTATTGCATCGTAGATTTTTCCTATCTTCTTGCAGTCTCCGATAATATAGTACTCATCCACCAGATCTGCCAATTCATCCACTTTGTCATACGGCGAGGTAAAGCCAAGGGCGCACACTACCGTATCCGCCTCCACCAGCATCTCTTCTCCATTTCTCTCGCAGAGAACGCCTGATGGAACCACTTCTTTTACCTTCGTATCTACATAGCATATGGCAGCCTTTTCTACTTCCGGCATCAGCCCTCCCCGGTAGAAGGAATTGACTTCTTCCGCAATGGCAGCCTTCATCTCGATGATCGTGCATTCCTTTCCTTCGTGGTGGAATCCGATTGCCGCTTCTGCTCCTACCAGGCCGCCTCCCATGATGGCTACTTTTTTGCCCAGCTTTTCCGGGCAGAGTTCTGCCTCAATGGCCATAACCACCTTGTCAGAATCCAGGCCCTTGATTGGCGGGCGCATTTCATTGGATCCGATTGCTACAAAAAGCACATCCGGCTCCGTCTCTTTCACGTAAGCAGGCGTAACTTCCGTATTAAGCCTGACATCGACGCCTGCCCGGCTGACTCTCTTTTCCATCACTTCAATCAACTTGCGGATGTCTTCTTTAAAATATGCCGCTCCTGCGGGGTGAAGGTTTCCGCCTAATTTGTCAGACTTCTCTGCAAGAATGACCTCATGGCCTCTATTGGCTGCAGTGATTGCTGCCTGCATTCCCGCAGGGCCTCCCCCTGCCACCAGGACTTTCTTCTTCTGCCCAGGCGCTTTCTTTGGCAGTTTTGCTGCCAGCTGCTCTCCCATGGTAGGGTTTACCGCGCACTTAACCATCTCCAGCTGGCCTGTAGCGCCAAAGCACTCGTAACACCTCAGGCACGGGGTAATATCATCTGCGCAGCCATCGTATGCCTTCTTCGGCAGATATGGATCTGCAAGGCTTGCCCGCCCCAGCTCCACTACATCCGCCTGTCCGGACTTAATGATTTCTTCCATCTGGACCGGATCATTCAAAGAGCCTACACAGGCCACGGGCGTCTTCACATGCTTCTTAATCTCTGCAGCCAGATATACATTTACCCCTCTTTTATAGAAGGCGGATGGATGCGTGCGGCAGAACATATCCGGATCTTCGTGGTTTCCGCAGGATACATTGATCAGATCCACTTTGTCGTCGATCATCCTGGCTACTTCGATGCACTCCTCAAGCCCGAGTCCTTTATCGGTCATGTCATCACCGGATATCCTGGCTTCGATCGGGAATCCGGGACCTACTGCATCCCTTACAGCGTCCAGGGCTAGCAGGAAGAATCTTGCCCGGTTTTCAAGGGATCCGCCGAACTCATCTGTGCGTCGGTTCCACACCGGAGACAGGAACTGTGAAAACAGCCATCCATGCGCCGCATGAACCTGTACCATATCGAATCCGGTCTCCTTGCACAGCCTTGCGGCCTTTCCATAGGATTCGATAATCTCATAGATCAAATCTCTTGGCATCTCCTTTACCTCGCCCGCCGGCATGGACATCTCGCTTGGTCCATAGGCGACGCTGCAGGTATCTACATCCCCTCCTACGCTGGCGAGTCCTCCGTACATGCCTCCATGGGAGAGCTGTATATTCGCAAAAGCCCCGGCATTATGGATCGCCCTCGCTGCTTCCGTCATTCCCTGGCGTACGCCGAATGCATCCAGCTGGAGCTGCTTATTATGGGACTTTCCCGTAGCAGAGTGCACGATCGCTTCTCCATAAGTAACGACTCCTGCGCCGCCCATCGCCTTCTCTTCCAAGTATGCGATCATCTCCGGCGTAAAGTGCCCATTCAGATCAATCATGCTGGGACTGGTAGGCGCGCAGATAATTCTGTTCTTCATTCTGATATTTCCCACCCTTAATGGAGCAAACAGATGGGGATACTGCTTTCCTTTTCCACACACGCATTTTGTTTCCATATCTTATCTCCTTCCCCGCAATCCCGGCATCTCTATAATGCCTTGCGCAGGATTGCGAGAACATCTTCTTTGGTTACATTCTGTCTGGGGTTGAATCCCAGCACTGGCTCTTTCAGTACGTCGTCCGCAAGCATATTCAGGTCTTTTTCCTCAATTCCCTGCTGGGACAAGGTCTTGATGCCCAGTTCCTTGGTCAGTTTCAGCAGTTCTGCGGACAGCAGATACTTATCCTCTTCTACATTTCCCGTCACCGGCAGATGAATTGCCCGGGCAAGTTCCACCATCTTCTCCGGGCAGCTGTCTGCATTGTACTCCATAACGTATGGAAGCACCGTGGCATTTGCCATGCCATGAGCAAGGTGAAAATGCGCGCTCAGCGTATGCGCGATGCCGTGTACCAGTCCCAGGTTGGCATTAGAGAACCCGAATCCGGCAATGATGCATCCCAGCATCATCTGCTCTCTTGCCTCCATATCCGCGCCGTTCTTTACCGCCCGCGGCAGATATTCATAGAAAATCTGCAGTCCTTTTAGAGAATGGTACTCTGTCAGAGGCGTTGCCATATTGGAAATATAACTTTCTACCGCATGGGTAATGGCATCCATTCCGGTGGCCGCCGTCACAGAAGGAGGCATGGTCTTGGTAAATTCCGGATCGGCGATTACCTTGTCAGCTACGATCTTATTGTCTATGATCACATATTTGCAGACTGCCTTGGTATCTGTAAGCGCTACTACATTCGTAATCTCGCTGGAAGTTCCTGCCGTTGTCGGTATCGCGATCAGAGGCAGCACCTGATTCTTTACCAGTCCGATTCCGCCATACTGTCCGATCGGCCCCGGGTTGGTCATCAGTATATTTACCGCCTTTGTCAGGTCAATGCTGCTTCCTCCGCCCACTGCCACAAAGACATCGATCTCTTCTTTCTGCGCCAGCAGCGCTGCCTCTTCCACAACTTCATTGGTGGGATTGGGGATTACGCCGTCAAACACGGTAACCTTCGCGTCGGCTTTTTCTACCTCCGCAAGTACTTTTTCTGCAATGCCTGCCATCTTAACGCCTGCATCGTAGACCACCATCACGCTCTTAGCGCCATATTCCTTTAACATATCGGGTAATTTCTTTACGGCATCTTTGCCAAATACAACATTGCTGCTTACAAAAAATTCTCTGGCCATCTTCTCGTATTCCTCCTGTTTAGACTGCCTGGTCGGCAGCAATCAATTCCTTCATCTTCTTTACCCCTGCCTCCGGCATTGGCTCAAAATTGCCAAGCACCTTCGCGTAGTAAGCCGTTGTTGCCATCTCTTCGGTATAAACGGTGGCTGCCATTGCCGCCTTCATGTCCTTGCCGCAGCAGAACATGCCATGATTCTTGATCAATACGGATCTTCCGTCGCTTCCCAGTGCCTCCACTACTTTGTCTGCCACTTCATCGCTTCCTGGCATGGTAAATGGCACGATTCCTACCGGTACAAATTCGCACTGGGGAGGAGTGATCGGTACAAGCTGCGCGTCATCACCCATTGCCATAATAGTTGCAAACATTCCGTGGGTATGTACCATTGCCTTGACATCCGGCCTCGCTCTCATAACCGCCGTATGCATCGGCACTTCTGAGGACGGCTTGTATGGCCCGTCCAGCCATTTCCCATTCAGGTCTACGATTGCGATATCCTCTGCCGTCATTCCTTTATATGATATTCCGCTTGGCGTGATCGCCACCACATCATCCTCATCGTCTCTCATAGCAATGTTTCCGGATGTCCCATGGATCAGCCCCTGATCTACCGCGTCTAATATAGCATCCAATACCTGTTTTCTGATTTTTTCATATTTCATAGTGATTACCTCCTTCAATTTCTAATGCAATTTTAATATAGCCATCTTTTCATATCAAACAGCATTTTTCCGTTTTATAGCGGAAATAATCATCAGAAATATTCCTCTTTTGTCTTGACTTTTCCGGATCTGCTCTCTATTATTGAAAATAATTCATATATCATTTCCTAAATAAGGAGGAAAAATATGACACCTCTTACATTATCGCTCCGGCAGAGGAAGCTGGTTCATTATCTCCAGCTTCAGAGCGCCTATACTACTGGCCAGGAACTTGCCAGCCAGCTTCAGGTATCTGCCCGGACCATCCGCAATGATATTGCAGAAATCAACCAGATCCTTAATGGCACCGGAATCCGTATCGCTTCCAAGCGAAGCGAAGGCTACCTTCTGGTGTCCAGCAACCAGGACCAGTTAAAAGAATTAAGCCGGACCAGCAGTTCTTTCCTGTCAAGAGATGAGCGTGTAAGGCATATTGCCTTTAGGCTATGCCTTTCCGATGAGCCGGTGAATCTTTACGACCTGGAGGATGAGATGTTTATCAGCCGAACAACGCTGGAGCATGACCTTCATGCACTCCGTGCCGACTATATCCTTCCGGCGCCGCACATTAAGTTCCCCCGCCACAAGAACACCATCTCTTTCGAGCCGGACGAGCGGAAGCGAAGGGCGCTTCTGAACAGGCTTTTTACCGAGAACTGGAATTATAACGCCAAAGGCAACGCCTATTATCAGTACCAGTATCTGGATGAGCGGGTGGTCAACCTTATTATGCAGGAGGTCAATTACTATATGACCCAGTACAATATCATGATGGAAGACATCAACATGGTCATACTGGATCTTGCAATCGCCATCATGTATTACCGCGTAACCAGCGGGCACGAGCTGACAGCGCCACGGGAGATACAATACCAGGATTCTACCGCCGTCCACGCTGTAGAAGATCTCCTGGATTCTCTGGAGGAGAAGCTGTCCTGCCATTTTCCTTCCATCGAGCGCGAGGATATCTATCTTCATGTGTCCTGCAGCCGGATGCTGGATGCAGGTAAATTGAATTTCGCCACGGTTGAAGCCTTTTTCGAAAAGGAGATTATCGCCCTGGCGGATACTTATATCCAAAGGATTGCGGACACTTACTGCCTGGACTTTTCAGACAATGAAGACTTCTATATAACCTTGCTGCAGTACCTGCGTTACCTGTCCCTGCCGGTCCATTATTTTAATTCGATACAGACCCAGTCAGATATCGCTCGTTCCCGGCTGCTGATTGAATTCGAGATAGCATTTTCCATCCAGTCTCTTGCCTTGGATTTTTATGGCAATTATCTGGATGATACGGAACTGCTCTATCTTGCCTTCTGTATCTCGGGCGCGCTGGCTTATAAAAACCGGACGTCTCCCAGGCTTAAGACCGTCATCATGTGCCAATTGAATCTGTCCTCCTCCTGGGATTTAAAACATAGGATTCTGAGCAAGTTCAAGGATTACATTGATCTGAGCGCCCTTCTGCCTGTATATGTAAAAGATAACTACGACTTCACAAAGGTGGATCTTATCATTACCACGGCCAACAAGGAGATCACCCGCGAGCCCAACTGCAAGACTCTGCTGATTACGCCTTTCCTGACTCAGGCAGATCAGGAAAAGCTGGAAAACCACATTGTAAAGACGCAGATCAACCGTCTCTACAATACCTCTCTGCCTTCTATCCAGGAGTTGTTCCAAGAGGCATTCTGGCATGAAAAGGTAGTCGCTGATGACCGTTTCTCCGTGATAGAAATGCTGGCGAAGGACTTCATCAGCCGGGGCTATGTTTCCGGAAACTATCTGGCCGACATCCTCCGGAGGGAATCCATCCTGACTTTTGCCTTCCAGCCCAGTATCGTGCTGATGTATTCGCTAGAGCCAAGCACAAAGACTTGCCTGTCCATCGCTACGCTTGATCATCGTATCAAATGGAATTCCTACAAGATCCGTACCGTGATCATGGCCGCTATCCGTCCGGAAGACATCACCATAGTCTTTCGGCTGATCAACGAACTGTACTACGAAGGGTTCAGCCCGGATGAGACGCGGTTCTTAAAAACCAGGGAAGAACTTATTGATTTCTTCCGGAGATTTGCATAAAAAAGCAGAGCATGGCCAGATCGGTCATGCTCTTATTCATACAGATTATCTTGTCATTAATTCCGGATGCTTCAGTTTATCCCACTTGCCTTCTTCCGTCTTTGCGACGATCAGGATATTGATCAGGAACAAGCAGAGATATACAATATACGCGCCCGTCAGGCTTCCCGTCACCTTCATCACTACCGCGTTTACGACGAAATTCAGGCACCCGATGCAGTAGTTGATAGGAAAGATGACTCCATTGACCTTTGGATAATCCAGTACTCCAAAGATCGATGCTGGGAAGGACAGAGACATATTCGTACTTCCTCCCAGGGAAAATCCCACGATAAATATGGAGATGTATACAAAAGGCAGCCAGTAAGATGCCAGGAGATTAAAGAGTATCCCCAGTGCAAAGATACCGCAGTATATCATGCAGGCTTTTTTTGTCCCAAGTTTCGTGTCGATGTAGCCGATCGCGTAACTTCCTACGATTCCTACCAGTCCCGCCACCGTCATCGCAGATATGGCGACTCCGTTGGATAGCCCAAGGGCGGTATTACGCGGCACGAATTGGGTAATGATCCCCAGAAGGCCCAGGGTAATGAATCCCGGCACTACTGCCGCCAGCCATACTTCCTTGCATCTGAGCATCTTCGGTATCGTCCAGTCGCTGACATAGTCTTCATGATCCGTCAGATTCTTATATTCCGCTTCGTAGACTTCTTTGGTCACGTTATCCGGATACATGCCTGCTTCAATCGGATCATCTCTCAACGTCGCATAGGCAAATATTCCCAGCGCGATGGCCGCTGCGGCAAACACGGAAAGGCTTGTCTTATATTCTGCCATCGTCAGCAACACTGTCATGATCGGCGCCAGTACCGCAGTGCCAATATTCGCGCCAATGGTACTGATTCCATTGACGACTCCCCGTTTCTTGGGGAACCAGTCGGACTGCATCGGTCCGGTGCAAAGATAAAAGCACCCCTGTCCGCAGCTTACCATGATGCATTGTGATAACCCATACATTACAATATTCGTCGCCCTCAAAAACAGGAAGTAAAATGTGAGCCCAAATATAATGAACAATGCGGCGCTTACCTTTCTGCCGCCAAAACGGTCCCGGAACTTGGCAATTACGAGCATCATCGCAACGCCTACGAAGCCCGCCACGGTTCCCATGCTCAGGCATAGTTCGTAATCAAGTCCCGCCCCTTCGGCAATGGCCGGCAACGCAATGTTCAGACCATCGTTGACTCCTGCGTTCGTTACCAGCATCGCGAGAATTGCAAAAATCATTAGATTCCAGCCTTTGCCCAGGCGGAAGCTTTCTCTAATCGTTAACTTCTTATCCATACCTCTCTTCTCCCAGCTTCTACTTATTATTAAGCATAATCAAATCGTTGGTTATATCGATGCACCATTTTTCAACTGCCAACTTTTATAATAATAATGTACAACTGAGACGTATTTTCCTTCAACTATACTTTTTCCGTTTTGTTAAGGAAAAAAGAAGTTAACACTCATTGCCTGCCTATATTTCCCGGGTGTATTTCCCCAGCCACTCCTTTTCCTTGCTATTCAGGTAAGGAGACACCTTTTTATATACAGCCTTATGATACTTATTCAGCATCTTTCTCTCTTCTCTGGACATCAATTCCGGATTGATCGCGTCCAGATCTATGGGTACATAGGTAAGAGGTTCAAAATACATGAACTGTCCATATTCATTCTCCTCCCACTCGCGTACCAGAAGTTCATTTTCAAGCCGGATGCCATGCGACCCTTCAATATAGATACCCGGCTCATCCGTTATGATCATGCCTTCCTCAAAAGGCTGCGTCTCGCCGGCCCGGTACTGCCAGCGGAAACTTGCCGGTCCTTCATGAATATTCAGGAGGTATCCAACGCCATGTCCGGTTCCGTGATTGTAATCAAGCCCCCTGTCCCAGAATGGCTTGCGTGCGATCACGTCCAAGTTCATGCCGCTGCATCCCTTCCGGAATCTTGCATTTGCCAGCTGCAGATTACTGATCGCGACTATGGTAAAATGATCCTTCATAATCTGCGGGATCTTGCCAAGGGCATAAGTCCTGGTAATGTCCGTAGAGCCTTCATAGAACCCCGCTCCCGTATCTGTCAGGAACAGATAGCCTTTCTTAAGTTCTACATCCGTATCCGGCGATGAGGAATAATGTACGATTGCCGCATGCTCTCCAAAGGAGCAGATGGGCTCGAAGCTTGGCTGGATAAAATTCCCCATCTCTTTGCGGAACTCATCTAATTTTTCCGAGGCGCTCATTTCGGTAATCCTGCTCTTACCCACATTCTCTTTCAGCCATTTCATGAACCGGACATGTGCCACGCTGTCCTTGATCTGTGCTTGACGAATATTTTCGATCTCCACCGGATTCTTGATCGCCTTAAACAAGATCTCCGGGTTTCTCTCCTCAATCCTCACCACATCCTTAGGGATGCTCCGATACAGCGCATAGTTTAGCCTGTCCGGATCAATCATCAGCCGGTCTTCCGATGACAGGCCGCAGACATCCATGTATATGGCATTGTAGGAATGAAGGATGACGCCATCCTTGGCAAGCTTGTCCTTAATATCCTCATCTAATTTCTTCTCATCAATATACAGATGCATATAATTCATGCTGATAATGGCATAGGACAGAACCAAGGGAAAGAATTCGATATCATTTCCCCTTATATTAAGCGTCCAGCAGATATCGTCCAGGGTTGTCAGCAGATGCATCGTGGCTCCTTGCTCCTCCATCACCGATCGGATACGCTTAAGCTTGCTGGCCGTAGATTCCCCCGCATATTTTTCTTCCAGTATGAATACCGGCTCTTCTGAAATCCCTGGCCTATCCTTCCATATCTTGTCAATCAAATCATATCGGAAGACCACTCTGCCCTTCTTCCTTCTGGCGATTGCTTCATATCGGCATCCTTCCCCCATAGAGTCCGTCCGTCAAATCCAATCGCTCCTCCCTCCGGAAACGCTTCCTCCAGGTATTCTTCTATCGTCGGCGTATCTGGATGGCCCATCTTCATCAATTCCACATGGCTGTCTGCAAGTTCCCCGGCTGCCTGGATAAAGTACCGCCCATCCGTCCAAAGCCTCGCCTCACGCCTGGTGATAACCGCAGTACCGGCAGAACCCGTAAAGCCCGTAATAAACTTTCTCGCTTTAAAGTATTCTCCTACATACTCGCTTTGATGGAAGTCAGAAGTCGGAACTACATATATGTCAATATCTTTTTCTTCCATGTGGCGCCGCAATTCCAAAATTCTCTCGTCTACATTCATATTCGTCCATCCCCCGTTTAATAAGTCACTACTATTATACGGTATCTAGTATAAACTTTCTACTATCTTATTATACTGTTGTACTTATTTCTCCTCCTCACGGCTCTGTATTCTATATAAGCCATAAAATACTCTTATTATGCATATTGCAATCTCCCTTTCTGCTTACTATAATGGAAATAAACAATCCTACGCTTCTGTACATCTGAAAA
>ERZ791611.1845-NODE-1845-length-11780-cov-11.828230_pt1 | contig 11780 bp, 8 predicted proteins | sample MGYA00510275_ERZ791611 | MGnify/ENA primary metagenome ERZ791611 (study PRJEB30046, sample SAMN00791912) | human gut metagenome | study: EMG produced TPA metagenomics assembly of the A metagenome-wide association study of gut microbiota in type 2...
AGCTGGTTCAGTGTCTGCTCGCGCTCGTCGTGGCCACCGCCCATGCCGGAACCGCGCTTGCGGCCCACAGCATCAATCTCGTCGATGAAGATGATGGCGGGGGCGTTCTTCTTGGCCTCATCGAACAGGTCGCGCACACGGGAGGCACCGAGACCCACGAACATTTCGACGAAGTCGGAGCCGGCCATCGAGTAGAACGGCACGCCGGCCTCGCCTGCGATGGCTCGGGCCAGCAACGTCTTACCGGTGCCGGGAGGGCCGTACAGCAGCACACCGCGCGGGATGCGCGCACCCAGCGCCTTGTACTTGGACGGATCCTTGAGGAAGTCCTTGATCTCCTCGACTTCGGCCACGGCCTCGTCTTCACCGGCCACATCGGCGAACTTGGTGGTGGGGGTCTGCCCGTCGAGCAGTTTGCCGCTGTTCTTCCTGCCGCTCATGCCGAGCATGCCGCCGGCACCACCCATCCGGCTCATCAGCCACCAGAACAGGGCGAAGAAGATGATGAACGGCAGGATCGAGGTGACGAGGTAGCTCAGCATGCTGGTCTGCTCGATGTTCGAGGTCCAGCCCTTCTCGAGATCGCCGTTCTCCACGGCCTTGGCCACCTGTGCGCCCTGCGCGAAGGTGTAGTAGAACTGCACGTTCTTGCCGTAGTTGGTCACCTTGCCGGTGTCGGCATTCTTCTTGGTGTAGTCGTTCTTCAGCTTAAGGCGGACGACCTGCTTGTTGTCCGTGATCTCGGCGTACGTGGCCTTGCCCTGATTGATCAGCGCGAAACCATCTTTGGTGTCGATGGTTTTGGTGCCACCGCCGGCGAACATCTGGAACATCAGCACGACCATGACCACGAGCACGGCACCCCATAGCCAAGGGGACTGCCATATCGGGCGGTTCTCGTTGTTGTTGCCTTTGCCATTGTTCCCGTTATTGCCACGGTTGAACGGGTTGGTGAACGGGTTGCCGTTGTTACGGTTGTTGTTCGGGTTCGGATTATTGCCGTTACCCGGCCCTTGCGGGAAGCTCATGCTTGCACTCCTTGGTAGACGGACGGCTTGAGGACCGCGATCGAATCGAGGTTGCGGTAGCGTTCGTCAAAGTCGAGGCCGAAGCCGACGACGAACTCGTCCGGAATCTCATAGCCGGCGTACTTCACATCAACGTCCACCTCTCGGCGGGAGGGCTTGCTCAGCAAAGCGAAGACCTCCACGGAAGCGGCACCACGACGTTTCAGTTCTGCGACCAGCCACGCGAGCGTGCGTCCTGAATCAACAATATCCTCCACAATCAAGATGTGCCGTCCGCGAACATCGGCGGACAAATCCTGCCTGACTGTGACCTCACCGCTCGACACTGTGCCCGAGCCATAGCTCGACAGGCTCATGAAGTCGATCTGTACAGGAATGCTCATGGCCTGGGTGAACGCGACCAGCGTATTCACGGCCCCTTTCAGCACCGCAACGAGCAGCGGATTCTTATCGCGGTAATCCTCGCTCGCGAGAGCGGCCATCTCGTGGATCTTGGCATCGATCTGTTCTTTGCTGACCAGCTCGTGGTCAATATCTTCCTCAACGTCAGCGATTCGCATGCGCTCCATCTTGGCACACGCGAATGACGTGTTTCTTGCGATTGGCTGAATAACCTCTGGGAAGTGAGACGCCGCCTTGGCCATGCCAATCGACGACCAGCCGGTCGATGGCGGCAATCTGGGCGGCACTGGCGTTCACACCGGCCTGGCTCAGCGCGTGAGCGATGACCCGCAACCGAATCGCCTCTGGCTCACGTGCAATACGTCTGACGCCGATCATCAGGCCGATGCCATGGCCCGAATCGTTGGTATCGCCTGCCGCACAGGCTCGTGGCGTATCGGTCGATACCGCTGCCGACGATGCCGGCCGGTCAACTGCCGTAACCGCCTCCCCCATCACCTCGTCGGATCGCTGATCCAGATACTCCTTGTCCATTCTGGCCAGCTGTGCGCTTTCGGCGAAATGGCGGGCGACATTGAATCCAGCGAATCGTTCGATGGCCGGCAGCAGGTCGTGGCGCACCCGCGAGCGCAACGGATAGTCGTCCGGCAACTCGCCGTCTACCGCATCGCCATTGGTGGGGTCATCCCAATATTCCACACCCAAGTCTTCACAGAGGCCGGTGGTTTCGTCTCGAGTAAGGGTCAGCAGCGGCCGCGCAAAAGTCACGCCACTGCGTGTGAAGACCTGCGGCATGCCGGCCAACGCATCCACGCCACGGCTGCGCAGCAGTCCGATCAATACGGTTTCCGCCTGATCGTCCATAGTGTGGGCCAACAGCACGGCAATGGCACCTGATTCACGCGCCGCGGTGCACAGCTCGTTGTACCGGGCCTGCCGTGCGGCCGCTTCGAGGCCCTCACCGCGTGCCTGCACGGTTGTGTTGCGCACGATGACCGGGCCCAGTCCCAACGCACGGCAACGATCCGCGGCCTCGCCGGCGACCTGTTCGGAACCCTCCTGCAAGCCGTGATCCACAATCACGACACCGCAACGCACGCCCATGGACGTGCATACGATATGGCTTACCGCGGCCAGCGCCATCGAATCGCGCCCGCCTGAACAGGCCACGAGCACGAGTGGTGCATCGGAGGCAACGGCATGGTCCCCATGCTGCGCGAATTCGGGAGCCTGCACATCGCATAGTTCCACGGCGCTCAGCGTTGTTCGGACCGCGCCTACGGCCTTGCGCAATCGTGCGGAATATGCCATGTACTCACCACCCTTTTCTGGTTATAGGCACTCGTGCGTTTATGGACGTTTACGGCCTTTGTAGCCCTTGATGGCCCTTGATGCCTCTTTTACAGCCCCGCGAGCTTGGTGATGAACGAGTCGATGGCGCTACGCGCGGCGGCATAATCCTCAGGATTGTTGACCACCACGGCAAACGACAACGCTCCCCCATTGGTACGGGACACATTGCCGGCCATCGACGTGACCGTGCCGAGGCTGCCGGTTTTGACGCGCAGCAGACCGGCCACGGCATCATCCGTATACCGATCCTGCGCCGTGCCCACCAATCCCGCGATGGATAGACCTTCCGCGCCGGCCGCGCCGCTCTTGGTGGTCAGATTACGTTGTTGGACGGCCGCCAGCGTGCGTACGGTGAGCCGGGAGCCGGGAGACAGGCCGGAGCAATCGGCCATGGTCAGACCGGATGTGTCGAGACCGAGATCGTTCAGAGTGGATTTGACCGCTTCCGTGCCGCCTTCAGGACTGTTTGTCGCTGATTTCGCCAAGGCGGTGAGTCTACCGAACTCCTCGGCCAGCGTATTGTCCGAATGCCGCAACGTGTATGCCATGATTTCGGACAGTGTTGCCGAACTCACCGAGGCCAAAGGCGTTTCGCCGGATGGAGCGGTGTTTGCCGTCACGTCTCCGGTAACGGCCACACCGTTCGATTGGAGCAGTTCGGCGAATTTCGTGGCCACGTCGCTGGCGGTGTGCTGGGACAGTTCCGGGTAGCCGGCCGAATCATCGGGGTCGGCCGGCGCAGGCGTATCGGCGGTGTGTTGGCGGCCTCCATCAATCGCCATTGATGAGACCGGCGTGAAGTAGACGGTGTAGTCGCTTAAGACCGCGCCACCTTCCGACAGACCTGCGGGAATGCGTGAGTCGCCGAATAGGGTGTCGTCGTACTCGAGATTGACGGAAGTGATGCCTCGCTGGGCGAGCGCGGCCACGGTGGCCTTGGCCAAGGTGTTCAGACCGGCACGTCCGTTGGTATGGTTGGCGTCGGAATCGCCTGCAGACAGCAGCATGTCGCCATTGCCTTTGAGGGTCAACGTATTGGTGCCGTCATCGGATTGGGTCAGGAACACTTGGGTATCCAAGGTGGATGCCATGTTCAGGGTGGATGAGGCGGCGAGCGCGGTCAGCGTTTTCAGTGTGGATGCAGGCTCGCGTGGAGTGTTCGACTCATGTTCGGCGGCGACGGTGCCTTGGGCGTCTTCAATGATCACCGACGCATCGTTTCCCACGCCTTGCGCGGACAGCAATTCGTTGACCAGTGCAGAAGCGGCCGTGGAATCAATGGCCTTGTTCGCGTTCAGGACACCGGCGATGGTGCCGCCTGATTTGGCGGTGGCCGGATTGGCGAAAACAGGTGCGGTGACAGGTTTTAACGTCAACAATCCGGGGGCCACGTCGGTGATGTCGGCGGCGCAGTACCCCGCGAACAGGGCGATGGTGGTCAGTGCGGAAATGATGACGGTCAGTGTTCGGCGATGCGATCGTTGGGTCCGCCGTTGCGCTTCACGTCGCTGACGGCGTGATACCGCTGTAGATACCATCGTGCTCCTTATGCCAAGGCAATCATTTCTGCAATGAGGCGAACGAGTCGAGTGTTGCCACAATCGAGAGCATTCGCGCATCCATCAGCTTACCGCCCAGCCATGTCCCGAGTGCCAGAATGCCGATGCCATTGGCCAGCGCGACCGGAATAATCGCCAGCCACATGCCGCCTTCGGCTCCTGTCAGCAGCATGACCAGCGCCACGATGCCAGTGGGCAGCATGAGCAGCAGGCTGCCAAGCATGTAGACGAACGGGAAGAAGCCTTGGGCCATGGCGCGGCCTTGAGGCGCGGAGAACGGCTTGTCCATTGAGGCGACCGGGTACATCAGTACACAGGAGGTGACTTCGGCCACGCCCAGTCCGCTCAAGGCGATGCCCATGCCCGTGGCGAGGAAGATCAGGCCGGTAGCGAGGTCATCGGGCTGCGCCCAGCGTCCGGTCAGTGCGCCGACCAGCACGATGCCGGCGAGATAGAGCAGCACCATGTAGACGACCATGATGCCGACGTAGACGCGTACGCGGCCGATTCTGTCGGTCCGGCCACGCACGCCGGCGATGACTTCCATGGTGAAGCCGCGGCCGTCATATGCGAGCCCGTTGCTTTCCACGACGGACATGAACCAGCCGCACCAGATCAGCGACTGCCAGACGACCGCGCTGATGCCGTGTGCCTGGAAGGCGAAGATGATCAGGAACAGGACCGGCATGGCGAAGGTCATGGCTTGACGGGGGTCTCGTTTGAGATAGGTGATCAGGCGTGCGGAAACCGCGCCGGATGCCGAATCGGGCATCCATGCGAATGCGCCGATGCCTTTGGCGGTCTCGGACGGACTGTTTGCGCCGATGGTGAGCCGTTCATGTCTCAGACACCAGGTGCAGACGGCGAAGCAGACAATCCATGTGACGGCAAGGATGGCGATGCGGGCGAGCAGCACCGCCCAGGCTCCGGTAAGCGCGTCGAACGGTAGTTGGAAGGCCGCGCCGAACGGCGTCCATGCGACGATGGTGTTCGCCGCGCCCCAGGTTTCGGTGTTGAGGCTGAAGGCCACGCCGGAGTTGACCAGAATGTTCGGCAACTGACAGATGATAACGAACGTCAGCACGATGAAGATATAGAACGCGCCTTTGCCGCGTTTGCTGGTCACCAGCGTGGTGGATAGGGCGATGAGCAGTTTGGAGATGCTCATCATGGTGATGACGGCCAGCACTGCGGCGAGGAGGGAACTGATGATTACGGCTGGTCCCATATGCCGATAGGCCAGTGTCCAGAGCATCAGTGAGGCCACGCCGGTAAGGGCGGGGATGCCGGACAGGCCGGAAAGCAGCAAGCCGAATTGCAGGTTGCGGTCGGCGATGCCGTAGAGCGCGAATTTGCGTGGGTTCATGGTGGAGCCTTCGCCAAGCATCATGAGCTGGATGAAGCCGATGAAGATGGTCATGGTCGCGCCGACCAGCACGACGACTATGTTGACGATGCCTCCGGAACCGAGGATGTTCAGCGGAAAGCCATCCGCGTTCACGGTGAAGGGCGGCAGTATGCCGATGAACCATGCGAGCACGCCGGTGCCGATGATGGTGCCGGCCGCGAGTACGGCGGAAAAGACATAGGCGACGGTCTGCCACGCCGATTTTCGCAGGGTGGCGAGCGTGAGCGTCCAGCGCAGGCGGACCAGGGTGATGGCGCTGCTGATCATCGGCGGGCCTCATCGGTGGGTGTGGCGGGCGTGGCGGTTGTAAGCGGAATGGGCTGGACCGGCTGGACCGAAGTTGGTGCTTGGGCTTGCCCGCCGTCGAGCCATGCGAGATGGGCGGCTTCGTGGCGGCCGCCGACCAGTTGCAGGAAGCGGTCTTCGAGTTCTTCGCCGGCGGCGACCTCGTCCACCGTGCCGGCCGCGCACACCAGACCGTTGTTGATTACGGCCACATGCGTGCACATCTTTTCGACCAATGCCATCACGTGCGAAGAGATAATCACCGTGCCGCCGGTCTTCGCGTATTCGATGAGGATGTCTTTGAGGTTGGCGCTGGACACCGGGTCCACGGATTCAAACGGCTCGTCCAGGACCAGAATGCGCGGGCTATGAATCATCGCGGAGGCCAGGCAGATCTTCTTGGTCATGCCGGCCGAATAATCGGTGACCATCGTGTTGGCGGCCCCGGCCAAGTCGAAAGCATTGAGCAGGTCCTGGGCGCGACGCGTGGTCTCATCGCGGCTCATGCCGCGCAGCATGCCGGAGTAGACGAGCAATTGCAAACCGGTCAGTCGGTCGAAGATCTGGTCGGGCTGGGGCATGACGCCGATCATGCGCTTGGCCGTGTTCACGTCGCTCCACACGTCATGGCCCAAAATCATGGCGGTGCCGGCGTCCGGTACCAATAGACCGGTCACCATATTGAGCGTGGTGGTTTTGCCGGCGCCGTTGGGGCCTACAAGTCCATAGAACGAGCCGACCGGAATATCGAGCGCGAGTCCGTTGACGGCGATCTTCCGGTCGAAGTGCTTGAACAGGCCACGAATGGACACCGCCGCATTCGGATTCGGCGGCCATGCTTGTGGCTGCGGTTGCGACGGCTGTGCAGGCGCGGGGGCGGCGGCTGGCATCATCGGCGGCTGAAATCCGACATTCCTTTGAGTATTGTCTAAGCTCATACATCCACTCTACCCCACCAGTCAACCCTCAGCGAAGCAAACCCCCGGGTTGCTGTTGGATTGCCCCGCTGAGCGGCTCCGGACTAGCGGACTCGGTCAACCCTTATGCGCGATGGGCTTCCACTGGGCTTTGGCGAAGATGGCCTGGAAGGAGATCGGCACGTAGCTGAGTATGTAAATCGGGAAGCTGAGCACATAGGCGAGCAGCTCCTTGTTCGTGGCACCGATCTGGTCGCGCTCGACAATGATGGTCAATGCAGCCAATGCCATCAGGCCCAACACCGATATGATGATGCCGCTGGACCAATCGGCCAGCGATTGCAGCTGGCTCGGCCAACTCACGAAGCCACACGCGGCGAACAGCAAGCCCATCACCGCGCGAATCGCGCCCAACACGGTAAACGGACACAGCATCAATGTGAAGTCGATGCAGGAGAAATCACGTTCGCGAACCGCGCGTTTCAGCAATGCCGAGCCATAATAACGGAATACCTGCAGGAATCCCTTGCTCCAACGCAAACGCTGACGCCAACTTTGCGAGAAGGTAACCGGCTGCTCGTCGTAGAGGATCGCAGTACCGCAATAGCCGATGCGGTCGCCATGCAGAATCGAATCCATAGTGAATTCAAGATCTTCAGTGAGCAGATGGAACTTCCATCCCTTGTTCCGCTTCATCACCTCGCGGGAGAACATGAATCCCGTACCGCCCACATGGCAAGAGGAACCGAGAATCATACGCGAGTTAGACAGGAATCGCGATTCACGGATGAACCACAGCGCAGAACCAGAAGACACCCAGTTATCCGCCAGATTCACCGAATTACGGTAGCTGGTCAGAATCTTGAATCCGGAGCAGAACGCCTTGTTCATTTCCTCGAAGTAGTGCTTGTCCAGCTTGTTATCGGCATCGAACACGAAGTAGGCCTCATAATCATCGGCCACACCGATGTCGAGCATATGCCCCAACAGATACGTCAGCGCATATCCCTTGCCAACCAGCTCAAGATTGTGGCGTTCCACCACATGGCAACCCAAAGACCGCACCACGTCGGCGGTGTTGTCGGTGCAGTTGTCGGCCACCAGCCAGATGTCGATGAGGTTGGACGGGTAGGTCTGATCGCGAATCGACCCAATAAGGTTGCCGATCACTTTTTCTTCGTTGCGCGCGGAGATCAGCACGGCATACCGGTTGGTCATCGGGGCGTCGGGGAAGCGCACGGGCTTGGCGAACAGGGACATCACGATGCACAGTCCCTGATATATCATGCCGGCACCGCCGACGATCATCAGAAGAATATCGAGTACGGAAAGCAGAGTCATCAGCGCCACCCTGCCCTAGGATTGCTGGAGGCAGATTGATCAGACTGCTTGGTTTGCTTGCGTTGCTTGGGCTGCTCAGACTGCTGCGTATCCGCGGCACCACGCTGCGGAATCGCCACGGTGGCGGAATCGTCCAAATCGGATTCTTTCGTCTCGTGCGACGGAATCGCATAAATCTGTTCCTGCAGCAAACGCAGTTCCTCATTCATCGGCACGCGGTTGGTGGATCCCCTGGCCGCACGCGGCATGTGCTCGCCGATTGGCTGCAATACGTGCTCGCCGAACGCCTCGGACGCCTCGACGATCTTGGACTTCTTCTCCGGAGTCGGATCGTTCATCAGCGGTGAGTCAATCAGCTCATAGCGCTTGGTGTACGCACGGAAGATGGCCTGCAGCGATGCGGTGACCGGCAGCGCCAGGAACGCGCCGAACGCGCCGAACAGCGAGCCGAACGCCAGCACCGAGAGGAAGGCGACGGCCGCGTTGATATCCATCGTGCGCTGCGAAATCCTCGGCGAGAGAATCAGGTTCTCGATCTGCTGGTAGACGATGATGAACACCAGCACCGCCACGGCGTACGTCCACCCGCGGTTGCCCCAAGCGAACAGCACCGGCAGCGCACCGCCGATATAGGTACCGACCGTGGGGATGAACTGGGATACCACGCCGCAGAACAGGGCCAACGGCAGCCAGTAGGGCACATGCAGGATCTCCAAGAAGATGGCGGTGCAAATGGCGTTGATCAACGCCAGAATCGAACGGGAGAACAGGAAGGACGAAATCTGGCCTTGGGCCACGGTCCACACCAGCAGGAATCGGCGCTGCGTGTTGGGGGCCAGCCACTGGCAGAAGGAGCGGCGCAGCTTTGGGCCGGCGGCGGAGATGTAATACGTGGTCATTACCACGGTCATGAGGTTCAACAGGAAGGAGAACAGGCCACCCACCGTACTCATGGCGGTGCCGGCGAAATCGGTGACCCACGAGGTCTGGATATTGTTGAAGATTTCCATGCCAAGATTGCTGATCTCCGGCATCTTGAACGTGGTGTACTGGTCCGCGAACTCACGAATCTGCCCATACATTGCCGGCAAACCGCGGACCATGGCAATCATCTGCTGTACAAACATATTGCCGAACAGCGTGAGCAGCACACCCACGACCACGGCCACGCCCACCAGACTGACGGCGGAAGCCACGCCACGCTTCCAGCCATGAGCCACCAGCGCCACCACCAGCGGTTCGACGGCCAGCGCCAGGAACAGCGAGATGATGATGTCGAACACCAGATAGGAGATGTCGCCCCACGAGCGCCAGCAGAACATGAATACGATGACGGCGAGGGCCACATACAGCAGCGCGCGGCCGAACCATTCCGGTGGCCTGCGGGAATCTCCCTTGGCGGGGAACAAAGTACCAAAGTCGATACGATTCTCGTCGCCCGGGTCTGCCCCGGCTTCTGCGGCACCGCTTCTCGACGTGTCGGTGCTGTTTATGTTTCGCGCGCGTTCGCTCATGGCTCCCCATTGTAGCGAGGGGTTTGAAGCTCGGATACGCCGGCGGCGTACACCCGCTTTTCTATTGTTGATGTTATGCTCAACGTTTCGATCATCATCCCAGCGTGGAACGAAGCCGAACGCATCCGCGACTGTCTGCTGAACGCCACTCGCCAGACCATCATGCCGCATGAGGTGCTGGTGGTGGACAATCGTTCTACGGACAACACCTGCGCGATTGTCGAACAGTTCATCGCCGAACATCCCGAGGCCCCGGTCAAACTGTTGCACCAGAACGATGAACAGGGGCTGATTCCCACCCGCAACTTTGGCCTGAACGCCGCGACCGGCGATGTGCTGGGCCGTTTTGACGCCGACTGTATGATCCGGCCTGACTGGGTGGAGGTGGTCTCCGGCATCTTCACCGAAGACCCGGCCGCGATGGGTGCCACTGGTCCGGTGATGTATTACGACATGCCCTCACGTCATTTCGGGTTGAAAGGCGACAATTCCTTACGCAAGCGAATCTACCGTGCCGATGGCGGCCAGCCGCTGCTGTTCGGCTCGAATATGGCCTTGCGCGCTTCGGCCTGGCATCAGATCGCGAATGAGGTCTGCCGAGATAAGGCCGATGTGATGCACGAGGATATCGATATTTCCCTGCATCTGATGGGCAAGAATCTGAAAACCGTGTACTCGCCGCGCATGATCGCCGCGATGAGCGCGCGACGGATGGACACGTCGCTGAGTTCATTCCTGAACTACATGCGACGTTTTAAGAATACGTTTGATGCGCATCCGCAACATACGCGCACGCATAAGCCGGAGGTGTTGTTCACCGCCATGTATCCGGCGATGCATATGTTCTACCCGGTGTGGCAGAAAGTGCTGAATTCCGCGGATATCAATCCTGCTGAAGCCGCGTGGATCAACGAGCAGATGAAACTGGCGGAGGTGCAAGGCAAGCAGCTGTACGACGAGACCCCCACCGACGAAGTCTACGACGAAAAGCACGAAAAGTAGCTAGATATACGAGCCCCCTCTGCTTATGCAAGCTCCCTCTGATAAGGGAGCTGTCGAATGAAGTGAGACTGAGGAAGAGACTGCGACGCAGTCGCTAAAACATTGAATCGGACGCAGGCCGATACCTATTATTCAGCGGCTACGCCGCAACTTCTCTCCCTCAGTCAGCTACGCTGACAGCTCCCTCATCAGAGGGAGCTAATGTTTACTGTCATTGACTGATCACATCAGCGACTTGTAAATCGCGAGGATGTCCTCTTCGGTTGCCTGACGCGGGTTGCCGGGGGTGCACACGTCGTTGAAGGCATCGTGAGCCAGCGGCTCAAGGTCGGCCTCGGTGGCGCCCACTTCGGAAATCGTGGTCGGGTTCTTCAGATCCACGGTCAGCTTGTGGACGGCCTGCACGGCCTCTTCGCGCACCTTCTCCAGGTCGCCGGTGTAGGCGTCCTCAACACCGAACGCATCGGCGATGTCGCGGTACTTCTCACCGGTGAAGTCCTTGTTGTATTCCATGACCGGGGCCAGCAGAATACCGTTGGCCACACCGTGGGCCACGCCCAGACGGCCGCCCAGCGGGTGAGCCATGCCGTGCACCAGACCGAGGCCCACGTTGGAGTAGGCCATACCGGTGATGTAGGACGCGTAGGCCATCTGCTCGCCGGCCGGAATGTCGCCGTCGGCGGACTTGGCCAGGTTCTTGGCAATCATGCGGATGGTCTGCATGGACAGGCAGTCGGACAGGCTCCAGGCACCCGGGGTAATGTAACCCTCGATGGCGTGGGTCAGGGCGTCAAGTCCGGTGGCGACCTTCAGGCCGCGCGGCATCGAGTCGGTCAGATCCGGGTCCACGAAAGCGACGATCGGGATGTCGTGCGGGTCGACAGCCACGAACTTGCGCTTGTTGGCCGTGTCGGTGACCACGTAGTTGATGGTCGTCTCCGAGGCGGTGCCGGCGGTGGTCGGCACGCCGA
>ERZ791611.1852-NODE-1852-length-11736-cov-2.979111_pt1 | contig 11736 bp, 10 predicted proteins | sample MGYA00510275_ERZ791611 | MGnify/ENA primary metagenome ERZ791611 (study PRJEB30046, sample SAMN00791912) | human gut metagenome | study: EMG produced TPA metagenomics assembly of the A metagenome-wide association study of gut microbiota in type 2...
CTATAGAGTTGTCTACAATTTCATAGACCAGATGATGCAGGCCCCGGGTGCTGGTGGAGCCGATGTACATGCCGGGCCGTTTGCGGACAGCCTCCAGCCCTTCCAGCACCTGGATTTGGTTTTCATCATATGTTTCGGTTTGTGGTGTGTTCTGCACGGTAAACTCTCCTTGCGTTAAAGTCTGTGTGCCCCTATGGCTACACATTGGCAATATCCGCGATAAAGCCGGTGCGTTTTTTTAAAGTAGACGACGATATCTGGGAAATGTAAACCTTTGTCCTGCCGTTTTCGGTGCAGACAACAAAGGATTTTGGAAGTTCAGTGGACACGTTGACCACCATCCCGTTTTTTTGGGCGGAGGCCAGGTACCCTTTTGTGGATTTGGCGATGGAGGCGTTTTCCAGGTCAAATATGGCGATGATGTCACTGGTGCGCACTACCGTATCCTGTCCTAAATGGAGATACATGGATTTTCCTCCTTCTGGGGGCGGCCGTATTCTTCCACCTTATAGATGGCGCCCCCCTGTATATGAAAGCTTTTCCCATCTTCCAGGTGGCGGAAGTAGTTGGGGTCGCAGCAGGTGATGAAGATCTGCCGGTCGCCCATATGGTTGAGCAGGTATTCCCGCCGGCTCTCATCCAGCTCGCTCATCACATCGTCCAGGAGGACCACAGGCTCCTCCCCAGTGAGCTGGCGGATCATCCCGCACTCGGACAGCTTGAGGGCCAATACGGCGCTTCGCTGCTGCCCCTGGGAGCCGTAGGTGCGGACGTTCATCCCATTGATGGAGATTTCCAGGTCGTCCCGGTGGGCCCCCACTGTGGTGCTGCCCGCCTTCAGGTCCTCCCGGCGGGCTTTGCGCACCGCCTCGGCGATAGCCTCTTCCAGCCCGGGGGCAGAGAGGTCGGCAAGATCTGGGCAGGCTTTGGACAGGTACCGCAGGCTGAATTCCTCTTTTTCCCGGGAAATACCCTTATACACCTCCCCGGCCAGCTGTTTAAGCTTCTCCAGATAGGTGTACCGCGTCCGGGTGATGGTGGCCGACAGCCTTACTAAGTGCTGGTCCCAGATGTCCAGGGTATCCAGCAGGTAGGAGCTGAAAGCCACGTCTTTGAGAAGGCTGTTTCGCTGGGCCAATACCCGGCTGTAGTCATTGAGCACCCGGATGTATTTGGGCTTCAACTGACAGATGGTGGTGTCCAAAAACCGCCGCCTCTCCTGGGGGCCGTCCTGGATGAGGGACAGATGGCTGGGGGAAAAAACCACAGCGGTAAACTGGCCGGCCAGTTTGGTGCTGCTGTCCAGCAGAATCTCATTGAGGTGAACCGACTTTTTGGGGGCCAGGGAAAGCTGGGCGGTCTGGGGGCGGCCTTCGCCGAAAAACTCCATCTGAAGCTGGGTTTTTTCCTTCCCCAAGCCCACCATCTCCCTGTCCTTCGCCCCTCGGAAGCTTTTGGCCCCGGTGAACAGGTAGATGGCCTCCATTAAATTGGTTTTACCCTGGGCATTGTCCCCGTAGATCACATTGACCCCGGGGCAGGGGGAAAGCTCCATCTCCCCGATGTTGCGAAAGCCGGTGAGGGTGAGGCGATCAATCCGCACGCCTGACGACCTCCAGCCGGTAATGCTCCACCTCTATAATGTCCCCGGGGCGGATCTTCTTGCCCCGCATGGTGCAGATTTCCCCATTGACCGAAACCAGGCCGGCCTGAACCACTTCCTTGGCCTGGCCCCCGGTTTCCAGCATGCCGGCAAATTTTAAAAAGGAATCCAGTTTGATAAACTCGGTGGAGATCTCAACGGTTTCCCGGATCGTTTCCTTTTGCTCGCTCATAGCGCCCTCCTTGTATGGTCAATTATTCCGCCTTCAGCCGTACCGGCAGCACCAGGAACAGGAACTGATCCCCCTCAGGGGGAACCACCTTCATGGGGGAGAGGGGTCCGCTGATTTCCAGCTTCACCTCATCACAGCCGGAGGCCTTCAGGGCATCCAGGATGTATTTGTTGTTAAAGCCCATCTCCACCTCCCCGCCTTCCATGGTGCAGGGGATCTCATCGTAGGCCTTGCCGATGGCGGTAGAGCAGGAAACTTTGATCAGATCGCGGGTGAATTTAACCCGCAGGGGGCTTTTGAGCCGGTCGGAGATGAGCAGGCTGGTTCGCTCAATGGAGTCCATAAAGCTGCGGGTGGGGATTTTTACGGAAGTGGTGCTGTTTTGAGGGATGGCGGCATGGTAATCCAAAAATTCCCCCTCCAACAAGCGGGAGATGACGCTATATCCGTTGATGTTGAACACAATGTGTTTGCGGGAGATAAACAGCTCGGTGGGGGTGTCCTCATCCCCCAGAAGCTTAGAGACCTCAGACAAAGTCTTGCCGGGGACGATGAACTTCATCGGCTGGCCGATTTTCACCTTTTCCCAGCGCAGGGCCAGGCGGTATCCATCCACCGAAACAAGGGTGATCCCCTCTTCGTCCACGTCGAACATAGAACCGGTGTGAACTGGTTTAGAATCGGTGGTTGCCACCGCAAACAAGGTTTGGTCGATCATCGACTTCAAGGTGGTCTGGGGCAGCTGGATGGCGGACCCTTCGGTCACCGAAGGAAGCTCCGGGTAGTCGGTGGCAGGCATGCCCAAAATGGTGTATTCGGTGACCCCGCTTTTCAGCTGGGTCAGCAGTTTGGCATCGCTTTCAATGGCCACCTGGTCACCAGGCATCCGGCGGATCATATCCAGCAGCAGCTTGGCGGAGAGGACGATCTCTCCTTCCTCCAAGACCTGGGCTTCCAGATGGGTGGAAATGCCCAGTTCTAGGTCGTAGCCAGTCAGCTGGACCTGGCCGCCCTTGGCCACCATCAAAATGCCCTCCAAGGCCGGGAGGGTTGTTTTGCCCGATACTGCGCGGGATACATTGGAGACAGCCTGTACTAGGAGGGCCTTATCACAGAGAATGTTCATGGATTCATTCACCTCAATTGCAATTTGTTTTGCCGGTTTTGCCCGGCTGGTTTTTCACAACGGTTCTTTCCCTCCCATAACAAGATCAGGATAGAACTCTATTTTTAGTCGTAGTAGTAGGGGCGGTTGGGATGTGGACAACCGCGCAAACCTGCTTTATCAAAGGAAAAAAGAGGCGTTCTCTTTCCAGTGGCTGCGGTGGTGAATTTGTGGAGAGGTGGAAACAGCCATCGCTTTTTCACTGGGTTGTGGAAAACTCTGTTTAAAGTGTGGAAAACAAGTAGAGAATTCCGTGGAGAACCACAACCTTCCCAAAAGGTGAAAATAGGGCCGTGGAAACGGGGAAAAGTGGAAAGTGAGAAACGCATAATCATACGCAAAAAAGAAAGGTTCGCGGCGCCGAAAATTCAATAGGGTTAAACAGGTTTTGCAACTTGCGATGGAAATCTTGCAAGAGACAGTAAAACCAATACAGACTGTATAATTCCGGGGGTGAAAAGGCTGCTTTGGCGGGAATAGAGTCCTCGTCTAAACCGAATCTGCACGCCTGTAGTGAAAGGAGGGATTGCTTTCCCCCAGTGAAACAGATTGATCTCTATTTCCGGTAAGGGGGGTCTTTCTGCCTTCTCTTTCTTTGGGAAAAGAAAGAGAAGGTTAGGAGTCGCGGATGTTCTTGATGATGTCCTCCACTGTCTCCTTGTAGCGGGAATCCTGTTTCATGTTCTTTTCTACCTGCTGGATGGCGTAGACGATGGTGGAATGGTCCCGGCCGCCGAACTCCTCCCCGATAGAGGACATGGACATCTGGGTGATGTCCCGGACGATGTAAATGGAGATCTGCCGGGCCTGGGAGATCTGGGCCGACCGCTTGGTGGAGCGGATGTCTGCCGAGGATACCCCATAAGTGCGGCCCACCTCCGAGATGATCCGCTCCACGGTGACCGGCACCGGCTGGTTGTCATTTAAAATATCCCGGATGGCGTTTTGGGCAATGAGGATGGACGGCGGGGTGCCAGCCAGCAGTTTAAAGGCCTTGAGCTTTTTCACTGCGCCTTCCAGCTGGCGGATGTTGTTTTTCAGCCGGTTGGCAATGTACTCGGCCACCTCGTCGGGGATTTGGATGTCCATCAGTTCGGCCTTGCGGCGGATGATGGCGATGCGGGTTTCAAAATCCGGGGGCTGAATGTCGGCCAGCAGGCCCCATTCAAACCGGGTGCGCAGCCGGTCCTCTAGGGTTTTAATCTCCTTGGGAGGGCGGTCACTGGTCAGGACAATCTGTTTGCCTGCCTGGTGGAGGGCCTCAAAGGTGTGGAAGAACTCCTCCTGGGTGCTCTCCTTGCCGCCGATAAACTGGATGTCGTCCACCAACAAGACATCAGCCAGGCGGTATTTGTCATGGAATTCCCGGGTGGTCTCGGTGGTGATGGCGTAGATCAGCTCGTTGGTGAACTCCTCGCCCTTGGCGTAGATGATGTTGGTTTCCGGCTTGTTCTTTTTGATCTCTGCGCAGATGGCCAGCAGTAGATGGGTTTTGCCCAGCCCGGACCCGCCGTAGATGAACAGGGGGTTGTAGGCATTGGCAGGGTTTGCAGCCACCGCCAGGGATGCCGCGTGGGCAAATTTGTTGGAGGGGCCCACGATAAAGGTGGAGAAGGTGTATTCATAATCGCCGCCTTGGCTGCTCTTCTCCAGCTCTTCTTGGGAATATCCGGACAGCATGCCGGACTCGGGCGGCTCCTGTTTGGGGGCGGAGTCGCAGAGGATTTTGATGTTTACACTAAAGCCTAGGATATGCTCGAAGGCACGGGACAGGAGGGGGAGGTATTTCTCCTCGATGATCTCCTTTTTAAATTGGGAACTGACCCGCAGGTAGGCGGTGGAGTTCTCAAACTTGACCGGCTCGATATCCTTAATCCAAAGGGAATGGGCTACTTCGGTAACGCCATCGGGTCCTTTGCAGTAATCGCTGACCAGCGAAAACACTTCTTTAAAGGATTCCATGGTTTGATCGTCCTTCCGATTAAATTTCCGGGTCGGTGGAAAAGGGGTTGATCAACTGGGAAAGGTGTGTTGAAAAAACTTTTTCCACCGATCTTCAACAGAGTTATTGTAGCATAAGTGGAATGTTTATTTCAAGCTTTTCAACAGCCCTGTGTGAATATATTATATAATAGTATAAACAGCAAAAAATCCCGGTTGGGGAAGATGGAATGGAAAAGGGAAACCAAAGGATGGAAACAGGTGGAAATCCCTGGGTTTATCCAGGAGGGGGAAGCTGGAGGGCGGCGTGGCAAACAAAGGCGCCGGCAACCCAGCAAAAACAGAAGCAAGGGGAATTTTTCCGGCAAAAACGGCCGCCCTCAGGGGGAAGATGGAAAAAATCGCCTCCAAAACAGGGAAAAATGGCTTTGGAACCGGGAAAAAACCATTTTTTCTATTGACAATTTTGCCCCGTGTAGGCTATACTGTTATCTTGCAAGGTTTCGCCCCGAAAGGAGGGTATTTTGATGCTTAGAACCTATCAGCCTAAGAAGATCCACAGAAAGAAAGAGCATGGTTTCCGCAAGAGAATGAGCACGAAAAACGGAAGAAAAGTGCTTGCTCGCAGAAGAGCGAAAGGCAGAGCCCGTTTAACTCACTAATTGCCGGCCACAACCTTTTTGTGGTCTTTCTTTTTATGACCCGGCGCCCGCCGAAACCGGCGGGCTGTCTGCCGGATCATAAAAAGGAAAATCTGCAAAACCGGCATGAAAGGCACTTTCCATGCTTCATACAGTCACACTCAATCAAAACCGAGACTTTAAAAAGGTCTACCGCGCTGGGAAAAGCGCTGTGCACCCCCTTCTGGTCACCTATGCTGTCAAGAACCGAAAAGGCCGGGCCAGGGTGGGCATCACCGCCACCAAGAAAATTGGAAAAGCTTGTAAACGAAACCGTGCAAGGAGAATTATCCGGGAGGCATACCGCCAGATGGAGCCCACTGTGGTCAAAGGCTGGGATATCGTTTTTGTCGCCCGGGGACGCACCACCCAAGTGAAGATGCAGGAGGTGCAGCGCGTGATGGACAAGCAGCTGCAGAAGCTGGGCTTGCTGCAGAAGCCAGAGCCATCCAAACCCCAGCAGACCGCTCCGGCGGAATAAAACGCTCCAAGCGGCAGTCGGCCGTCCTTTTGGGGCAATATGCAATATGAAAAAACTGTTTTTGGCAGTCATCCGTTTTTATCAAAAGGCGATTTCGCCCTATAGGCCTGCTTGCTGCAGGTTTTATCCAACCTGTTCCACATACGCGTACCAGGCCATATCCAAATATGGAGCGTATCGGGGCGGGCTACTTGCCGTTAAACGGATTCTGAGATGCCACCCCTTTTGCAAAGGCGGATATGACCCCGTGCCCGACCACTTGGAGTAAAGGGCGATATTTGGCAGACTCCATCCGCCTAGTACACCATCCGATCTGGAGGACCTATTGTTATGATGAGAACCATTTACGCCATCCTTGGTTACCCCTTGGGGTGGATCATGTTTCTGTGCTACCACCTGGTAAACAACTACGGCCTGGCGCTGATCCTGTTTACCATCCTCACCAAATTGGTGTTGGTGCCGTTTGCTGTGAAACAGCAGAAGTCCATGGTCAAAATGGCCGCTTTCCGGCCAAAAATGGAAGAGATCCAGAAAAAATATGCAAATAACAAGGAAAAGCTCAATGAGGAGCTTCTGAAGCTTTATGAGAAGGAAAATTACAACCCTATGAGCGGTTGCCTTCCTGTCCTCATCCAGTTTCCCATCCTCTTTGGCTTGATTGATGTCATTTATTACCCCTTGAAGCACATCCTGCGGCTGCCGGCCGACACCATCAATGCGGCGACCGAAATCGCCAAGCAGGTGCTGGGGGAAGGCGGCATGAATATGCACAGCGTGGAGATGAGCATCATCAATGCGGTGCATCAGAATGCGGGGGCTTTCTCTTCCCTGGGCGCCGATGTGGTGGATAAAATTTCGAATTTTGATTTCACCTTCTTCGGCATGGATCTGGGAGTTGTCCCCACAATGGCGGTCAATATTTACCTGTTGATTCCCATCCTGTCCGGCCTTTCCGCCCTGGGCATGAGCCTGATCAGCATGAAGCTCAGCAGCGCCACCACCGGCGAAGACGGCGCGGCGGCCAGCATGAACAAAAGCATGCTGCTGATGATGCCTTTGATGAGTGTATTTATCGCCTTCCAGGTGCCCGCCGGCGTCGGCGTGTACTGGCTGCTTTCCAACGTGTTCTCTGCGGCTCAGTCCTACATCCTCAACAAGATCTATGACCCGGTGGAGATGGTCAAAAAAGCGAAGGAAGAGGCCGCTGCCCGCAAGGAGCAGGAGCGCAAAGAGAAGATTGAAGCAAAGAAACGGATGAAGCAGGGGGATGCCGCGGCGGCGGAAAAAGCCCTGACTCAAAAGGAAATCAACCGGATGAAATTGGCTGCCGCCCGCAAGCGGGATGCGGAAAAATACGGTGAGGAATATGTGGAAGTCACCGACGACGACCTGAAATAACAGGACGCAACCTGAGGAGGTGCCCTTTTATGAAAGAATGTACCATGACAGCGAAAACCGTGGAAGAGGCTATTGAACTCGCCTGCGACCGGATTGGCCTGCCCCGGGAAGAAGTGGAAATTGAGATCATCGACCTGCCCAAAAAAGGCTTTTTCGGCATCGGCGCCCAGCCTGCCAAGGTTCGTGTCTACCAAGAATCCAGCGACAAGGCGGAGATCGCAGTTGCCTATATCAAAGACATTCTCACCGAGATCGGCTTGCCCCATGTGGAGGTAACCGCCAAGGTGGAGGAGAACAACAATGCGGTCATCACCCTCAGCGGCGAGGGGTTGGGCGTCATCATCGGCCGTCGCGGCGAGACTTTGGATGCCCTCCAGTATCTGACCGGCCTGGTGGCCAACCGGGCGGACGGCGATTATATGCGTGTGACCATCGACAGCGGCAACTACCGGGAAAAACGGGAAAAAACCTTGGAAACCTTGGCGAAGAAATTGGCCAACAATGCGGTCAAAACCGGCCGGAGCTCCACTTTGGAGCCTATGAACCCCTATGAGCGCCGGATAATCCACGCCGCTGTATCCCAGGTGGAAGGGGCGCTGTCCACTTCGGTGGGGGAAGAGCCCAACCGCCGGGTAGTGATCAGCTCTGCCAATCCGAAGAAGCCCCGTACCGATGGACGAGGCAAAGGCAAAGGCGGCTCCCGCCGGGGCGGCAGGCCCTCTGGGGAAAGCCGCGGTGAGGGGAAGAGCAGCCGGGAGCGCAGACCCTACCGGGAGCGGGAGGAGTTGAAAGAGCCGGAGGCACCGAGAGCACCCATCTCCGAGGAGGAGCGGATTCTCCGTTCTGCCCCGCCTTCTGAGGCCGCCGACCTGCCCCTGTTCGGCAAAATCGAAATCGACGATTAGAGAAGATACAATGGCACTCTCAAAGGCCCGCAGAGGCCCGCGGGGGTGCCATTCTTATTGAAAGGATGGTATGTGATGAGCACCATTGCGGCGATCTCCACACCCTTGGCAGTGGGAGGGATCGGCATTGTTCGGGTCTCTGGCCCAGAGGCTCTGGCCATTGCCGCCCGGGTATTCCGCCCAGCTGGAGAACGGGATATTTCCTCCATGAAAGGGTTTACTAGCGCCTATGGCCGTGTTTTCGACCAGGATGGCCAGGTGGATGAAGCCATTCTGTCGGTCTACCGGGCCCCAAAGAGCTACACCGGCGAAGATGTGGCAGAACTTTCCTGCCACGGCGGGGTGTATGTGCTCCAGCGGGTGCTGCGGGCGGTCTTGGACCAAGGGGCGGTTTTAGCCGGCCCAGGGGAATTCACCAAGCGGGCTTTTTTAAACGGGAAGGTGAATCTGACCCAGGCGGAGGCGGTGATGGATCTGATCTCCTCCCAAAATAAGAATGCCACCAGAGCGGCCCTGTCGGCCCGGGATGGGGCTTTATCTCAAAGGGTACAGGGGATTGAGAAGATTCTTCTCGGCCTGGCTGGACACCTTGCAGCCTGGGTGGACTACCCAGAGGAGGACATCGAGGAAGTGGAGACGGGTTCCCTCCTTCATTCTCTGAGCGGCTGTCGGGATCAGTTGGAGCAGCTCCTCTCCACATATGACTTAGGGCGTATCCTGCGGGAAGGAGTGGATACCGCTATCATCGGCCGGCCCAACGTGGGCAAGTCCACCTTGATGAATTTGCTGGCCGGGGCCCAGCGCAGCATTGTCACCGACATTCCCGGCACCACTCGGGATGTGGTGGAGGATGTGATCCGGCTGGAGGATGTGGTGCTCAACCTGGCGGACACAGCGGGCATCCGGGCTACCGACGACCCGGTGGAATCGGGGGGGGTGGGTTTGGCACGCCGCCGTATGGAGGACAGCGGGCTGGTGTTGGCGGTGTTTGACAGCTCCGATTCCTTGACCAGGGAGGACAGGGAGCTGTTGGAGGCGTTGCAAGGCCGTCCGGCAGTGGCGGTTCTCAACAAAACCGACCTTCCCCGCAAGATTCAGCGGGAGGAAATCGCCCAGTGGATTCCCCAGGTGGTGGAGGTCTCTGCGGCCAATGGGGAAGGGATGGATGCCCTTTCTGCCGCCATCCGGGAGGTGCTGTCCCTTCACCAGATCGATGGTTCCGCCCCCATCTTGGCCAATGAGCGCCAGAGAGGGTGCATCCTGCGGGCCAAATCCGCTTTGGATGACGCCATCGAAGCGGTTGGCTCCGCCCTCACCTTGGATGCTGCCACCGTGTGCATCGATGAAGGGCTGAACGCCCTTTTAGAGTTGACTGGTGAGCGGGCCACCGATGCAGTGGTGGGCCAGGTGTTCGCCCAGTTCTGTGTGGGAAAATAGCCACAGCGAAGCTGTGCCATTCGAAGAATTGCTTGCAGGGCGAAGCCCTTTGCGGCAGCAGCCGCTTTGCAATTCTTATGGTTTGTGCAGACTTTATGGTAAAATAGAAGGAAAACCGGGGCCGGGCTGTCCCCCTTCTCGTGGGGCAGCCGGTCCCTATTTTTTATCTGTCAGAGGGGAGGGCAGAAGAGGTTTTTCCCGGTGGAAAGGAAGAAATCCGCTGTGGAAAAAAGATGAGCCAAGAAGGAAAACTGGGGAGTCAAGGTTTTCCACGGAATTTTCCTCTGGTGGAAAAGCACTGAGTTTGTTATAATAGTGCAGAAGCAAACCAGCGTTTTCCCCCAGGGGAAAACGCTGTGGAAAATAGATTGGTTATAGTCTTTCCCCACACCGGGGAGAGGGGGAGTTATCCATGGAATATCAAGCACAACCCTTTGACATTGCAGTGATCGGCGCGGGACATGCTGGGGTGGAGGCCGCTTTGGCCGCCGCCCGGCTGGGGGCATCCACCGTGCTGTTTACCATGAGTTTGGACGCCATCGCCAACATGCCTTGCAATCCCTCCATCGGCGGGACGGCCAAGGGGCATTTGGTCCGGGAGATTGACGCCTTGGGAGGGGAGATGGGCAAGGCCGCAGACGCCACCTTTATTCAGAGCAGGATGCTAAACCGGGGGAAGGGGCCAGCGGTCCACAGCCTGCGGGTCCAGGCGGACCGGGCTCAGTACCATATCTATATGAAGCGGGCGGTGGAGCGGCAGCAAAACCTCCATGTGAAACAGGCAGAGGTGGTGGAGATCCGCACCGATGAGGAGGGCCAGGTAGAGTCGGTGGTCACCCGGTTGGGGGCTGTCCATCCAGTAAAAGTTGCGATCATATGTTCTGGGACTTTCCTCAACGGGAAGATTTTTGTGGGGGATCAGGTTTTTTCCAGCGGCCCAGATGGGATGCACGCCGCCAAACGGCTCAGCGATTCCCTAGTGCAGATCGGCCTTCCCCTGCGTCGGTTTAAAACCGGGACCCCTGCCCGGGTGGAGCGAAGTTCCATTGACTTTTCTCAACTGGAGGAGCAGGAGGGGGATGACCCCATCACCCCGTTTTCCTTTTCGACCGAAGGGGAGCTGAAAAATCAGGCAATTTGCCACATCGCCTATACCAATGAGGAGACCCACCGGGTCATCCAGGAGAACATTGGCCGGTCTGCCATGTACGGCGGCCAGATTGAGGGGATCGGCCCTCGGTATTGCCCCAGTATTGAGGATAAAATTATGCGGTTTGCCGACAAGCCCCGCCATCAGGTGTTTGTGGAGCCGATGGGGATGGATACCGACGAAATCTATCTCCAGGGGCTCTCCACCAGCCTGCCGGAGGATGTCCAGTTGGCCTTTTACCGCACCATCAAGGGATTTGAGAATGTGCAGATCATGCGAAATGCCTATGCCATTGAATACGATTGTGTGGACCCTCTGGCCTTAAAGCCTTCCTTAGAGTTTAAAACAGTGCCTGGTTTGTATGGCGCGGGACAGTTCAATGGCACCTCCGGGTATGAGGAGGCGGCAGCCCAAGGGTTGATCGCTGGGATTAATGCAGTGCGGTCTTTGCAGGGAAAAGACCCGCTGATTTTGGATCGGGCATCCTCTTATATCGGCACTTTGATTGATGACCTGGTGACCAAGGGATGTTCCGACCCCTACCGGATGATGACCTCCCGGTCGGAGTACCGGCTGATCTTGCGGCAGGACAATGCGGATGTCCGGCTTACCCCTATTGGCCATGAATTGGGGCTGATCGATGAGGAGAGGTGGCAGAAGTTTTTGGAGAAGCAAGCCCAGGTGGAAGGGGAGATCAAGCGTCTTCAAGGGTTGACCATCGTCCCTTCGGATGCATTGAACGCC
>ERZ791611.1853-NODE-1853-length-11736-cov-2.830836_pt1 | contig 11736 bp, 10 predicted proteins | sample MGYA00510275_ERZ791611 | MGnify/ENA primary metagenome ERZ791611 (study PRJEB30046, sample SAMN00791912) | human gut metagenome | study: EMG produced TPA metagenomics assembly of the A metagenome-wide association study of gut microbiota in type 2...
CGCTTCGGTTTCAGAAATTGCGGATCGGTTTTCCATCACAGAGGGCCATGTCCGCAGCAAATTGATGGACTTGGTGGTACAATGGAGGCAGTTTTCCCGGGAATGAGGGCTTTTGCCGCGCCGGGCACCCTCTCTCATACCGCGTAACAGGTTTGTATTTCATTAGTGCAGCTTCGTATCAAAAAACCGAAAATGATTTGGAAAAACGGATAATTCCACAAGTATAAAATAAAATAGACCTAGAAACAATTCGTTTCCCCCGCATCTTTTGAATCAATTTCGCAGCCAGGGCGTGTCCCTGGCTTTTTTGCGCCCTCGGGGTGAGGGAGATATCGCTGGTTATTTTGTGATTTAGAGGGGGGCCAAAGCAGCCGGAATTCTGTTGGAGGGCGTCCCCTGGCCGTGGAGGGCGGCAAACCGTTCCAGGGCCGGTTTGGGTACCTGCCCACTGTACGCTGGGACGCCCAAGGATCACAAAGTCCTCCGGCAGGAAGGTGGGGATTGGAGGGATCCCCAAGGTGAGTCGTATTCCTCCACCGGCATGGGAAGCGCCTCCGCTATAGCCCGGACCATCTGCCGGGTAGTCCCTGTTGGGCTGAAATAGACAAGGGAGATTTTGTTGACAGTCATGATGGTTCCTCCTGATTGCGGCAGCGGGCGGGGTTTTCCCCCACCGGCAGCCGCACTTGGATGACCGTGCCTTCATCAGGGCGGCTGGTCAGGGTAATCTGCCCGCCGTATTTGGCGGCCACGTGCTTGACGATGGAAAGGCCCAAACCGGTGCCGCCCTCCCGCTTGCTACGGCCTTTGTCCACCCGGTAAAACCGCTCGAAGATGCGGGGCTGATGCTCCATGGGGATGCCGATGCCGGTGTCCGACACGGTGACGCTGCAAGTTTCATCCCCCTGGTCGCAGACCACCGAGACCGAACCGCCGTCGGTGTTGTATTTTACCGCGTTTTCGATGATGTTCTTCAAAAGCTGCCGCATGTCGTCGGGAACTGCCCAGCAGCAGCCCTCCCCCTCCGCCTGGGCTGTAATATTTCGTTTGCTGATCTGAGGGGTGAGGCTGTAGAGGATGTCCTCCGCCATCTCCCGCAAATCCACCAGCTCCGGGCGCTGCTCCTGGCTCTGGCCGCTCTCCAGGCTGGATAGGCGCAGGATGTCCTCAATCAAATTGGTCATCCGCTCCGATTCCTCCCGGATGCGCCGAAGGTAGCTCTCCACCAAGGCATGGTCTTGCACCACGCCGGAATCCAGCAGCTCGGCAAAGCCTTTGATGGAGGTGATGGGGGTTTTCAGCTCGTGGGAGACGTTGGCTACAAATTCGCTGCGCATCCGCTCCATCTGGCGCATCTGGGTGACATCGGTAAAGATGAGGATGGCTGAGGCACTGCGGCCGCTGTCCGTCCAGGCTCCTTGGGTGGGGATGGCGCGCACCGACACCACAGTGCCGGATTTGTCCATCAGGTTGACGTCGAACACCGAGGAGATTTGGTTCTCTACCGCCTTATCCACCGACCTCAGGATATCCGGGTTGTCGGTGAGGGAGGTGATGGCTTGGCCCACAATTTCATCTCCGATGTCAAAATATTTGTGGATGGCGCTGTTGTGCTGCAAAATCCGCCGCCCTGCGTCCACCAGCACCAGCCCGCCGTCCATGTTGTTGAGGATGTATTCCGCCTTTTCTTTTTCGTAGGTCAGATCCTCCAGGGTGTGGGAGATGTTTTGGGTGAGCTGGTTGATCGCCCCGATAATGGGGGAGAGTTCATCGTCATAGGGGTAATCGATGTGGAGGTTGTAGTTCCCCCGCTGGATCATCTCCAGATGGTTGGTGATCCGCTGGATGGGGTCAGCCACGGTGCCGGCGATCTTCCGGGAGAAAAGGACGGCCAGGGGCAGGCAGGCCAGAAAGGTGGCCGCCAGGGGAAGCAGGATGTCAAAGGGGGGAGCCATTCCTTGAAGAACAGACACAGCTGCGGCATAGATGCAGAGGGCGCACAGCAGGAAGGCAAGCAGGCGCCAAAAGATGGTTCGTTTCATGAGGGGGCCTCCAATCAATTGGGATATGTATGAAACAGGGAAGCGGTTTCTTCCCCAATGGCCGCTTGCGACCATTGTAGCACAATTTTGGGCAGCAAGGAGGATTTTCTCTCATTTTAACGGAGACTTTTTTGTTTCAAGGCGCAAAAAGCGGCCCTTTTCCCTATAGGAAAAGGGCCGCTTTTTGATGCAGCTTTATTTTTTGGCCGGAGCCAGATGGATGGCCATGCCGTGAGCGCTCTCCACCGCCTCGGTCACCGCTTCGGTAAAGGTGGGATGGGGGCGGATCACCGAACTGAGCTCCTTAGAGGTCAGCTTGTTGACGATGGCCGTGGACAGTTCGCTGATCAGGTCGGTGGCACGGCAGCACATCAGGTGGGCGCCCAGCAGGACATCGGTCTTTTCATCAAACAACAGCTTGATAAAGCCCCGGTCCGCCTGTTCGATGATACTTTTGCCGTTTCCGGACATGATGTATTTGCCCTTGTGCACGGCGATGCCCTTCTCCTTGCACTCCTCTTCGGTCAGGCCGACGGTGGCGATCTCCGGGTCGGTGTAGACGCAGCCGGGGACGGCAGTGAGGCAGATGGAAGGCTCCTTGCCGGCGATGAGTTCAACGGCGGTGAGGCCCTGGGCGGATGCCATATGGGCCAGCTGGATCTTAGCGGTGACGTCACCGATGGCCCGGATGGAGGGCACGTTGGTCCTAAACGCCTCGTCGGTGACGATGCGGCCCCGTTCCATCTCCACCGAGAAACCCTCGGCAAAGAGACCGTCGGTGTTGGGGCGGCGGCCAATGGCCACCAATACGCCGTCGGCGGTGACCACCTGTTCCTTGCCCTTCTGGGTGAAGTGGCAGGCGATGCCTTCGGGGGTCTCCTCCAGCCGCTCCACCATGGCGCCGGTGTGGATGGCGACCCCCCGTTTTTTCAGGATCATGGCAAGGTTCTGGGAGATCTCCCGGTCCATGGGGGGCAGGATGCGGTCCATGGCCTCCACAATGGTCACCTTGCATCCAAAGCTCTGGTACACCGAGGCGAACTCCACCCCGATGACCCCGCCGCCGATGATGATCAGGTTCTCGTACAGCTTATCCTCCAAAAAGAGGAACTCATCGCTGGTGCCCACATGGGGCAGGTCCAGGCCGGGGATGGGGGGCCGGGAGGGCTTGGAGCCGGTGGCCACCAAGATATTTTCGCCGGCCAGTTCCACCGGGCCCTCCCCGGTGGCCACAGTGACGCTGTGAGGGCCGGTCAAGGTGCCGGTGCCTTGGTACAGGTCGATCTTATTGGCTTTGATCAGCTGTTCAATGCCGGAGCGAAGCTGTTCAATCACTTGGTTTTTGCGGTCGTGGACTTTTTGGATGTCAAAGGACACCCCTTGGGCACAAAGGCCCACCGATTCAAATTCCTGGACTCCCCGGTACAGGGCGGCGGCGTGGAGCAGGGCTTTGGTGGGGATGCACCCCCGGTTGAGGCAGGTGCCGCCCACTTGGCGGTTCTCCACCAAGGCGGTGGTAAGGCCCAGTTGGGCGGCCCGGATGGCGGCTTCATAACCGCCGGGGCCGGCCCCGATGACAATCAACTGATATTCGTTCATATCCATCCTCCATTTCTACCGTGGGGATTGTTGGTTCTGTTAAAATTCTTGGGAGCGGATGAAATCCCGCAGGTCTTCCACCATCTGCCGGGGAAGCTGCCCAATGTCCTCCAAGAGGAGGGGGGAGAGGGACTCGCCCAGCTCCCGGGAGGAGAAGACTTTGCCGGTGAAGAGTGGGGCGATGCGGGGGATGAAATCCCCGTCCATGGCATCGGAGTACAGAGCGGCTTCCTGCACCCGGCCGCTCTCCACCCGCAGTTTCAATTCGATACCGCCCCAGGGGAACCGGCATTCCCCCTGCCAATGGAAGGGGATATTCCTGCCTAGGCGCCAGTCAAAAGAGGCGTTCCGGGCGGCGAGGGCTGCGGTCTTGTCCCCGTCCAGCTCCTCCACCGGGAAGGGGAGGGAAGGGAGGCCGTACACCTGTTCAAACGCAGAGATGAGGGCTTTTTTCATAGCTTCCACCGTCAGATCCGGCTGCAATTCCACCAGGTTGACCACCCGGGATTTCACCGAGCTCACCCCTTGGGAGGAGAGCTTGGCCGCCGAAACATTGAGGTAGCGGGCCACCAGATCCTTGTTTACCTGGAGCATCAATGTGCCGTGATGGTAGGATTTTCCCCCGTGGTGATAAAAGGCGTTGCCGGAGAATTTCCGTCCGTCGGCAGTGGTGACGTCGTTCCGGCCGGACTTTTGGGCGGAGATGCCCAGGGAAGCCACCGCCTGCAGGATGACATCCAGCTGGCGGGAAAGGTCGTAATCGGGGCTGTTCATCAAAAAAGTGAAGTTGAGGTTCCCCAAATCGTGGAACACCGCCCCACCCCCGGAGAGGCGGCGGGCCAGAAATCCACCGTCCTCCTCCAGCTCTTTGACCCGGCATTCCTTCCAGGCGTTCTGGTTTTTGCCGATAACCACCGTCTTTTGGTTCTGCCACAGGTAGAGGATGCAGCTCTCCTTTGGCACATGGGTGAGGAGCATTTCCTCCAGGGCCAGGTTTTCATAGGGGTTGAAGCCGGTGCCCATACAGGTGTACAAGGTCTTGATCATAAACGGATTCCTCCCAAGGGTTAGGTTCGGGACTGCTGAGGAGCCGGTGCGCCCAGGTGGCTGCGGAACAGCAGATAGGATAGCAGTGCGCCGCCCAGGATGTTGCCCAGGGTCACCGGCAACAGGTTGGCGAAGAAGAAATTGCCCCAATTGAGGGCCGGGAGGGAGAGCCCCTCCAGCGCCGAAGCGTATTGGGGAAGGGTCCCAACAAACAAACCAGCGGGGATGTAGTACATGTTGGCGACGCTGTGCTCAAACCCGCAGAAGATGAAGAAGGCCACCGGTAGGTAAGCGCCCATCACCCGGCCACTTAAATCCTGGGCGGAGAGGCTTAAAAGCACCGCCAGGCACACGAGGATGTTGCACCAAAGACCCAGCACCACCCCTTGGGGGAAGGTGAGGCTGCATTTGGCGGAGGCAGTGCGGGCCATGGCGGCAGCCAGGTCGGCGGGAAGCCGGCCAAAGTAGACATAGCTCCCGGCGACAGCCGCGGCCCCCACAAAGTTGCCCAGGTAGACGATGGCCCAGCTGCGCAGCATGCTGCCCAGGGAGGTTTTGCGGTCCAGCACCGAAAGGGTGATGAGGCAGTTGCCGGTGAACAGCTCCGCCCCCGACAGGATGACTATGGCAAGGCCAAAGGGGAACAGAAGGCCGCTGATCAGCTTGGCCAGGGAGGGGTTGGCCACCGCGTAGGTGGCCGTGGCTGAGGCGGCGCCCCCCAGGGCGATCAGCGCACCAGCTAAAACCGCCAGCAAAAAAGCGGGCAGAGGGGCGCGCTCTGCCTTGGCGCAGCCGGTGGCACAGTAGTTTTCCAGCGTCTGGGCCGGGGTGAACAGGCTCATTTCGACGCCTTTTCCGCGGCTTCCACCACGTGTTTCACCAGCACCGAAGTGGTGACGGTGCCCACGCCGCCGGGCACCGGGGTGATGGCCTCCACAATGGGTTCCGCCTCTTCAAACTTCACGTCTCCAGTCAGCTTGCCGTCCTCCAGGACGTGGATCCCCACGTCGATGACCACCTGGCCGGGGGAGAGGTATTCCTTCCCCACCACGCCGGCTTTGCCAGCGGCGACGATGAGAACCTCTGCCTCCCGGCAGAGGGCAGGCATATCCGCCGTGCGGGTGTGGCAGACGGTGACGGTGGCGTTTTTTTGGAGCAGCAGCATGGCGGCGGGCTTGCCCACCACCAGACTGCGGCCGACGACCACCGCTTTTTTGCCCTGGAGCGGATAGCCGTAGTGGTCCAGAATCTCCATGCAGGCTTGGGCGGTACAAGGGGGATAGCCTTCCCCGGAGCCGGAGAATACCCCGGCCAGGGAGCCGTCGGTGATGCCGTCTACATCCTTTTGGGGGGCGAGGGCCCGGCGGATCCGCTCCCCGTCAATGTGCCCCGGCAGCGGGCGGAACAGGAGGCAGCCGTGGATGGCAGGGTCAGCGTTGATCTCTTCTATGGTGGCCAACAGGGTTTCCTCCGGGACATCGGCGGGCAGGAGGAACTGCTTCACCCCGACGCCGATCTTCTCGCAGCGCTTGATGGCCCCTTTTTCATAGGAGATGTCGTCCCCCCGCTCCCCCACCCGCACAATGGCTAGGGTGGGGAGGATGCCCTTCTCTTTGAGGGCGCTGGTTCTCTCTGTAAGGGATTGGTTTAGGGCGGCGGTCACCGCCGCGCCTTTGAGGATGGTTGCCATAGGTGTTTCCCCTCCTATTGCAGCCGCTCCAGCACCGACTGGTAGATGGCATCCGCCCGGGCGGTGTAGGCAGTCAGCATGGCGTTGGCTTTTTGGTTGATCTCTTCGGCATAGGCCCGGTCGGCCATGGATTTGGTGTTGATGAACACATTGAGGCTGGCGCCCAGCAGTGCCGCCTTGCAGAAGGCGACCCCGACCCCGGCGTCCGACAGGGCGATGGCGCTTCCCATCTTGGCAAAGCCGTCCATTAGGTCGATGGCCTGGCAGCACTTCTCCATGATTTCAAAGGGGACCTGGCAGGCCTCCTTCAAAACGACGGCCATAACCCGGGCCTTCTCCGCCTTTTCTTCCTCGGTGGCCTTGGGCATGCCGTAGGCTTTTGAGAGGGGTTCAAACACCTGGGCGTCCCGCTCCACCAGGGCGAGCAGGTCGTTTTGTAGGGCGGTGGCCTTCTCCTGGAGGGCGATCACGTCCGCTTCCACCGCGGCATATTTCTTCTTGCCCACGGTCAGGCTGCCCACCATGTTGCCCAGGGCGGTGCCGATAGCGCCCACCAGGGCGGAGGCTCCCCCCCCGCCCGGCACCGGCGCTTTGGAAGCCAGGACGGTGACGAAGTCCCGGCAGCTTTGTGTGGTAAAGTCCATAGTCATTCTCCTTTGCCCATTAGAACAGGCCCTGGATTTTGCCGGTGGCGTCCACGTCGATCTTCTCGGCGGAGGGGACCTTGGGCAGGCCGGGCATGGTCATGATATCCCCGGTCAAGGCCACGATGAAGCCTGCGCCGGCAGAGACTTTCAGGTTGCGCACCTGTACGGTAAAGCCGCGGGGCGCACCCAGGAGCTTTTGGTCGTCAGAGAAGCTGTACTGGGTCTTGGCCATGCAGATGGGCAGGTTCCCAAAACCCAGCTCCTCCAGCTTTTTCATCTGTTTCCGGGCGCCGGCGGTCAGCTCCACTTTATCGCCATGATAAACTTTTGTGACGATGGCGTCAAGCTTCTTTTCAATGGGAAGGTCCAAGTCGTAGCAGTTGGTGAAGCTGCTCTCCTCTTCGCAGAGGCGGACAACCTCTTCCGCAAGGGCCTTTCCGCCCTCGCCGCCCTTGCCCCACACTTCGGACAGGGCCACGTTGACCCCCAGGGCGCGGCATTTTTCCTCGATGAGGGCCAGCTCAGCCTCGGTGTCGGTGGGGAAGCGGTTGATGGCCACCACTGCGGGAAGGTGGAACACCTGGGTGATGTTTTCTACATGCTGCAGCAGGTTGGGCAGGCCTTTTTCCAGGGCCTCCAGGTTCTCATTGCCCAGGTCGGCTTTGGCCACCCCTCCGTGGTGTTTTAGGGCGCGGACGGTGGCGACAATGACCACGGCGGAGGGGCGGAGGCCCGCCATGCGGCATTTGATGTCCAAGAATTTCTCCGCGCCCAAGTCGGCGCCGAAACCCGCCTCGGTGACGGCGTAATCGCCGAACTTCAGGGCCATCTTGGTGGCCATAATGCTGTTGCAGCCGTGGGCGATGTTGGCAAAGGGGCCGCCGTGGATGAAGGCGGGGGTGTGTTCCAAGGTCTGGACCAGGTTGGGTTTCAGGGCGTCTTTCAGGAGGGCGGCCATGGCGCCCTGGGCTTTCAGGTCGCCGGCGGTGACCGGTTTGTCGTCGTAGGTGTAGCCCACGATGATCCGGCCCAGCCGCTCCTTCAGGTCGATGAGGTCGGTGGCCAGGCAGAGCACCGCCATGACTTCGCTGGCCACGGTGATGTCGTACCCGTCTTCCCGGGGGACGCCGTTGACCCGGCCGCCCAAGCCGTCGGTGACAAACCGCAGCTGGCGGTCGTTCATATCAACGCAGCGCTTCCAGGTGATGCGGCGGGGGTCGATGTTTAAGGCGTTGCCCTGGTAGATGTGGTTATCCAGCATGGCGGCCAGAAGGTTGTTGGCCGCGCCGATGGCGTGCATGTCGCCGGTGAAGTGGAGGTTGATGTCCTCCATGGGGACGACCTGGGCATACCCGCCCCCAGCTGCACCGCCTTTGACGCCGAACACCGGGCCCAGGGAGGGCTCCCGCAGGGCGACTACCGCTTTTTTGCCGATCTTGCGCAGGCCGTCTGCCAACCCTACGGTGGTGGTGGTCTTGCCTTCGCCTGCGGGGGTGGGGGTGATAGCGGTGACTAGGATCAGCTTTCCGTCCGGTTTTCCGGCGCACTCGGTGAGGACGTTGTAGTCGATCTTCGCCTTGTAGTTGCCGTACTGTTCCACATATTTTTCATCAATGCCAACCGCGGCGGCCACGTCGCGGATGTGGTCCATTTTCGTCTCCTGGGCGATTTCGATATCCGATTTAAAAGCCATAAATATCTCCTTTACAGATCGGGTGGATAAACGGTGAAAAAGAAAAAGCTGAAAGACCGCCGGGGGGAACCGTCCTTTTGTGTTGTCCGGTTCCCCACACCAAGGCGGGGGAGGCGCCTTTTTGGTCTTTCAGCCTTTTTAGTTGTGAAGGGTCAAAACCTACTCTGCGAACTGATACCGCAGACGGGGATTCCGGGCCGCGCCAACCTCATCCAGACGGCGGACGGGGGTTGTGAGGGGAGCCTCATGGAGGGCTTCGGGGTTGGAAACCGCCTCTTGGTAGATTTTGTGGAGCACCGCCACCGCCTCGTCCAAAGTCTCCTTGGACTCGGTTTCGGTGGGCTCTACCATCAGAGCCTCCTCGACGATCAGCGGGAAGTACATCGTCGGCGGGTGGATGCCGTTGTCCAGAAGGGCTTTGGCGATATCCATGGCGGAGACGCCGTGTTCCTTCTTCATCCGGGAGAGGGTCATGACAAACTCGTGCATACAACCGGTGTCAAAGGCCATGTCATAGACGTCTTTGAGCTGGCTCATCAGGTAGTTGCAGTTGAGGACGGCGTTCTGGGCCGCCTCGGGAATGCCCTCTTTGCCCAGGGTGAGGATGTAGGTCAGGGCCCGCACCACCACCAGGAAGTTGCCGTAGAAGTCCTTCACCGAGCCGATGCTCTGGGGGCGGTCATAATCCAGATGGTAGCCGTCCTCAGCCTTTACTGCCATGGGGGAGGGGAGGAAGGGGGTGAGGATCTTCTTACAGCCCACAGGTCCTGCGCCGGGGCCGCCGCCGCCATGAGGGGTGGAGAAGGTCTTGTGCAGGTTGAGGTGGACCACGTCGAAGCCCATGTCGCCGGGCCGGACGATGCCCATGACTGCATTGAGGTTGGCGCCGTCGTAGTAGCACAGGCCGCCCGCCTCATGGATGATCTTGGTGATCTCTAAGATGTTCTTGTCAAACAGGCCGACGGTGTTGGGGTTGGTCAGCATCAGGCCGGCGGTGTCGTCGCCGACTGCTTCCCGCAGTTTTTCCACATTGACGCAGCCGTCCTCATAGGAGGGGACACTGACCACATGGAAGCCGGCCATGGCGGCGCTGGCGGGGTTGGTGCCGTGGGCGGAATCGGGGACGATGATCTTGGTGCGCTTGGTGTCGCCCCGGGCCGCGTGGTAGGCTTTGATCAGCAGAAGGCCGGTCAGCTCTCCATGGGCGCCCGCCGCAGGCTGGAAGGTCATGTTGTCCATGCCGGTGATCTCGCACAGCAGCTGCTCGGCGGTGCACAGCACTTCAAGGGCGCCCTGGACGGTGGATTCCGGCTGCAGGGGGTGGATCTTCTGGAACCCGGGCAGGGCCGCGGCCTCTTCATTGACTTTGGGGTTGTATTTCATGGTGCAGGAGCCAAGGGGGTAGAACCCGTCGTTGACGCCGTGGGTGCGTTTCATCAGCTGGGTGTAGTGGCGGGAAAGGTCGTTCTCCGCCATCTGGGGCAGATGCAGCGGCTGTCTGCGCTCTTTGCCCTGGGGGATGGACGCCACGGGGACATCGCACTCCGGCAGGATGGAGCAGCCTCTGCCTTGCTGGCTCTTCTCAAATATCAGTTTCATTGGGCAGCCACCTCCTTTACAATCGCCACCAGACGGTCGATGTCCGCTTTGGTGTTCTTCTCGGTGCAGCACCACAGGATCGAGCCCTCATAGGCCCCGGTGAGGGGCAGGCCGCCCAGGATGCCGTGTTTTTCCAGCTCGGCCATCAGCTTGTGGGGGCAGATGGGGCAGCCGGTGACAAACTCGTGGAAGAATTCCCCTTGGTGTTTGCGCCCGAAGCCGGGGATTTTAGAGAGCTCCTGAGCCAGGTAATGGGCTTTGGACATACAGAGGGTGGCGGCTTTCTGGAGGCCGTCAGCTCCTACGGCAGCCAGGTAGACCGCGGCGGTCATAGCGCATAGGGCCTGGTTGGAGCAGATGTTGCTGGAGGCTTTCTCCCGGCGGATGTGCTGTTCCCGGGCCTGGAGGGTCAGGACATAGGCCCGTTTGCCGTCCAGGTCGGTGGTCTCGCCCACGATGCGCCCCGGCAGCTTGCGGGTCATGGACGATTTGGCGGCCATAAAGCCCAGGTAGGGGCCGCCGAAGGAAAGGGGCATGCCCAAGGGCTGGCCTTCGCCTACAGCGATGTCCGCACCGCACTCGGCGGGGGTTTTCAGGATGCCCAGGGAGATGGGGTTGCAGCCGACAATCAGCTTGCCGCCTGCGGCATGGATGACCTCAGCGGCTTTTTCCACATCCTCCAATAAGCCGTAGTAGTTGGGCTGTTCAATGTACAGGGAAGCGGTGGTTTTGCCGTCCAGCTCGCCTTCGATGGCGGAAAGGTCGGTGACGCCGTCTTTTTCTGGGACGACCACCAGCTCAGTCCCGGAGGAGAAGCAGTAGGTTTTCAGCGTCCGCAACACCGAGGGGTTGCAGGCGGCCGACACATAGGTGACGGTGCGGCTGCGCTCCCGGCACATGGAGGCGGCTTCGGCGGCGGCGGTGGCCCCGTCGTAAACCGAGGCATTGGAAGCATCCATGCCGGTGATCTCACAGATCATAGTCTGGTACTCAAAGATGGACTGGAGGACGCCCTGGCTGATCTCCGCCTGGTAAGGGGTGTAGGAGGTCAGGAACTCCTCTTTGGAGGTGACGCTCTTGACAATGGCGGGGATGTAGTGGTCGTAGGCGCCCGCACCGCGGAAGATGGAGGGGAAGATGGTGTTTTTCCCTGCCATTTCCGCCATCACCCGGCTGACTTCCAGTTCGGATTTGCCGGCGGGGATGTCTAAGGGGCGGTTCAGCAGCACCTCGTGGGGGATGTGGGCGAACAGGTCCTCCATCTTGGAGAAGCCGGCCGCTTCCAGCATCCCTTGGCGCTCATCCCGGGTGTTTGGAACGTAAGAGCCCATTTACGCCTCCTCCTTTGCAAGAAGCTCCTCATAAGCCTCGGCCGAGAGCAGCTCTTCCTCCTGGGAGATTTCGCCCACCTGGATGAAC
>ERZ791611.1861-NODE-1861-length-11707-cov-2.241847_pt1 | contig 11707 bp, 8 predicted proteins | sample MGYA00510275_ERZ791611 | MGnify/ENA primary metagenome ERZ791611 (study PRJEB30046, sample SAMN00791912) | human gut metagenome | study: EMG produced TPA metagenomics assembly of the A metagenome-wide association study of gut microbiota in type 2...
ATGTCAGAGAGAGTGCTGGAGAGAAAATCCTGCGGAAGGTTTAAAAGCACCAAAGATAGAAAAAAAAGCGCCGGGAATTTTAACTGTGGATGAGGTGGACTTACTTTTGAGTCAGCCTAAGGAAAATACAGCAAAGGGTGTTCGGGACAGAGCGATGCTGGAGCTTTTGTATGCGACTGGTATTAGAGTAAGTGAATTAATTCATCTTACATTGCGAGATGTAAATTTAAAATTAGGATATCTTACATGCAGCCAAAGTGAGAGAGAGAGGGTAATTCCTTTTGGAGCAACTGCAAAAACAGCAGTGGAGGCTTACATGGCATGGGCAAGAGCAGAGCTTTTAGGGGAAAACAGCAGTGAATGGCTGTTTGTGAATTGTTCAGGAAAATCTATGAGCAGACAGGGCTTTTGGAAAATTTTAAAAGGTTATGCAGTGTCAGCAGGCATACAGCAGGACATCACACCTCATACGCTTCGTCATTCTTTTGCCGCACATTTGGTGCAAAACGGTGCGGATTTGAAAAGCGTGCAGGAGATGATGGGACATTCAGATATTTCCACAACACAGATTCATATGAATATGAATGTGAATAAAATTAGGGATGTGTATATGAAAGCACATCCCAGAAAATAAAAAGAGGACTTTGTCCTCTTTTTGTTTTTAACAAAGCTCGGCAATGGTAAAGATAAGCTTTTCAGTATCTTCCCATCCAAGACATGGATCTGTAATAGATTTTCCGTAAATATTGTCAGGAGCGATTTTTTGACAGCCTTCTACAAGATAACTTTCAATCATAACGCCTTTTACAAGATTTTGGATATCCTTTGATACAAGGCGGCTGTGAAGCACTTCTTTTACAATACGAATTTGTTCTTTGTATTTTTTTCCCGAATTTGAATGGTTTGCATCAATGACAACAGATGGATTTGCCAGATTTCTTTCATTATACATTTCCAGAAGACGCTGCAAATCCTCATAGTGATAGTTGGGAATGGTATTCCCGTGTTTGCTGACTGCTCCTCTTAAAATGGTATGAGTCAGAGGATTGCCTTCTGTTTTTACTTCCCAGCCTCTGGAAATAAAGTCGTGTCCTCCCTGAGCGGCAACAACAGAGTTTAACATAACAGAGAAATCTCCACTGGTAGGATTTTTCATACCTACCGGAATATCAAGACCGCTTACCATTAAACGATGCTCCTGATTTTCCACAGAGCGTGCGCCAATGGCAACATAGGAAAGCAGGTCAGATAAATAATGCCAGTTGTCAGGATAAAGCATCTCATCAGCGGAAGTCAAACCTGTTTCCGTAAGAGCACGAATGTGCATTTTTCGGATAGCCAGAATACCGGCTAATACATCAGGCTTTGCTTCGGGAACCGGCTGATGAAGCATACCTTTATAACCTTCGCCTGTGGTTCTTGGTTTGTTTGTATAAATTCTGGGAACTAAAATCAGGCGGTCGGAAACCTTTTCCTGTAATTTTGCCAGACGATTGGTATATTCACATACAGAGTCTTCTCTGTCAGCAGAACAAGGTCCTACAACTACAAGAAATTTATCGGAAGCTCCGGTAAAAATATCCTGTATCTCTTTATCTCTTTTTCTTTTCTGTGCTTTTAATTCTTCTGACATAGGGATTTGTTCTTTAATTTCATCCGGAGTCGGAAGCTGTTTTACAAATTGGAAGCTCATAAAAAATCTCCTTTTATCCTCATTTTGGGCAGTGTGCCTTTGGTGTTTCCGTAAATTATAATACAAAAAAAAGAGATTGTCGATACTTTTTTAATGTAAAGTTTAAAACTTTAAAGTGAATGGATGAAAAGAAACTCACGTAAGCAGTAAAGAGAAAGCAAAGTAACAATAAGCTCACTGATAATCAGCCCCCAGAGATAGCCTACAATTCCATAGTGGGGAATAATAAAAAATACGAAAAGAAGGCGAATGCCGAGTCCCAGCGTGTTTAGCCAAAAGGTTTGGTTTGCAGCTCCAAGTCCGTTTAAAATGCCGCTTAAGGTTCCGGATAAGTACAGGCAAGGGCAAATAAAAGACAGTGTTTTAATAAAAGTTCCCGCAAATTCGTTTTTAAAAAGCAGAAGTCCCAGTAAATCTCCTCCTGCATAGAAAAAGAGAAAAGCTCCAAAGCCTAATAAGAAACAGTATTTTATGGACAAAAGAATGTTTTTTCGAATACTTGCTCTGTCGCCCAATGCCTGCTTTTCTGCTACGGAAGGCAGAAGCACTGTGGATAAGGCATTGGTAATGGCGGAAGGAAAAAGAATAAGGGGAAGCGCCATTCCTGTTAAAACGCCGTAGATAGAAAGAGCAGAGGCGTTGTCCAGTCCAAAAAGCTGTAAATGTCCGGGAATAAGTACGGCTTCTATGCTATGCAGAATGTTTACCAGAAGACGGTTGCAGGTTAAAGGCAGCGAAAGCGCTGTAATAGCTTTTAGTTCTTTGAAGGGCGCTGTCATAGAAGCAAGGCGGTAGTGTCCTTTACAGAAGTCCCATAAAATCATAAAACCTGTAAATAGCCATGCAGCCAGTTCTCCGGCGAGAAGTCCGAAAACAGCCAGCTTTGGTGTGATTGGAACTTCTTTTTCCGACCAGACCAAAAACAGCAGAAAAGAGGCTGCCACACGAAAGCACTGCTCAATGAGCTGGGCGGAAGCAGGAACAGAAAGTTTTTTTCTGGCGAGATAATAGCCGTTGACACAAGCGTGAAACACACCAAAAGGAAGGGTCTTCATGGCATCACCCTCGACGAATTGAGCATTGGGCTAATAAAAAATGTACGGCAAACCAGTTCGCGTGACGGTACAGAAAAAATTCTGTCAGAATAGAAATGACAGCAGCCAGAGAAGTTGACAGGAGAAAAACATCGTGCGCTCCCTGCTCATCTTTTAAAGCGGCTTTTGCCGCTACGAGACGGGAAATAGCTGTCTGTATGCCTCCTGCTGCAAGCGCATAGCATAGGGTGTAAACGGGAAAAATAAGCTGATAAATTCCCATACCCTGTGCACCAATTTTTTGAGAAAGGAATATCCTATAAATAAAGCCGATGATTTTTGTAAGAAAGCCGGACAGTGTCAGAAGAAGCGTACCTTTTAAAAGAAAGTTTCTGTTACTCATGGTAAAATCCTTATTTTCTCTTTTTCATAATATATTCTTCAAATGAGCTTGACAGAACAAAGGAAAGGTGTTATTCTACTTCAAGATTAGAAATCAGAGTAAAACAGTCGGAATTGAAAAGAGGCGATAGGATGAAGCTTTCTACAAAAGGAAGATATGGTCTAAGAGCGTTAATCGACTTAGCATTATATAGTGATGAGGAAGCTGTTTCCATACAAAGTATTTCTAACAGACAAAATATTTCAGACAGCTATTTGGAGCAGCTTATGAGAAAGCTGAAAAAAGCTGGTTTGGTTGTCAGTGAACGAGGCGCTCAGGGCGGTTATCGACTGGCAAAGCCGGCGGATGAAATTTCCGTTGGAGATGTGTTAAGAGCCTTGGAGGGAAGTCTTGAGGCAGTATCCTGTGGAGCAGGAAACAATGAACATTGTCAGGGTGAGGATTTATGCGTTACCCGTTATGTCTGGCAGGAGATTAATAAAAGTATTCAGGAAACAGTAGACTCCATAAAAATCAGTCAGTTAGTAGAGGAGAGCCGTAAGGCTCGTGAAAAAGGGCAAATTAAAGTGCAGAAATGTGATTAAATATAGGAGATGAGCGATATGAAAACAAGAATTTATTTGGACAATGCAGCAACGACCAAAACTTCTCAGGAAGTTGTGGATGCAATGCTTCCATATTTTACGGAAAACTATGGAAATGCTTCCAGTATTTACGAAGTGGGACAAAGAAGTAAAGAAGCTATTACTACTGCAAGAGAAGATATTGCAAAAGTTTTAGGCGCAAAAACAGAGGAGATTTATTTTACCGCAGGAGGAAGTGAAGCGGACAACTGGGCGTTAAAGGCTGCTTTTGAAGCATACAGCAAAAAGGGCAATCACATTATCACAACAAAGATTGAACACCATGCGATTTTACACACCTGTGAATATCTGGAGAAAAAGGGCGCTGAAATCACATATTTAGATGTAGATGAGAATGGTCTGGTTAATTTAGATGAATTACAAAAGGCAATTCGTCCGGAAACAATTTTAATTTCTATTATGTTTGCAAATAATGAAATCGGAACCATTGAACCGGTAAAAGAGATTGGAATGATTGCGAAAGAACACGGAGTTTTATTCCATACAGATGCTGTTCAGGCATTCTGCCAGGTTCCGATCAATGTAGATGAATGTAATATTGATATGTTAAGTTCCAGCGGACATAAGATTAACGGACCAAAAGGAATCGGTTTCTTATACATCCGTAAAGGTGTGAAGATTCGTTCTTTCGTACATGGCGGAGCACAGGAACGTAAACGTCGTGCCGGTACAGAAAATGTTCCGGGAATCGTTGGATACGGTGCAGCAGCAGCTCGCGCGAACGCTTCCATGAAAGAGCGTACAGAGAAAGAAATCGCTATCAGAGATCATCTGATTCACAGAATTGAGACAGAAATTCCATATGTAAAAGTAAACGGAGATCGTGTAAAACGTCTTCCAAATAATGTAAATGTCAGCTTCCAGTTTGTAGAAGGCGAATCCCTTCTTCTGATGCTTGATAATTATGGAATCTGTGCATCAAGCGGATCTGCATGTACATCAGGTTCTCTTGATCCGTCTCATGTACTTCTGGCAATCGGTCTGCCGCATGAGATCGCACATGGTTCTCTGCGTATGACTCTCAGCGAAGAGACAACAATGGAAGATGTAGATTTCACAGTAGACAGACTGAAGGAAATTGTAGCACATTTAAGAAGCATGTCTCCATTATATGAAGACTTTATGAAAAAACAGAAATAAGCAGGATAACAGGAGGAAATACAAATGGCTTACAGTGAGAAAGTAATGGATCATTTTCAGCATCCACGTAATGTTGGAGAAATAGAGAACGCAAGTGGCGTAGGAACAGTAGGAAATGCAAAATGCGGTGATATCATGAGAATTTTCCTTGATATTGATGATGAGACACATATCATCAAAGACTGCAAATTCAAAACATTTGGATGTGGTGCAGCAGTAGCAACCAGCAGCATGGCAACAGAGATGGTAATGGGAAAAACTATCGAAGAAGCTATGGAAGTTACAAATAAAGCTGTTATGGAAGCTCTTGACGGACTTCCGCCAGTAAAAGTTCACTGCTCTCTGCTTGCAGAGGAAGCAATCCATGCTGCTTTATGGGACTATGCCCAGAAACATCACATTGAGATTAAAGGTCTTAAGAAACCGAAGTCTGATATTCACGAAGGTGAAGAAGCAGAAGAGGAAGAATATTAATCAGTTTTTTCAGAAAGCTGAATCTGTTTGTGATTTGAAATCGTTATATTAAAAGAAGGGGCGGATGATACTCATCATCTGCCCTGCGTTTTATATTGTAAAGTTAGGATCAAAAGGTCTTTTGACCCTGATATCATTACAAAGCGGGCAGTTATTGTTCGTTTTGGTCTCATTAACAATTTATCTATTTTCTGCAGGAGGTAAAGATGACAGGACTTACGAATGAACAGGTGCAGGAGAGGATTGCAGAAGGAAAAGTTAATGTCAACGAGAACCCAAATACCAGGACGTACAAGCAGATTATTTTGGAGAATACACTTACGTTTTTCAACTTTCTGAACCTTGTACTTCTGGTGCTGGTCCTTTTTGTGAGATCTTATAAGAATTCCATGTTTATGGGAATTATCCTGATCAATACGGTAATCGGTATTGTTCAGGAGATCAGGGCAAAGAAGACAATCGATAAGCTTGCAATCCTTACGGAAAGTAAAACAGTTGTTTTGCGTGAAGGAAAGAAATGGAGTATTTCCACAGAGAAGCTGGTGATTGATGATCTGATTTTCCTGAAGACAGGTGATCAGGTACCGGCAGATGTGAAAGTACTGGAAGGAGCGGTGGAAGTAAATGAGTCTCTGCTGACTGGTGAGTCAGATAATTTGACCAAGAACCAGGGAGATGAACTTTTTTCAGGAAGCTTTGTGACATCTGGAGAAGCCTGTTGTCAGGTAATTCACGTCGGAAAGGATAACTATGCCGCACAGATCACAAGTGAAGCAAAGGAATTTAAACGCCATAATTCAGAATTACGTAACTCTCTGAATGCGATTTTGAAAGTAATCAGTATTATTATCGTTCCTTTAGGTGCGATGCTGTTTTATAAACAGTATTTTATCGTGGGAGATACGCTGAAAGATTCCGTGGTAAATATGGTGGCAGCTGTACTTGGAATGATTCCGGAGGGACTTGTGCTGCTGACAAGTGTGGCGTTGACACTTGGTTCTATGGTTCTTGCAACTAAGAAGACCCTGGTACAGGAGCTTTACTGTATAGAAACCCTGGCAAGAGTTGATACACTTTGTCTGGATAAGACCGGAACGATCACAGAAGGAACTATGCGCGTCGAAGATGTACAGTTGTATACCGCCGGACAGAACGCTGGAGTGAAAGCCGTCTCTCTTGAAAAAACAGAGCCGCAGATAATTGATTTGAAAGCGGAAGCGTCAGCAACAGTAAATACTGAAGGTGAAAAAACAATATTACAAGTGGCTGACTCAGAAGTTGATGCGAAAATGTCACAATCAGACGATTTAAATAAGGATATCACAGAGGAGGATAGACGGAAACTCCAGGAGATTAACCATATTATGGGAAATCTTATGTCAGTTTTGCATGACCAAAATGCAACAGCAGATGCCCTTAGAGAGAAATTTTCGGCAAAGTCTGACTTAAAACCGGTTCATGTTATTCCGTTTTCATCGGACAGAAAATACAGTGGAGCCGTATTTGAAGGAAAAGGAACTTACCTGATGGGAGCTGCACAGTTTCTGTTTCCGGAAGAAAATGAAGAACTTCTGGCATATTGCAGCAAATATGCAGAAGCAGGATTTCGTATCCTTGTTCTGGCATACAGCGAGCAGGAAACGAAAGGAACTGAACGCCCGGCAGGACTGGAGCCGATGGGATTATTCCTTATTACAGATGTGATTCGTGCAGAAGCACCAGATACGCTGGCTTTCTTTGACAGTCAGGGAGTTGACCTTAAGATAATTTCGGGAGATGATCCGGTGACAGTTTCAGCGATTGCAAAGAAAGCAGGCTTAAAGAATGCGGATCATTATATTGATGCGACAACAATTACTACTCCTGATGAAATGCAGCGTGCAGTTGCAGAATGCAGTGTTTTCGGACGTGTGACACCACAGCAGAAGAAACAGATGGTTCAGGCGCTTCAGGCTCAGAAACATACAGTAGCTATGACCGGTGATGGTGTAAATGACGTACTGGCATTAAAAGAGGCAGACTGCAGCATTGCCATGGCAGCAGGAAGTGATGCAGCCAAGAATATCGCAAATGTGGTCTTACTGGATTCTAATTTTGGAGCAATGCCGCATATTGTGAATCAGGGACGACGTGTAGTAAATAATATCCGAAGTGCGGCATCTATGTTCCTGATAAAAACAATTTTTTCTGTACTTTTAGCATTGATTACGATTTTCTTTGGAGATGCATATCCGTTTGAGCCGATACAGATGTCTCTGATTAGTGCCTGCGCGGTAGGCATTCCGACATTTCTTCTGACACAGGAAAACAATTATAATAAAATTGACCATACATTTTTAAGACATGTATTTATGAACGCCTTCCCGGCGGCTGTTACAATCACCGGATGCGTATTTACGATCATGCTGGTCTGCCAGAATGTATATCATTCCAATGTAATGTTAAATACAGCATGTGTTCTTGTTACCGGATGGAATTATATGTCTGCTCTGCGTACAGTTTACTCGCCGTTGAACACATATAGAAAAGTAATCATTTATGGAATGCAATTTGCATTTTTTATAAGTGCTGTAGTATTACAGAAACTATTGACCTTGGGATCACTGGAATTCGGAATGATTATCCTTGTATTCGTCCTGATGACATTTTCTCCGATTCTGATTGAAACAATCACAGAATGGATCAGAAGAATTTACGAGAAATCTCTGGATAAAGAAGATAAGGATAGGGGATTTTTTGTAAGATTTCTGGAAAGAGTACAGAAATAAGACAGAAGTCCTCCGGGCAGGATCGCACTGCGACGGAGAGGAATTATGTTGCTAAAACAACCCAACACAGACGGAGAATTCCGCAAACAGGATTCTTTCTTGCAATAAAATGTATATGGGTTAAAAAATAAGGACAATCCGCGAAAAATACGGGTTGTCCTTATTTGCGTTATTACATATGAAAATAACAGATGGTTTAATATCGCCTTTGTCAACTAAACTGATACAAATCTGATATTATTTTTTTCTACACAGCCAGAAGCATCCAAATGCCGGAATCATAACGCCCTTAGCTTCCATCTCGTGACCTGTGATAAGGTCTGTATACATACCATCATCTTCATTGATCCATGCAACCTTATCCTGATCACTGAAGTTGTAGATACCGATAAATTTCTCATCATCATTTTCACGAACAAGTGCAAGGATAGAAGAATCCCATGTATCGATAGTGCGAAGAGATGCATTTGTATCAAAGACGTTGTGCTCACTTCTGATATGTTCCAGATGATCCAGTGCATGGAAAAGTTTACCCTGTACAGTGTCAGCGATATTTCGGTTCGGAGCAAGAGACCAGTTGAATTCTCCTCTGTGGAGATAACGGGAATCAGCTGCTTTATTTGGATTATTCTTATAAGCATAGTCATTTAACTGGCCGATCTCATCACCACTGTAGATAACCGGAATACCGGACTGGGAAAGCATAAACGCATGTAATGTGATATCATAACGTACACTTCTGTCCACACCCGCAGTATTTCCCTCAAATCCGAATCTCTCGATTCCACAAAGAGAAGCAGTAGTTCCGCAAAGTCTTGCATCACCCAGGCGAGGATCGTCATTGTAGAGTTCACCACGTCCAAATGTATCCGGATATTTTCCTGTAAAGAAATCGTTAAGGAACTTCTTATGGGACACTTCATCGATAGAGAAGTTCTTAAGAAAATCATAATCTAATCCCCAGCCGATATCATCATGGCAGCGCAGATAATTCTGGAATACATATTCCTTAGGAAGTGAACCAAGAATATCCAGCTGTCTGCGAAGAAGAGATACATCCTTAGTGGCAACAGTATGCCAGGTACTTGCCATTGTCGTAACGTTATACAGAATATGGCATTCTGGTTTCTCAAGTGTACCAAAGTATGGAACTACTTTTTCAGGAGCCATAACAACTTCTCCGAGGAGCAGAACTCCCGGGCATACGATCTCGCAGATCATACGCATCATACGCACGATAGTGTGAACCTGAGGCAGGTTGCGGCAGTTTGTGCCAAGTTGTTTCCAGATATAAGGAACTGCATCAAGACGTACAATATCAACGCCCTGGTTGGCAAGATACAGCATGTTATAAACCATCTCATTAAATACAACAGGATTTCTGTAATTTAAATCCCACTGATATGGATAAAATGTGGTCATAACATGTTTATGTACATCATCCAGCCATGTGAAGTTGCCAGGCGCAGTAGTCGGGAATACCTGAGGACAGGTCTGCTCGTAGAGAGCAGGAACATCGTAGGAATCAAAGAAGAAATAACGATCCTGATATTCTTTTTCACCGGCGCGTGCGCGTTTTGCCCATTCGTGATCCTCGGATGTGTGGTTCATAACGAAATCAAGGCAGATATTAATGCCTCGTTCGTGACATTTGGCTGTTAACTCTGAAAAGTCTTCCATAGTGCCAAGTTCCGGCTGAACGGTACGGAAATCAGCAACTGCATAGCCGCCATCACTTTTACCTTCCGGTGATGCGAGCAGAGGCATCAGATGCAGATAGTTTACATTGCATTCCTGTACATAGTCCAGTTTCTCTTCCAGACCTTTTACAGTATGCGCAAAGTTATTTACATACATCATCATACCTAACAGGTTATTGCGTTTATACCAATTAGGATCTGCTTCACGTTTGCTGTCAGATGCTCTTAATACTGCATTTCTTCCATTATAAAAGGTCTTCATATTAGATGTGAGGTCATTGAGATATGTCATGACATCATCGCGATCCTGATATAATTCACAGTATAACCATTTTAATTCATCGTAATGCTTCTGGAAACGCTCATTATATACGAGATCAGCAGGCATTTCCAGCTTAGCTGGTTCAGTTTTGGAAGTTTCTACTTTAATCGGTTCAGTTTTAGAAGTTTCCACTTTGATTGGCTCAGTTTTGGAAGTTTCCACTTTGGTTGGTTCTGTCTTAGAAGTTTCCACCTTAACAGGCTCTACCTTGGAAGTTTCCACTTTGACAAGCTCTACTTTAGAAGTTTCCACTTTGATTGGTTCAACTTTAGAAGTTTCTACTTTAACAGGCTCTGTTTTAGAGGTAGTTACCTTTAATGTTTCAGTTTCCTGTTTTCTGACTGTTGCTGAAGAATGCTTCTTCTGGAGTCTTTTTTAGCCATAATATTCCTCCCTGGTTTATGAAAAAATATATACAGAAAGCCGCAGCCTTAAAACTGCGCCTCTGAAATCATGTGAAATGCTCTGGTGTACCAATCGGTTGATTTACGGAAAGCAGTTACTTAATATTCGCTGTACTAGGGTTAAAAGTATTATCATGCATGTACATATGACCTTTTTGAATTATTAACCCTGATATCATGAGATATTATATTACATAGACTGCCATATAGGCAAGTATTCAAATACTTTATAAAGAAATAAATTTCGGTTTACGGTCTTTAAATACGGTATAATGTTTGAAACCACAAGTTTCAAGTACATTAGCGGCCTTATCAAAGGCATATGCTACTTTATCCGGTGTATGGGCATCTGCGCCAACCGTAATGATTTCTCCACCGAGTTCTTTGTAACGTTTTATTACCGCAACACAAGGGTTTGGCTCGCCAAGTCCATAATGATATCCACCTGTGTTAAGCTCAATTCCCTTTCCCATTGAAATGAGTTTCTTAAGAATCTCATCCAGGATATCCTTATAGCGGCCATAAGAATACTGGCGGTTTTTATTAGGACCGTAACGGACAACATAATCAATATGACCATAAACATCGAAATCATCATATACAGAAATATTTTCAAGAATAGATTCAAAATACTCCATGTAACACAGAAATTCCTTGCGTCCCTCAAAAAAATCAGGATAATAAGGATCGTATCCATGAACAAGATGAGAAGATCCTATGACAAAATCAAAAGGTGTCTGAGAGAGAAGTGAGTTAAAATAATCTCCCAGGTGCATCTGCAACCCCAATTCGATTCCAAAACGCAGATGAATTTTATCCTTATATAAAGACTGCATTTCTATAAGCTTTTTTTGATAAGATGAAATATCCAGAGAAAAATCCAGACCATCAGGAGTAGCCGGATAATCAGGGTCAAGATGCTCCGTAAAAGTAATCCCCTGAATACCGAGTTCGATAGCACGCTGTATCATAGACTCCATAGGAGTATCAGAATCAGCGGAAAAAGAAGAATGCATATGGCAATCCCATAATATCTGTCTGTCCATAAGTTCAGTCCTTTCTTCTATTATAAATAATATAATGTGGTGATGATCGTGCTGTATATATGTGGTAAACATCCAAAGC
>ERZ791611.1862-NODE-1862-length-11706-cov-2.595142_pt1 | contig 11706 bp, 7 predicted proteins | sample MGYA00510275_ERZ791611 | MGnify/ENA primary metagenome ERZ791611 (study PRJEB30046, sample SAMN00791912) | human gut metagenome | study: EMG produced TPA metagenomics assembly of the A metagenome-wide association study of gut microbiota in type 2...
AATTCGCCGAGGCACGGCGCAACTCCTTCATTAGCGCCAAGAAAGTCAAGGACAACAACATACCGATGATCGGCACCTTCTGTACCTATTTCCCTCAGGAGCTGGCCATCGCCATGGGAGCCATTACCGTCAGCCTCTGCTCCACCAGCGATGAGACCATTCCCGACGCGGAGAAAGACCTGCCCCGCAACCTCTGTCCGTTGATCAAATCCAGCTACGGGTTTGCCAAGACCGACAAATGCCCCTACTTCTACTTCTCCGACCTGATCGTGGGCGAAACCACCTGCGACGGCAAAAAGAAGATGTACGAATACCTGGGCCAGTTTAAAAACGTCCATGTGATGAACCTGCCCAACACCCAGAGCGAGGATTCCCTGGTTCTGTGGAAAAAGGAGATCATCCGCCTCAAGGAGGCACTGGAGGCCCAGTTCGGCGTCACCATCACCGAGGACGACATCCGCGCCGCCATCCGCTCCCGCAACGATGTGCGCCGCGCCATGAAGCGGTTTTACTCCCTGTCCAAGCTGGATCCAGTGCCCATGACCGGCGTGGACCAGTACAAGGTCCTGTACGGTTCCACCTTCCGGATGGACCAGCGGATCAAGGAAAACAAGCTGGCCAGCGATATCGATGACATCATCGCTAAGATCATGACAGAGTACGAGACCAACAAGCTGCCCAAGAAGCCCCGTATCCTGGTCACCGGCTGCCCCTTGGGCGGCGTCATGGAAAAGATTGTCGGCGCCATTGAGCAGAACGGAGCCTATGTGGTCTGCTATGAGAACTGCGGCGGCGCCAAAGCGGTGGAAGACCTGGTGGACGAGGAGAACCCCGATGTCTACGACGCCCTGGCCCGCAAATACCTGAACATCGGCTGTTCCTGCATGAGCCCAAACCCCAATCGCATCCTGCTGATGGACCGGCTCATCGACGAATATAAGGTGGATGCGGTGGTGGAGGTCATCCTCCAGGCCTGCCACACCTACAATGTGGAAACTCTGTCCATCAAACGGTTTGTCAACCAGGAAAAGGGCATCCCCTACATGAGCGTAGAGACTGACTTTTCCACCTCTGATGCTGGCCAGCTGAACACCCGTCTTGCCGCCTTCATCGAAATGCTGTAAGGGGTGCGCCATGCTGACATTGGGAATTGATTCCGGCTCCACCACCACCAAAGGAGCCCTCTTTGACGGAACTCAGGTTGTGAGGACCGCCATCCTGCCCACCTCCGCCAACCCGCGGGAGAGTATCCTCGCCCTGTATCACCAGCTCCACTCCCCAGAGGTGACTTTCACCGTCTCCACCGGCTATGGCCGGGATCTGTTGGAGGAGGCTGACCAAAAGGTCACCGAGATCACCTGCCACGCCCGGGGGGCCGCCTATCTCAACCCCGCCACCCGGGTGGTGGTGGACATCGGCGGCCAGGACAGCAAGGTGATCCTCCTGGACAACGGCCTCAACGTGGTGGACTTTTTGATGAATGACAAATGCGCCGCCGGCACTGGCCGGTTTATTGAGGTGATGATGCGGATCTTGGAGGAAGACCTTGCTTCCATCGACGAGTTTGTGGTGGGCAAACACCCGGTCAACATCTCCAGCATGTGCACCGTCTTCGCCGAGAGCGAGATTGTCAGCCTGCTGGCCACCGGAGCTGACCGGGGAGATGTGGCCCTGGGGGTCATCCAATCCATCTGCCGCCGGACCGCCGTCTTCGCCCAGAAGCTCTCCCTCCAGGAGGAGGTCTTTTTCAGCGGGGGGCTGGCCAATTTTGAGAGCTTCCGCTCCACCCTCCAATCCTTCTTGGGCCTGAAGGTAAACACCCACCCCTTGTCCCAATATGCAGGGGCCATCGGGGCCAGTGTTGTCGCCTACAACAAAGCAAAACGGCTGCAACGGGTGTAAGGCATACCACTTATTTCCATGACAACTCCAAAAATCCCCTTGGGGCGCTAATCCGGGCACCCCAAGGGGATTTTCTTTTGCTTTTGGAGGCGCCGCCTTTATCCCCCTGGCGGCGGCCGAATTTCATTTTCTGCCGGGCTCTTCTATTGGCCGCATCTGTCTTGGTGAAGATCCAGCGCCGCGCCCACAAACCCGCAGAACAGCGGGTGGGGCCGGTTGGGACGAGATTTAAACTCCGGGTGGAACTGGACCCCTACATACCACCGGTGGGTGGGGATTTCCACAATTTCCACCAATTTGCCATCGGGGGAAAGTCCTGTCAGTGCCATCCCTGCGGCGGTGATCTCCTCCCGGAACTGGTTATTGAACTCATACCGGTGGCGGTGCCGCTCACTGATAGAGGGCTGGCCGTAGAGGCGGCGGGCCAAGCTCCCCTCCCGGAGTACACATGGGTACCTTCCCAGCCGCATCGTACCGCCCTTTTCGGTGATCTCCCGCTGCTCGTCCATCAGGTGGATGACCGGGTGGGTGGTCTTCTCGTCAAATTCATAGGAATCGGCGTCGGCGTAGCCCAATACGTTGCGGGCAAATTCCACCACCGCCATCTGCATCCCCAGGCAGATGCCCAAATAGGGGATGTCCTTCTCACGGGCGTAGCGGGCGGCCTCCAATTTGCCCTGGATGCCCCGGTTCCCGAATCCGCCGGGCACCAGGATGCCGTCGCACTCCCCAAGAACGGCCGCGGCGTTTTCCCGGGTGACCTCCTCTGCGTTGATCAGCCGGATATCCACCGCCCCATCCTGAGCGGCCCCGGCGTGTTTCAGCGCTTCAAGAATGGAGAGGTAGGCATCGGGCAGGGCCACATATTTGCCCACCACCCCGATGACCGCCTTGTGGGAAGGGTGCTTCATCCGCTCCACCATAGCCTTCCATTCCCGGAGACCCGGCTGTTGATCCGGTAGGCCCAGATGGTGGCAGACTGCCGCGGCCAGCCCCTCCCGTTCCAGCATCAGCGGGGCTTCATATAAGGTGGACAAGGTCAGGTTTTGAATGATGTCTTCTGGCCGGGTGGAACAGAATAAAGCCAGCTTCTCCCGCATTTCCCGGGGAATCTCATACTCGGTGCGGCAGACAATCACTCCCGGCTGAATGCCCAGGGATAGGAGCTCCTTCACCGAGTGCTGGGTAGGCTTGGATTTTAATTCATTGGAGCCGGCGATAAAGGGGATGAGGGTCACATGGATGAACAAGGCGTTCCCACGGCCCACCTCGTTGCCCACCTGGCGGATGGCCTCCAGGAAGGGGAGGCTTTCAATATCCCCCACTGTGCCGCCAATTTCTGTGATGACGATGTCGGCTTCGCCGCTGTTGCCCACCCGGTAGATCCGGTCCTTGATCTCGTTGGTGATGTGGGGGATCACCTGGACTGTTCCGCCCAGGTAGTCCCCCCGGCGCTCCTTCTGGATCACCGTCCAATAGATTTTACCAGTGGTCACGTTGGAATCCACCGAGAGGTTCTCGTCGATGAACCGCTCGTAGTGGCCCAAATCCAGGTCGGTTTCAGCGCCATCCTCGGTGACAAATACCTCCCCGTGCTGGTAGGGGCTCATGGTGCCGGGGTCCACGTTGATGTACGGGTCAAATTTTTGGATGGTCACCCGGTAGCCCCGCTCCTTGAGCAGCCGCCCCAAGGACGCTGCCGTGATGCCCTTCCCCAGGCCGGATACCACACCGCCGGTGACAAAGATGTATTTTACTGACATACGCGAATCCCCCTTTTCTTCTTTCACCCACACCCTGAAAAAATGGGAAACCGCCCCGTCCCCATCCAAATTTGCGGATGGGAAACGCAGGGCGGTGTTTTCAAAGTGCAAGCGTTTCAGCCTTCAGTTTACATTCCCCTTGGGGAAATGGTTTTTTACAAGGTTTTATTTTACATTTTTTTGCACTCTGGGTCAAGCAAAACCTGCAATTTTTCTTTATATTTCCCAAATTATCAGTAAATACCCCTCGGTTTTTGCAACAGATGGCGGTTCGGCATGAGAAAAACCAAGGACAATACCATTTCCCTGTAGAAAAGGGGCACTGGGGGGCGCCGTTCTTCTCTCGGGGCACCCTTTCCCCATTGTATCTGCACACAAAAAAGCAGCCGCCCCAATGGGGCGGCTGCTTTTCATGCAGTCAGCTTTGAAACGGCTTATTATTCTACATCGTAGAGTTTGGCAAGCCGCAGCAGGTGTTTATAACGATCCTCGGCAACGGTTTCCGCCTTGTCGAACAGAACGTCTGCACGATCGGGATAAGCGCGAACCAGCGAGCTGTACCGGACCTCATTGGAGATGAAGTCTTTGTAGCTGGCGGTAGGAGCCTTGGAATCCAGCTGGAAGGGGTTCTTGCCCTCCAGTTTCAGGCGGGGATCGAAGCGGAACATATTCCAGTAACCAGCCTCAACAGCCCGTTTGATCTCAGTCTGGGCGATGGTCATGCCGCCCTTGATGCCGTGGTTGATGCAGGGAGCGTAACCAATGATCAGGGAAGGACCATGGTAGCTCTCCGCCTCGGTGATAGCCTTGATGCACTGGTTGTAATCAGCGCCCATAGCCACCTGGGCAACATAGACGTAGCCGTAGCTCATGGCAATGGCAGCCAGGTCTTTGTTCTTGACCTCTTTACCATTGGCAGCGAACTGGGCAACAGCACCCACAGGGGTGGCCTTGGAAGACTGGCCGCCGGTGTTGGAGTACACCTCGGTGTCGAAGACAAAGACGTTGACATCCTCGCCAGAAGCCAGGACATGGTCCAGGCCGCCGAAGCCGATGTCATATGCCCAGCCGTCGCCGCCGAAGATCCAGACGGATTTCTTGGAGAGGAACTCCGCGTTGTCCAGGACATACTGGCAATCCTCACAGATGGGCTCGTGTTTCAGCAGGGGCAGCAGTTTGGCGACAGCGGCTTTGTTGGCAACGCCGTCTTCCAAAGTGGCCAGGAACTCTTCGCAAGCCTCTTTCTTGCCAGGGGTCTGGGTCTTGCCGGCGATGACCTTGACTCTCTCGATCAGGCTGTCGCGCATGTTCTTCTGAGCCAGGTAAATGCCGTAGCCGTACTCCGCATTGTCCTCAAACAGGCTGTTGCCCCAAGCGGGACCGTGGCCGTCTTTGTTGACGGTGTAGGGAGTAGAGGGAGCAGAACCGCCCCAGATGGAAGAACAACCGGTGGCGTTGGCAATGTACATCCGATCGCCGTACAGCTGGGTGACCAGTTTGGCGTAAGGAGTCTCGCCGCAGCCTGCGCAGGCACCGGAGAACTCAAGCAGAGGCTGCTTGAACTGGCTGCCTTTGACGGTGGTCTCTTTGAACTTGGCAAGAACTTCGGGCTTCACATCCAGGGACTGGCCGTAAGCGGAAACTTCCTGCTGGTCCAGCTGAGAGTCGAGGCTCTTGGAAAGGCATTTGCGTATCAATCGGTTTCATAACCAATGCTTTCTCGCCTTTTTTACCCGGACATACTTGTGCACAAGAGCCGCAGCCAGTGCAGTCCAGAACCGAAACAGTCATGGCGAACTTGTAGCCGGGCATACCGGTCATGTCCGCAGTCTTGGTGCCGGCAGGGGCATTAGCGGCCTCCTCCTCGGTCATAGCAAAGGGACGGATGACGGCGTGGGGGCAGACATAGGAGCAGAAGTTGCACTGGATGCAGTTTTCGGGGTTCCAGACAGGGACATCCACAGCGATGCCGCGTTTCTCGTAAGCGGAGGACCCCACAGGGAAGGTGCCGTCCACCATGCCCATGAAGGTGGAAACAGGCAGCTTGTCGCCCTGCTGTGCGTTGACAGGGGTCTGGATGTTGTTGACGTAGTCCACCAGGTCTTTGCGGGAACCGGTGGCAACGGGATGCACGATGGCGCCGGAAGCCTGTTTCCAGGACTCGGGGATCTTGATCTCCTTCACGTCGGTGACACCGCGGTCGATGGCGGCATGGTTCATAGCGACAACTTTTTCGCCCTTCTTGCCGTAGGAAGCGGTGGCTGCATCCTTCATATACTTGACAGCATCCTCAATGGGGATGATGTTGGCCAATTTGAAGAAAGCGGATTGCAGAATGGTGTTGATGCGGCTGCCCAGGCCGATCTCCTTACCGATGGAAATACCGTCGATGGTGTAGAACTTGATGTCGTTCTCCGCCATAAAGCGTTTCACATCGCCGGGCAGTCTCTTCTCGATCTCATCCATATCCCAGCCGCAGTTCAAGAGGAAGGTGCCGCCCTTTTTCAGGTCGGAAACCATGTCGTACTTGTCGATGTAGGAGGGGTTGTGGCAAGCGACAAAATCAGCCTTGCTCACCAAATAGGTGGACTTGATGGGCTGTTTGCCGAAGCGCAGGTGGGAGACGGTTACACCGCCGGATTTTTTGGAGTCATAGGAGAAGTAAGCCTGCGCATACATATCGGTGTGGTCGCCAATGATCTTGATGGAGTTCTTGTTGGCGCCGACGGTACCATCGGAGCCCAGGCCCCAGAATTTGCAGCTGGTGGTGCCTTCGGGGGTAGTGTCAGGCATTTTTACCTCATCCAGGGACAGGTGGGTCACATCGTCCACAATGCCGATGGTGAAGCGCTTCTTGGCATCGGCCTTTTTGGCGTTCTCATACACAGCGGCGATCTGGCCGGGGGTAGTGTCCTTGGAGCCCAGACCGTAGCGGCCGGAGTACACAGGGGTGTTGTGGAACTTGGAATCCCGCAGGGCCAGGACGACATCCAGGTACAGGGGTTCGCCCAGGGAGCCAGGCTCTTTGGTCCGATCCAGAACGGAGATGGTCTTGGCAGTCTCGGGGATGGCGGCGATCAGGTGCTCAGCGCTGAAGGGACGGTACAGGCGTACCTTCACCAGGCCAACTTTGGCGCCAGCGGCGTTCATATGGTCGACGGTCTCCTCGATGGTGTCGCACACCGAGCCCATGGCGACGATGACATGCTCGGCATCGGGGGCGCCGTGGTAGTTGAACAGGCCGTAGTTGGTGCCCAGTTTGGCGTTGATCTTGCCCATGTACTCCTCAACAATGGCGGGAACCGCATCGTAAGCGGAGTTGCAGGCTTCTCTGGCCTGGAAGAAGATGTCCGGGTTCTGAGCGGTGCCGCGCAGGGTGGGACGCTCAGGATTCAGGCAGCTCTTGCGGTAAGCGTTGACCGCATCCATGTCCAGCATCTCTTTGAGGTCTTCGTAGTCCCACATCTCGATCTTCTGGATCTCGTGGGAGGTGCGGAAGCCGTCGAAGAAGTGCAGGAAGGGCACTCTGCCTTTGATGGCGGCCAAGTGAGCGACAGCGCCCAGGTCCATGACCTCCTGCACGCCGCCGGAAGCGAGCATTGCAAAGCCGGTCTGACGGCAGGCGTAGATGTCGGAGTGGTCGCCGAAGATGGACAGCGCGTGGGAAGCGATGGCGCGGGCGGACACGTGGATTACTGCGGGCAGCTGCTCGCCAGCAATTTTATACATATTGGGGATCATGAGGAGAAGGCCCTGGGAAGCGGTGAAGGTGGTGGTCAGGGCGCCGCCTGCCAAAGAACCGTGCACGGTTCCGGCTGCGCCGGCCTCAGACTGCATCTCCACGATTTTGACCTTCTGGCCAAAGACGTTTTTACGGCCGTCTGCAGACCATTTGTCGGATACTTCCGCCATGACGGAAGACGGCGTAATGGGGTAGATGGCAGCAAGGTCTGTAAACGCATACGCTACATGTGCAGCGGCGTTGTTGCCATCCATGGTCTTCATTTTTCTTGCCATGTTTTTTGTTCCTCCCTTTGGATTTTTGGGCGTTCCCGCAAATTCGGGACATGCCATTCTTTGGATACTTACCCATATAGATTCTATCATTTCTCCCCTCTAATGTAAAGAGAACAGAGGGTCTTTTGGTCGATTGAAAGCCAATTTTGAAAAATATTTATCACCCTTCCCCGCCAGCCCCGCTGCCCCTATGCGGCAAATTGACAGTGCCGGGTAAACCATGTATAATTTGGTAGGAAAGCGGTTTTCCGCAAATATCAGTCTTAATAGGTTAAGGAGATGCTTTATGGACCCCGACGGTACTATTGCCCCGCTTCTATTGACCCTTTTCATCTTAGTGGCGGCCAGCGCCTTTTTTTCCATGTGCGAATCCGCCATGGTCACCCTCAGCGACAGCCGGCTCAAACGCCTGGTGGAGGACGGCGACAACCGGGCGCGCAAACTCCTGGATAAGCTGGACCACCCCTCCCGGTTTTTGGCCACCGTACAGGCCGGCGTCACCCTGTGCGGCCTCTTTGCTGCCGGCCTGGTGTGCGACCGGTTCGCCGGTGTGGCGGTCAATGCTTTGGCTGGCCACGGCATAGCCAGCCCCTGGCTCCACCCCCTCGCTGTCTTTTTAATCACATTGGTTCTCGCCTTTGTGCTGTTGGTGTTCGGCAAACTGCTGCCCAAGCGGCTGGCCGCTTCCCGGCCGGAGAAGATCTCCTTCTCCCTTATTGGCCCTTACGGCTTCTTTGCCGCCCTGCTACTGCCCTTTGTGGCTGCGGCAGAAGGCTTCGCCGGCCTGCTGCTGCGGATGTTGGGCCACAGCCCCGATGAGGAACCAGAGGAGGTCACCGAGGAAGAAATCCGCATGATGGTGGATGTGGGCGAGGAAAAAGGCGTCATCGAACAAAGCGAGAAGGACATGATCAACAACATCTTCGAGTTTGACGACCGCTCGGTGGCAGCCGTGATGACCCACCGGACCGAGACCACCGCTGTGGAAGCCACCGCCTCCCTGGAGGAGATCGTCCAGGTGGCCATGGAAACCGGTTATTCCCGCATACCGGTGTATGAGGACGACCTGGACAACATCATCGGCATCATCTATGCCAAGGACCTTTTGCAGTTTATCGGCAGCGAACGGGAGTTTAACATCCACAACTGCATGCGCCCGCCCCTTTTCATCCCTGAATCCACCCGCTGCACCGAGCTGTTTAAAGAGCTGAAAAGCCGCAAGCTGCAAATGGCAGTGATTGTAGATGAATACGGCGGCACTTACGGTATTGTCACCATGGAGGACTTGCTGGAATCCATCGTGGGCAATATCCAGGATGAATACGACAACGAAGCGGAGGAGATCTCCGTCCAACCGGACGGCGCCGTGACTTTTGATGGTTCAGTGTCCCTGGACGAGGTGGAGCGGCAGCTGGGCATCGAATTTGAAGACGACGTGGACTCGGAGACTCTGAGCGGCGTCCTCACTGACAAGCTGGGGCGCATCCCCAAAGCGGGGGAACACCCCCAGGTTACCATTCAAAACACCCTTTTCACCGTGGTGGAAATGGATGGCCGCCGGATCTCGAAAATCCGCGCTGAAACCCTGCCCGACGACGGGCAGGATGAACCGGTATAAAAGAGCGAAAACGCAGTTTGCCCTGTGGTCAAACTGCCGGAAAGGAATCTCACCGACTATGAACCCTTTGACCCGCCTGTTTTCCATTGTCTTCACCGTCGCCTGGTTGATTGTCTGCTTCGGTGCGGCCATCTTCCTGGGGAAGCTGCTCCCCGGGTATGTGGGCTTTTTCGCCAGCATCATCCTGTGGGCAGTGTTGTTTGCCACCCCGTTTTATATCCTCCGCCGCCGGACAGATGCCCGGGCCAAGGAGACCCCTTTGGTGGAATACATCGCACCCAAACTCCCCAAGCGCCCGCCGGACCACATCCTGATCCAGGAGAAAAATGTGATGATCGATCAGGTGGGCCTGGTGTTTGAAACTGCCGGTTATGAAAACCTCAACCGGGACCAGTGCCGGGATCTGGCGCTGAAGCTGTTCGAACGGCTGGGGGAGCAGTATGAGACCTTCGCCCTCTTCTTCAGCGAAGAGGATGGCCTCAACTACCGCCCTGTGGTTCGGGGCGAAGTAGAAGCCGATGGGCAAGGGGTGTTCCGGGCGTATTTAGTCCGTCACAAGAGCGTGATGGATTAACCGTTTTCCATTTTTTCCCGGCCCATGGGGGAAAAATCTGGTGGGGTGCAAGTTTTCCCCGCTTTTCAGGCACTGAAAAACAAAGGGGGGAGGGTACGCCCTCCCCTCTTTTTTCGCAGATAGAACCAAGTATACACCTTGAAAGGAGTGTTTGTATGAAAAAGGCGCTGATTTTGTTGACCGCAGCCGCGTTGCTGCTCACCGCCTGCGCAGGCAGTGGGAACCCCTCCAGTGAAGGTTCTTCCCAGCAGTCCAGCCAGTCCTCCCCTGAAGCCGCTCCTGTCACCGCCGAGGAGCTGATCGAACCCGCTATGGAAGCCTATACCTGGTGCATGGTCTACAGCCTCCCCTGCGACCCCAACGACGCCGTTTCCCTGGATGGATGGCCCGCCTACCGGGTCACCGACCCCCGCTTCCCCGACTACGATTCCCTATATCGTTATCTGACCGGAATTTTCTCCCAGGAGATGGTGGACAACACCCTCCTCTCCGGGGGGAATTATGTGAATGTGGACGGCGCCCTCTACAGCCATGACGGAGCGCGGGGCTCCAACATCTTTGTCGGCGGGGTGACCTATGCCATGGGTGAGGAAACCGACACCCGCCGGGAGATCATCGCTTCGGTGGAGTACCTGGTGGACCCTGCCGCCGAGACACCTGAGGTGGAAAAGGTCGAGGAATACACCTTTGTCCAGGAAAAAATCGATGGGAAATGGCTCTTCACCCAGTTCCCTTACTTTTATTAACCCCGTAGGAGGGTACCCGCTGTGAAACGCCTTCTCCCCTTTCTTTTCGCCCTCCTGTTTCTGTTGCCAGGCTGTAACCCAACCCCAAAGACGCCGGAGGAGCTGGTCGCCCCTGCCATGGAGGCTTATGGATGGTTTGTCACCGGCGGCCTCCATTACCAGGCGGAGGAAGTCTGGGTCGAGGGAGATAGCTCCCCCTGGCACCAGGTAGACGACTCCCGCTTCCCCGACTACCAATCCTTCTACCGCTATCTCACCGGCATCTTCCCCCAGGAGATGGTGGACGGCACCCTTCTGGCCGGGGGCAACTACCGGGAACTGGATGGCAAACTGTATACCCGGGGCAATATCCGGGAGAAAAACCGCTTCATTGGCGGCGCCGATTACGCCCTGGTTTCCGAAACCGATTCCCGCCGGGAGATCATGGCCACTGCCTATTTTGTCAAGGGTGCCCAGGAATACCTTTTCGTCCAGGAGAAGGTCGACGGCAAGTGGCTCTTTACCCAGTTCCCTTACTTCTATTAGGGCGGGCAACATCACTTCAAAACAAAGGAGATCCCTGTGAAAAAATTACTGATTAGCCTCCTTGCGGCGGCGGCCTTATCTGCATTTTTAGGCGGATGCCGCTCCACTCCCCCTGCGGAGGAGAACCTTCCTTCCAGCCAAGGCTCCTCCCAATCCCTGTCATCCCAGCCGGAGGGGGCCTCCAGCCCAATGGAGGACTTCTTATCCTCTACTCCGTCTCAAACGGGCGGCAGCTATGCCGCCCAACCGGCCCCAGAATCCACCCCTCCCGCTGTACCCCAGGAGAGCAGTTCCCAGGATGCGGAACAACAACCCAGCAGCAATTCTTCTGCCGGCAAGCCCCAGGAGGGTTCTTCTCCATCCTCCGCACCGGAAGAGGGGAGTTCCCTGATTGGAACCTACCTGCCCCAGGAGGACCTGGGTGCCATCCGTCTCACCCTGACCCTCCAAGAGGGGGATCAATACACGCTGAAGCTCTCCGCCTTCCTGCTGTCCGGCACAGTGAGCGGCAGCTACGCCGTCAACGGCAGCCAGGTCTCTTTGGCGGCGGAGGCGGTGAAT
>ERZ791611.1865-NODE-1865-length-11697-cov-7.374936_pt1 | contig 11697 bp, 10 predicted proteins | sample MGYA00510275_ERZ791611 | MGnify/ENA primary metagenome ERZ791611 (study PRJEB30046, sample SAMN00791912) | human gut metagenome | study: EMG produced TPA metagenomics assembly of the A metagenome-wide association study of gut microbiota in type 2...
ACACACATAATTAAATGATAATTAAGCATGAATACTGAATGATTATTAGTATCAAATTCCATAGTAATATCCTTTCTAAAATTAAGTACGATTGAGCGTCTTTTATACTTAAAATATATCACAGTTACACGTCTAAAACAAAATCTATTATAAAAACTATAAAAGGAGCTAGACCCCGCCCTACGCTTCGCTTAGAGGAAGGGGATTGCGCTCCTATTTTTGTTCAATAATGCTCTAGCAATACATAAACGTTGTTTTTGTCCCCCGGAAACATTGACACCACCTTGTTTTAAATATGTATCATAACCTTCTGGAAAGTTTTCTATAAATTCATCCACACAAGCTTGTTTACAAGCCCATTTGATTTCTTCATCGCTTGCTTCTTTATTACCCCATAAAAGATTTTCTTTCACTGTTCCAGAAAATAAAGTGTTTTTTTTGTAAGACCATGCCTACTTGATCTCTTAAATACTCTAACGAATAATCTTTGACATTATGTCCATCAATCAATATTTCTCCTTCACTTACATCATAAAGACGATCAATCAATTGAACTAAACTTGTTTTAGCAGAACCTGTTCCTCCTAAGATACCAACTGTAGAACCAGGTTCAATATGTAAATTAATATTGCTTAAAACATTTTCTTGAGCAGTTTCTTTATATTTAAATGAAACATTTTTAAATTCAATTTCACCTTGATTCATTTCTGTAATTGGATCAAGTGGATCATGTAAATTATTCACTTCATCTAAAACATCTACAATACGTTTACAACTAGCAAGTGAACGAGTCAACATTAAGAAAACATTTGAAATCATCATTAATGCATTTAGAATTTGTAAGACATAACTTAAAAATCCGGTAAGTTGCCCAACTTTCATTTCACCAGCAAAGATCATTTGACTTCCAAAGAAAAGAATACAAACGATTGTGGTATACATCATATATTGAAATAAAGGCATGTTGAGTACTGAATAACGAAAAGCTTTTTCACTATGAGTTCTAAGTTCTTGATTGATTTTTTCAAACTTTTCGTTTTCATAATCACCTTTAACATACGCTTTTACTGTACGAATCGCAATTAAGTTTTCTTGAACAACTGTATTGACTTCATCGACATTACTTTGCATAAAGCGAAATAATGGTCCGACTGTTTTAACAATAAAAAATAAACCAATTCCTAAAATAGGTGCAACGACAATAAAAATCAAAGCAAGTTTGGCATTCATCTTAATTGATAAAAATAAAGCCATTGAAAACATAAATGGTGCTCTTACAAGTGGTCTAAAACCATTACAAATAGCATTTTGAATAATCGTCACATCACTTGTAAGTCGTGTAATTAAAGAGGATGTTGAAAAATGATCTGTATTTGAAAAAGAAAAGTTTTGTACTTTTTCAAATTCAGTTTTTCTTATTTCAAAACCAACCCCTTGACCAGCAACAGCCGCATAACGTGAATAAAGGATTCCTAATACTAAAGCAATTAAAGCACAAACTGCCATTAAAACACCTTGCATAATAATATAATGTTGATCTTTTTGAGCTACTCCAATATCAATAATATTAGCCATCAATACTGGTATCACTAATTCAAAGACCGTTTCTCCTACAACACATAAAAACGCTAGAATAAACGCTTTTTTATATTTTTTTGCAAATGGTATTAAACGTTTAATCATAAAATAACTCCCCCTATAATTCTTTATTTGTCAGATTTTTATACATACGATTTAAAAAATCTTCAAATTGTTCCTTTTCTTCCTCACTAAAATCTTTCAAAGAAATATTTTCAATTTCAATACAGTGAGCATTCCATTTTTTTAAAGACTCTTTTCCATATTCTGTAATATTTAATTGATAAGCTCTTTTATTTTTAGGATTGATCTTTCTTGTCAACATTTCCTTTTTCTCTAAGTTATCAATCATCTTACTGACAGTAGCACTTTCAATATCGCATTCATCCGCAATATTTTTTAATTTACAGTCTTGATGAACATTTAAATACCTCAAAACCTTAGGTTGTCCTGGTGATAGATGATACTCATCCATCGTTTCTCGATTCTTTTTACTTTGAGCATGTTGTGTTTTAAACAACATCAAATAAAATGGTGTCTTCATAATACCTCCTATGTTAGCATCCTAACTATTAGCATACTAACAATATTCATATAAAGAAAAAAAGTCAAGAAAAAAGCTTTGGAAAATTCCAAAGCTCATAGCTACACTTTTACTATATAACAATATTTTTTATAAAAAGAAATCCCGTATCCTTTTACATGTAAATAACCATCATTGATAATTTCATCTTCATATTTATTATCAATGATTTGCTTTGCTCCTTCTTTTGCGTCACTTACGAGTTCTTTAACACTCTTAGAATGTTTACATTCTAAGATAAGCGCTGTTTGAAAGATTTGTTTAGGTAAAATACATAAATCAAATCTTCCATGCATAGCTTCTCTATTTGATTTGATCTTCTTACCACTAAAGAGTCCTACTAAAAATCCATGATAGAAAGATTCTTGATTATCAAAGTAACTGATACTTCTTGATAAGATATCTCCTAATATTTCATTAGCTTGATCTACATCTTCTTTAACAAGACATTGATAAAGGTCTTCTTTTCTTACAAAAGTATAATCTTCAAAATAACTCATAAAAGATTGTTTATAGATTTCATAGACTTCTTTATTTGGAATAACCAGTTTATATTTGTTTTCTCCTAAATCTTCAATAACTCTTAAGTAACCTGTAAGTAAAAGAAAACTATAGATATTATTGATATTATCCATTTCTCGATAAGTAAGTTCTGGTTTGATGTATTTTTCTAAAGATTGACCTTGAATGAGTTGTTCAAATTCTTCATGAAGTTCATCACTTCCATTTTGGATATAATTGACTACAAGATCATTACCACTGGTATTTGCCCAAAAAGAAACAGGCTTAAAAGATTGATCCTGTATTTTATTTTTAACATACATCAATGTACTCCAAGGATTATAAATTTCTGTATTTCCAAATAGATAGCCATCATACCATTCTTTGACTTCATTCATATAAGATGATAATTGATAATCTTCTAATAACTGTTTGACTTCATTTTCATTAAAGCCAAAATATTCATTACCTATATTATTTAATATAGAATAAGAAGTAAAATTATTTAAACCAGTAAAGATACTTTCTTTAGAAATACGAAGACATCCTGTCATGATTCCTTTTTCTAAAGCATCATTTGTTTTAAGTGCTGAAGAAAAGACACTTCTTAGAAAATCGACCATTTCGTCATAATAATTATTTTGATAGGCTGATTGTAAAGGAACATCATATTCATCAATAAGGATAATCACTTTTTGATGATAATATTTTTCTAAGCATATAGAAATATTTAATAAAGATTCAGCAAGTTCATTTTTAGAAGCAATTCCCATATGATATTTATTTAAAAGCGTCTTTTCTCTATCATTGAAAATATCATAATCAAGTATATCCTCAAATTGATCTAAAAGACGTGCAATTATAGATGAAAAATTTAATAGTTGATTCTCCATGCTTGGTACTTTCATATCTTTTAAAGAAATAAATATTGTTGGATACTTATTTTGATGTTTTAAAGCACCTATGTTTTTTGAAATATTTAAATGATTAAATAAATAAGAATTTTTCTTTTCTTTAATGGAAAAGAAATAATAAAGCATGGACATATTAAGTGTCTTACCAAATCTTCGAGGTCTTGTATATAAAACAACTTTTTCATTGATAATATTTACAATAAGATTTGTTTTATCAACATAATAGTAATCTTTATCTATTAATTCTTTAAAGTTTTCTATTCCTGTAGGTATTAGCTTCATATAATCAACTCACTTTCTTATGTGTATTATTATTCACTAGTAGTATTATACCATGATATAATACTTTATTTCTATTGGATTATTTGTCACATAAAAAGAAAAAGCTTTGGACAATATCCAAAACTTTATCTAATAACTTTTTGAATCATTCGATTCATTGTATATACAATGATAATACCTACAGGTATCATCACACATGATTTTAAAATTCTTACAAATTGTGATGCAAAGAATGGTATTCCATACATTGTTTGTAACCAATATGGTGTTAAAAACATCGTTACTGTTAGTTCAATAGCCACAACTGATAGAATACTTAAATGAAATAAGCATAAATCTTTTTCTTTGAGTTTATTTTTATAATATCTTATAAAAATAAAGAGAATTACAAGCATTGCTGCAATGATGACAAAGATTGTAAATTTAATTGGTAATGTTACTTGATATGAAGATCCTGAAATATTAACTTCATTGATTTTAAAAACATAAAGACATCCTAGTAACGAAATAATGACCATTACTATTTTTACAATTCTTTCTAATAATCTTTCATTTTTTTCATTTAAATAAATCTTTAATAGACATGGTATTTCAGTTTGTAATACCGCATTTAAAGTAAATCCTAAGAAAGGAAATCCTCCAGCATTTGCTAGAACAAGACCTAGAAAATCTGTGGCAATAGAAACTATAAAACAATACCCTGGTTGTAATGTTAAACCAGCAACGATTAAAGGTAATACCTCTAATGTAATTTTTAAACTTGGAAAGCCAAGAAAAGGTACCATCACAGCTAACCTTTTTAAAATAATAGCTAGAATGACAAATAAAGCCCCCAATGTCACTTGTCGCACATCGCTTTTCATTGGATATTTATAAAAAACAAATATCCCAATCGAAACAATAATAACCCCTAAAATAATTTGAATCATCGTTTGATTGCTACTTAAAAAAACCAATTGTTCCTGCTTCGTCCTCTTATAAGTCCACAGGCGTTAATTCCGGTAAGAAACCGTACATATGTTTTTTCCCACTTCGTCCTCTTTCTAGTCCATGGGCGTTAATTCCGATATAAAACCGTACATATGCTTTCCCGCTTCGTCCTCTTGCTAGTCCACGGGCGTTAATTCCGATATAAAACCGTACACAATTGCTACTAAAAGTAGACTCCTCCTTCTTTATTATTTGCTATGAATCTTTTGTAATAAGTATTTCCTTACTTCAGAAATAAAATACAATGATCCCGTAATCAAAAATGTTCCTTCTTGTAAATAAATATCGTCTAAAGCTTTTCTAAAGTCCGGTTCAATTTTTACCGGATAGTCCCCTGCTAATAATTTTGCACTTTGACTACGTGGATGTTTAAATTCACAGACGGTTATATCATACGTCAAATCTAATAATCTTTCAATCATATAGTCCGTATCTTTATCTCTTAATGCTGAAAAGATGATTTTTAAATTATGTAATTTACGTGCAGAACGATAGAGTTCATCAACACCTTCTCGATTATGGGCCCCATCTAAAATAATCAGTGGTTTTTCACTTATGATTTCAAAACGTCCTGCCCACTTAGCTTCAAATAAACCTTCAACAATTGAAGATTCATCTAATTCAATAAAATGATGTTCCTTTAAATATAATAAGGTTTCTAATGCTAAAGCACTATTTTCAATTTGATAAAGAGCTGGTGTATTTAAAACAACATTATAATCCTTATATGTATATTTAACATTTTCACCATCTTGTAAATCATGAATACGATCTAAACGAATCAAATGACTATGATGCTTTTCACAAGTATCTCTAAAAATATCAACACATTCTTGTTTATGTTCTCCTGTAATAAAATCAACATGCTCTTTAATAATTCCCGCTTTCGCTCTAGCAATACTTTCATAGCTATCACCTAAATAATCCATATGATCTAAACCAATATTCGTATTGACGCAAACCATTGGTAAAATAATATTCGTTGCATCTAACTCTCCACCTAATCCAACCTCATAAATGGCATAGTCAACACCTTGATAAATAAAGTAAAGAATTGAAATAAAGACTTCTATTTCAAATAAAGAAATCTCATACTTTAACCAATTATCCACATATCTATTAGCAACATCAACAATAAATTGTTCCTTGATCCATTCATCATTGATACGTACGACATCTAACCTAGAAATAAGTGCTGGTGAAGTAAAAGTTCCTACAGTATATCCCTGTTTTTTTAAAACTTCTTTCATGTAATTAACAGTCGAACCTTTCCCATTTGTTCCACAAACATGGATACATTTTAAAGCATGTTGGATATTATAAAATTCTTGCATATATTTTTTAAAGTTATCTAAACTATAGACACGATCTTTTTGTTGATGAATAAAGTCATAGACTTCTTCATAGTGTTTAAATTGTTTTTTTGTTTTTATTTGTATGATTTTATTTTGATAAATGATATCTTTTAGAGCTATTTTTTTAATGACTGCTATTAATTGTTGTTTAATTTCATCAGTTCCTAAACAAAGTTCTATTTCATTTTTGATAACATCAAAAATAATAACCCCATTGATATTTTGATTTTCATTGACATAAATAATCTTTTGATTTTGTTTTAAATATTCTTTTGTTATTTCTTCTTGATGGATAAATTGTATTAATTCATCCATTCTTTTTTCATTTAATAATTTGATAGACATAATTTCACCCACAAATATTATAAAGGATTAAAAAAAAAGGACAATGTCCTTTTTCTAAAATTTTTCAAATTGTTCAATATCTAATACAAAAACTGTTGCTCCACCAACAAGTACATCTACCATGATTGGAGTAAAAAATTCTCCCATTTCAGTAGGTGGAACAGTAGGTTCTTTTTCTACACGTTTTTTAGAATTTTCTTTAATAATACCTACAGCATGTTCAACTTTATCATCATTTGTTCCAATAAAGAATGTTGTATTTCCTTTCTTTAAGAATCCACCTGTTGTTGATAATTTTGTAACGAAGTATCCTTCTTCTGTAAGTGCGGCTTGTACTGATGAACTATCATCAGAATTTACGATAGCAATAATTAATTTCATAAGCCATCCCTCCTGTATATTTATATTTTACACCAAATAAAATAATTATTAAAGTTTTTCGCCATGAAGAATTGGTAAAAATTTTCTTTCATAATCATTTAAAACATAAGTATCTGTCATCATTGATAAATAATCAGAGACAATCAGTGGATTGGGCGTCTTTTGATAATTTTCTACCATCTTATTTTTAAACTTAACAATATTTGAATCTTGATCATTATTTTCTAATTCTTCTAAATAAACATCAAAGAGTTCTTTGACCATTCTTGAAAGTTTAGCATTTTCTTTTTCTAAAACTGGATGATGATGGACTTTTTCTCCTAAAAAGAAGAGTAGGGATGATAATGCTTCAAAGACTTCATGAGAAAAACGTAAATATGGTTTTTGATAACTATGAATCATCAAATCACCAATTAATTTATTCATAATTGATTTATTATTATCTCCTAATACTTTTACTACATTTTCAGGAAGATCTTTCTTTTGTAAGATACCTACACTCATAGCATCTTCAATATCTTTTCCAATATAAGAAATAACATCTGAAATACGAACCACACATCCTTCTAAAGTCATTGGTTTTAATTCAAGACTGGCATTTTCTTTATGCCAACAATCATGATACTCTTGTAAGAATTGTTTTTTTGTTTTTTTACGATCTGGTTCATATTTTTTAGAAAGCATTTCACCATTATGACACAAAATAGCATCTAAGACTTGTAAAGAAACATTATAGCCTTTCCCATTTCTTTCTAAATAAAGAATATTTCGTACACTATTAGCATTATGACAAAAATATCCAAAACCTTTTTCTTGTAGTTTTTCATTCAACGCTCTTTCTCCTACATGACCATAAGGAGCATGTCCTAAATCATGTCCTAAAGCAGCCGCTTCAATTAAATCTAAATTTAAATTCAAACCTTTTCCTATTTGTCTGGCAATACGCGAAACCCATTGAACATGGATTGAACGTTTAGAAATATGAGCACTTTGAAAAAATGAAAGAGCCTGTGTTTTATCTGTGTAACGTTGATAAGATTTACAATATAAAATACGATCAATATCTTCTTCAAAAGGCCAACGAATATCAAACTCTTCATGTTCACTTTCTTCTTTTCTTAATTTTTGACATTCACTTGTTTTACAAGCATAGGGAGAAAGTGTTCGATCATATTCTTTTGTTCTCTTTATAGTATTTTTTATAATTTTTTCTTCTTCTTTCATACTTGTCACCTATTTCATTATATACTTTTTTCAAAAGAGATGCTCCAACAATGTTTTAAAAGCAATTAAAATCAAAACAATGCCCCCAAAAATAAGTGCCTTATTTTGAAACTTATTGTTTAAATAACGTCCAATTTGTAAAGCAAACAAACATAATAGAAAAGTAATAATTCCTATAATCAATAAAGCTTGATAAATAGCTACTTCTAAAAAAGCAAAAGTCATACCAATAGCAAAAGCATCAATACTTGTTGCAAAAGCAAGAATTGTTAAATCTAATAATTTAAAATTATAATTTGTTTCTTCTTCACTAAAAGCATCTTTTAACATATTGATACCAACAATCATTAAAAAAATAAAAGCGATATAATGATCATAGGCTTGTATCTTTTTTGAAAATACACATCCTAAATGATATCCTAAAAAAGGCATCAATGCCTGAAAAAAGCCAAAATAAAAAGCAATGAAGCTTTGTTTCTTGATGTTTCCTTTTGGCATAGAAATACCATACATCATCGAAACAGTAAAAGCATCCATCGCTAATGAAATTGAAATAACAACAAGTTCAAATAATGACACATTATCTCTCTCCTTTGAGTAATACCTCACTACATTTCAAACCATCAATTGCACTTGACATAATACCTCCAGCATATCCAGCACCTTCGCCAATTGGATAAATCCCTTTAATATTACTTTCCATATTTTCATCTCGATAAAAACGGATTGGTGCAGAACTTCTTGATTCTACTCCGAGTAATGTGGCATCACTTGTAAATCCATTAATCTTATTATTCATTAAAAGAAGTCCTTCTTTTAAATTTATATTCAAGGTTTCAGGAAGTAATGCATTGAGATTAGCATTTTTAACTCTTTTTAAACTTGTTTCAATATTTTCAATACCTTCTTTATTTTCTAAATAATCTTCTACTTTTTGAACTGGAATTGAATAATCACTTCCTCCTAGTTCAAAAGCTTTTTCTTCTAATTTTCTTTGAAAATACATTCCTGCAAGCGGATGTGAACTACCAAAATCATCCGGTGTCACATTGACTAAGATAGCACTATTAGCGTATTTATTATCACGTTTATAATTAGACATCCCGTTAACAACCAGTCTTTTTTCTTCACTGGCTGCATTCATGACATAACCACCAGGACACATACAGAAAGTATAGACTCCTCTTTTTTGACTTGTATGCACCGCCAATTTATAATCAGCCGCTTTTAATGCAGGATGATTATAGAATTTTCCATATTGGCTTTTATTAATAAATTCTTGACTGTGTTCAATACGCATTCCTACTGCAAAAGCTTTTTGAGAAATTTCTAATTGTTTTTGATAAAGCATTTCATATGTTTTTCTCGCACTATGACCAATAGCCAATACCAGTTGATCTACTTTTTCTTTATATGTTCCTTCATTATTTTCTAAAACAACTTCTTTTAATTGATTATCTTCAATAATGATATCTACTAATTTTGTTTCAAAACGAACATCTCCACATTTTTCAATATCTTTTCTGATATTTTTAACCACATTAATTAAAACATCTGTTCCTAAATGTGGTTTATTTAAATAAAGAATATCTTCACTTGCACCATGTTCATAAAAAGTATTCAATACAAATTGTTTACGATAATCCTTAATACCTGTCGTCAACTTTCCATCAGAGAACGTTCCTGCTCCTCCTTCTCCAAATTGAACATTACTTTGAGTATTTAACTTACCTGTTTCTAAATAAGTATCGATATCTTTTTTTCTTTCATCAACACATTTACCTTGTTCAATCAAGATTACCTTTTGCCCACTACGCGCTAAATTATAGGCGCAGAATAATCCTGCTGGCCCACTTCCAACAACCATAATTGTTTGATTATTTGGTGTTAACTTGTCATAATGATATTCTTTAACTTTACTTACTTGTTTACTATGTGTTTTTAATAATTGATCTTCATCGACATATTCAAAAGTAAAGCCCATATTAAAATGTACTTTATTCTTTCTTCTTGCATCAACTGCCTTTTTAGCAATCTTTACATTCTTTACTTGTGATTTTCTTATATTTAATGTATTCGCAATAACTTTAGCGTAATCTTTTTCATCTAAAGAAACTGCAATATTACTTACTTTTAACATACATTCTCCTATCTCTTTATTTTCCAATATCCTTTTTTGTTATTTCCAACTCTTTCAATAATTCCTAAATCCTTTAACTTTTTAATATTATTTGAAATACTCTTTCTACTCATTTTCATAATATTTGCAAGTTCGGTAATTGTATATCCAGGATCATCATATAGGGATTCTAGTATCTTATTCATTGTATCGTTCACCCTATTAGTCACCTTTGAAAAGTTATCAATCACCAATTTTTGAGGTGCATCAAATTCAATCATAATATCCGTAGGATTAATATAATATTTTGGCATTGGTAAATCATTTTCTATACAGGAATCAAATATTTTTTCTATACCTCTTCCCCATGACTCAATATGTCCTGCTAAATAGAAAACATGCGCAATATTAGGATTATAGGGCTTAGAGCCATGTTTTTGATAAAGAGTTTCTTCTATCCAATGATCTGGAAGCTTTCCAACATTTGTAATATAGAGCTTATCTTTATAAACACTTATTTGTATTGGTACACCAGATTCATATTGTTTATGAACAATAGCATTTAATATAGCTTCACTTACAAAGTATTCTTCAACTCTTTGAAGTCCATCATATGAAATCTTAGCTTTCATATATTTAAAGAAAATAAGTTCTATAACTTTATCAATTTGTTCAAAAAGTGATCCTCTTACTTCATCTTGATAAATTAAATCAGCATCTGTTTCAAAAAATCCTACTTTTATAAAAGCACCTGTAAAATATCTCTCTGGATCTTTTGAAAACAAAAGTAAGGCAGCATTTGTAAGATAACCATTATTTATCAAATGAAGTTTATCTAATAATGTTTCCGTATCTTCTTCTAAAATCGTATCATCTATTCTTTTTTTACGAATTGCAAGTTCTTTAAACTTTTGAATAGCATTTTGATCTAAATCTTCTATTTTTACTAATGGGTATGGAACGTTATCCCAAGTTGCTCCTCTTTTACGTAAAATAAAACTTTCTAATTCAATACCTGTCAATTTTTGTGATGTACTCCCACTTCTAAAATAATAGTTTCCTTTACAAGATATAGCTATTGGATAAGACGGAACATCTATTTCTATATATTCCAAATTATTTTCTTTACATAAATTAACTCCCTTTTTACAAAAATGTGTCTGATGCATACTAACTCATAATTATACGAAACACCACACTTTTATTCATTTCCGGCTAATGGGTATTCATTTTTACTCTAAGTTATCATGCAATTTATTAGATTGGAATTTTTGAAAGAGCCAGCACCTTGAATGGGCTGACTCTTTCAATGTCACTTGTAATTGACAAACTGGAATTTTCAAATTAGTCTTTGCAAATAACCTTTGAATCTTCACCATCAATTACAATTCCCTGACGGTTGTTAATTGGGCATAGATTCAAATC
>ERZ791611.1867-NODE-1867-length-11687-cov-2.806052_pt1 | contig 11687 bp, 9 predicted proteins | sample MGYA00510275_ERZ791611 | MGnify/ENA primary metagenome ERZ791611 (study PRJEB30046, sample SAMN00791912) | human gut metagenome | study: EMG produced TPA metagenomics assembly of the A metagenome-wide association study of gut microbiota in type 2...
CGCCAAGGTCTCGGGCAAGCCCGGACTTTGGCTCGTCGTCTATACAAAAAAAGACAATCAATTTCTTATGTGAAATCAACTGTCTTTCCTATCATCTTTGCTTTTTCTTTTTTTGGCGGGGACATGTGGGAATCGAACCCACCCGGGACTTCTTCTTTAAGCCCCACACTGGTTTTGAAGACCAGGAGACACACCAGTCGCCTTTCTGCCCCCAAAATCACTCAGACCATACACTCATGCAGTTCTTCCTGCTCGATCCCGGTCTGTTCCATCAATCCGACGATCTGCGCCCTGTTCTCAAGTCCGGCGCACCATGCCAGTCCGCAGCCGGCAGAGATCATCCTCGGAACCGGGATCAATCTCCCCGGAACCGCTGCGTTTTTACACGCTTTTTCCATCGCCATCGCATCTGCCGTTGTATGAAATGTCACGACCAGTTTTAATTCTTTCTGTCTCATCCTCTACTCTATCACGATTTCAAATCCATCTCCACTTTCCGTGGAAACTGCCTTTCTGCCGTGATCCTTTGCATATTTTTCCACATTCATTTTCTGATGCGGTTCTGTCACAAGAATTTTAACAGATTCATCGGAATTTTTCAATGCCTCCGCCGTCAGCATCAACGGTTCCGGACAGGAAAGTCCTCTTGCGTCTACTATTTTCATGGCTGATTCCCTCCTACGCTTCTTTTCTTTTATTCGTAAATGCGATCACAAAACAAACGACGATGCAGATCACAAGCGCGATCTTTCCGTTGGTCGTCACTGCTCCCGCCACCAGTTCTTTCGTCTCCGGATTCAGGGACGTTCCGCTGGAAGCCAGTCCGAAATTGTGGCAGAGCGCCGCCCCGACAAACATTCCGAGAACCGTCACTGCGGAATCGGAAGATCCCTGTCCTGCCAAGATCAGCTGGCGCAGCGGACATCCCCCTGCCAACACTGCCGCAAATCCGACCGCATACATTCCAAGAATATTCCACAGATGTTCGGAATGGGCGATCACACCCGGTGTGTTGAATCCCAACACGAAATTGCCGCTCACAAGATTGTACACAAGCATCACCGCAAATAATCCGACGATCACGGTCAGCAGATCAAAATTTTTCATCAGGATCACGTCGCGGATACCGCCTGCAAAGCACATTCTGGATTTCTGTGCAAACGCTCCGAAGATCAGCCCGCCGATCAGAGAAAGGATCAGCGGCGCATGCATGCTTCCCGGACCGGATTCACTGGATTTCAGAAGCGACGTAAACACACTCAGCAGCAGCACGCCCACCATCAGCGCCGGCAGTACCATGCCGCCTGTTTTATTCGTCACATAGGCGCGTCCCAGACTGAACCCTTTCTTCAATGCAAACGCTCCGGTTCCCACGCCGAGGATAAATCCGATCAGCGCCACCCACGCATTTCCGTCGCCCGCGGACATTCTGAGGACCATACGCAGCGGACAGCCTAAGAATACAAGCGATCCGATCATAATGATCATCCCAAGCACAAAACGGATCATCGGAGATGAACCCCCGGTGGAACGATATTCTTTTGTTGCAAATGAAATGATAAACGCACCGAGCACCAGTCCGATGATCTCCGGTCTCGCATACTGAACGACCTCCGCCTGATGCATCCCAAGCGCACCTGCCATATCACGGATGAAGCACGCGATACAAAATGCCATATTCGCCGGATTTCCATAGATGGCAAGACATACCGCCACAAGTCCGCATACGATGCCCGCCAACGCAAGTTTTTTCTTTGAGTCTGATAAATTCATAGCCTATTACTCTCCTTTTCCTTTTTGTAGAATGCCTGTGCCAAACTGTCGGCACAGCAGACTGTTATTCGGCGATCTCCCGGATCGCCCGGATGGCGTCCTCCACTTCCGCCTCCGTATTGTAATGGGAAAAACTGAATCGCACCGCGCCTTGTTCTACATTTCCGAGCGCTTCGTGCATCAGCGGCGCGCAATGTCCGCCGGGTCTGGTCGTGATCCCATAGGTCATAAGCAATTCATCGCTGACCTCCGCAGAATCATAGTCCCTCACATTCAACGAGACGATCGGACAGCGGTCTTTTTGAGAAAAATCGCCGTACACCGTCACGCCCGGAATCCGCGACACACCGTCATAGAATCTCCTCATTCGTTCCAGAGCAAGATTGCCAATCGTTTCCAAACCTGTTTCTTCTATATAATAGAGTGCGGCGTTGAGTCCTGCGATCCCATGACCGTTGAGCGTGCCTGCCTCCAACGCGGTCGGCATCTGCGGCGGATGATCTTTATTGTATGTATCGATCCCGCTTCCGCCCCGTTTCAGCGGACGGATCTGCACTCCCGGACGCACATACATCCCACCGGTTCCCTGCGGTCCGAGCAATCCTTTATGTCCGGTGAAGCATAACACGTCAATCTGCATTTCCTGTACGTCGACCGGCACATGCCCCGCTGTCTGCGACGCATCCAGTACAAACAATACTCCGTGCTTTTTTGCGATCGCGCCGATTTTTTTCGCATCGTTCAGATTTCCCGTCAGATTGGATCCGTGGGTACAGATGATCGCTTTTGTATTTTCCCGGATCGCCGCTTCCAGTTTCTCATAAGAAATATTTCCTTTTTCATCACATCCCAGGATCGTCACTTCTGTCCCCGTCTGTCCACACGCATACAGCGGGCGAAGCACCGAATTATGTTCCATCGCCGTTGTGATGACATGATCTTCCGGATCGATCAATCCCCCGATCACCGTATTCAGACTTTCCGTCGCATTCGACGTAAATACGATCTGCCGCGGATCTTCGCCGTGAAACAGCCGGCACAACTGCTCCCGCGTCTCATAGATCACACGCGCCGCGCCAAGAGACGCTTCGCTCGCCCCACGTCCGGCGTTTCCAAGCGTGCCCATCGCACGGACGACCGCTTCCGCCACCTGCGGCGGTTTCTGCATCGTCGTCGCCGCATTATCCATATAAATCATTCTCTCACCTCGTCTGTCCTCTGCATCTTCCCTTTCTTTAGTATACGAAATTCCTCTCCTTTCGTCTAATCGAAAGGTATAATAAAACAGACTACTTATTGATAAAATCTATAAGCAGTCTGTCGCACTTCATTCTTTTTTTCAGGAAATCTTCCTTATTTCTGCTCCGAAACCGGATACATTTTACGGATCAGCTTTAAAAAGCGGCTTGCTCCGGCAGAAAGCTGAAAATTTTTGTTATAGACGGCATAAATCTCCCGTGTGCTTCTCTCTTCTCCCAAAGAAAATGCAAGCACCTGTCCGCTACTCACCGCATCCTGTGCCGACAATGCGGATAAGATCGAAATCCCCATTCCGCTTGCGACCGACCGTTTGATCGTCTCCGGATTTTCGATGCTGGCGATCACCTGGAGTTTCGATTCCTCAATCCCGGCTCTCTGCAAAAGTTTCATCGCTTCCTTTCTCGTGCCTGACCCCTCTTCCCGTAAAAGCATCGGCTCACCTGCGATCCATTCCAGCGCGCTGCCGCTCTGTTTCCGGTTCTGATATTTCACGGAATTCGGTGTGATCACGATCAGTTCGTCCTCATAAAACGGAACAAATTCGCAATATTTCCCTGCCGCATCCGTTCCCGTCAGTCCGATATCCGCCCTGCGCGCCGCCACTTTCTCGACAACCCTCGCGCTGTCGCTCTCAAGAATGCGGAACTGCTCCATCGGATACAGGCTTCGGAAACGCATCAGGATATTCGGAAGAAGATACTGCGCCGGAACCGTCGACGCCGCGATCGTAAAATATGGTTTCTCGCCGCGTTTTTCTTTTTTTCCGAATTCCTGCTCGATCTGCGCCGTCAAAAGTACAATCTGTTTTGCATATTCATACAGACGCTTCCCCGACTCGGAAAGTTCCACTTCTTTTGTGTTGCGGATCAAAAGCCTGCTGCCCAATTCTTTCTCAAGCGCCGAAATATGTGCGCTCACGGTCGGCTGTGTCAAATACAACGACTTCGCCGCTTTGGAGAAACTATTTTTCTCCGCCACCTCCACAAAAGCTTCCAACTGTTTCAAATTCATCTTCCTCGCACCCTCTCACTTTCCGCCCCGTTTTTTCTCGTCACCCGAATCCGATCCGTGTGATCCAAGATCAGCTTCGCCTGTTTGCGTCCGCATGCCAAATGATCCCGCAATTCGGAAACTGTGATCTTTTCCCGTTCGGAAAGCTGCGCTTTGATCCATGACACCGCCTCATCCAGATCCCGCTTTCCTGCATAAATCCCGTCATCCAGACGTACGATCTCCTCTTCCTCTTCCAGATAAGTGAGGAAATCTTCCGTCGCGTTTTCCGGCAATACATCTGACATTTTATTCTTTTTTATTTCCTGTTCCAATATTTCCCGCAAAGATTCCACCGACGCTTTTGTAAACTGAAATCCCGCTTGTTCAAGTTCCTTTTCAAACGCTTCTCTGCATCTCCGAAAAGCAACATTTTGTTGCATTTTATATGTTCTTTCGACAAGATACCCACGCTCTGCCAGAAAATCCGACTCGTTTTCCAGATATGCAAGATAGGAATCCCATGCCTGCTTCCGTTCTCCCTCGGAAATCCCGGCGTTTTCCGCTTCCTGAAGAAATACAATTCTTGCTTCCGAAATACTCACACCTCTTCGGAACGGACGCGTCTTATAACTTGCTTCCAAAAGTCCCGAAATTGTCCGGCGAAGCCATACTTCTTTTTTCCGATGACAGAACAGATTTCCGAACTGCAAAACGTTTCCCGTCTCGATAAGCGCCGCAAGAAGCTCCTGCAAATATTTCTCTTCGATACGGAGCCGATCTGCCAGTCTTTTCTCCGTACAGAATACGCCTCTGTCTGAAAAAATCGCCTGCTCCAATCGTTCCGATTCCGTTCCGTTTTTCAATATGTTCAGTTCTTCCAACACATCCGGTCGGAAACGTCTCCGTTTCTTTTGATCCACATGCAGGATTTCTCCGCCGCCGATCGTCTCAAGTGGCGAATAGTACCGCACGACAAACCGGTCTCCCCGGACAAACGCCGCATCCGCCTCCAGCTGAAGCTGAACATAGGCTGATTCCCCGGGTGCCAGGACATCCCGATCCAAAAGCACCGCGCGACAGAGCACTTCCGTTGTTCCGCAGTACAGATGCAGTCTGCTCCGGTTTTCCAAAAGCCGTTCCGCCCCCGGAAGCAAATGCAGTTTCACAGCAAACAGCCGACTCACTTCCAACGTCCCCGGCGTCGCCAGCACGCATCCTCGGTGCAGAAGTTCCTTTTTCACACCGGAAAGATTGCACGCCGCCCGTTCCCCTGCTCTGCAAAAATCGGTTTCTTCTTCATATACCTGCAAGTTCCGCACACGGCAGATTTCCCCGCCCGGATAAAGTTCCAGCTCATCGCCCTTTTTCAAGCTGCCGTCCATCACCGTACCGGTCACGACCGTGCCGAATCCGTCTTTGGAAAACACCCGATCTACAAACAACCGGAATCCCCGCGTTCCGAACGCCGTTCCGTTTTCTCCTGCGATCTGCATCGCGGTCCGCGTGATCGTCTCGATCAGTCTTTCGATACCCTCCCCGGTCACTGCCGACACTCGTAAAAGAGGTGCGTCCGCAAAACAGCATCCGTCCATCTCATCCAATTCCTCCCGGATCTCCTGCTCCGCAAATTCCAACCATTCCGCATCCACAAGGTCGCATTTGTTCAGCACAATGATCCCATTTCGGATCCCCAGTTCCGAGAGAATATCGATATGCTCCCGGGTCTGCGGCATGATCCCCTCATCGGCTGCGATCACTAACAACACCAGATCCATTCCCGGTGCTCCCGCCGCCATGTTCCGGATAAATTTCTCATGTCCGGGGACATCGATGACCCCGGCGCGCATCCCATTTTCCAGATCCATCCAGGTAAATCCCAGATCGATCGTGATCCCTCTGCGCCGTTCTTCTTCCAGCCGATCCGTCTCCCGTCCGGTCAGCGCGCGGATCAGCGCCGTTTTTCCGTGGTCGATATGCCCTGCCGTCCCGATGATGATCGGTCTCATCGCTCCTCCTCCGCACACATTTTCCCGGAAAATATTTCCGCCTCTTTCAGCATCCGCACAAACTCCGACGCATACTCCATTTCAAATGTGCGCGCATCCACGAGTACATTTTCATCTTCTATGCGCGTCACGACCGGGATCGGAAGTCTGCGAAGCCGCCTGCTCAATGTCTCCGCGCTGATCTTTGACGGACGGATCCCCACCGCCATGCTCGGAAGTTCCGTCACCGGAAGCGCGCCGCCGCCCACCTTGGATCTGCATGGATATAAGGCGATCTCCGCGTCAAATGCAGCCTGTTCCAGCAAAATCTTCAATTCCGCCGCATCTTCGGCAATCTCTTTTTCATTTTGCGTCAGCATCCGCAAGGTCGGTATCCGCACGAGAGCCCGTTCCATAGAGCGGTACTCTAACAGGATCGTTTCCAGAAACGCCGCCGTGATCTTGTCGATGCGAAGTGCGCGGAACAAAGGATTGGAACGCATTTTCTCAATATATTCCTTTTTTCCTGCGATGATCCCCGCCTGCGGACCGCCAAGCAGCTTATCTCCGCTGAAGCAGACAATGTCCGCCCCGCGGCGCAGCGCATCCTGTACGTTCGGCTCACCCGGCAGACCGTACTTTGTCAGGTCGAGAAGCGCGCCGCTCCCCAGATCCTCGACCAGAGGGATCCCGTATTTCTCTCGCAGCGGTGTCAGCTGTTCGATACTCGTCTCCTCGGTAAACCCGATGATCCGGTAATTACTCGTGTGAACTTTTAGAATTGCTTTTGTCGTTTCCGTCACCGCAGTCTCATAATCTGAAAGCCTTGTCCGGTTCGTCGTCCCCACTTCCACAAGCCCGGCTCCGCTTTGTTTCATCACATCCGGAATCCGAAACTGACCGCCGATCTCCACCAGCTCGCCGCGGGAGACGATCACCTCTCCGCCCTGCGCAAGCGTACACAAAATCAGGAGCAGAGCCGCCGCATTATTGTTCACCGCAACAGCAGCCTCCGCCCCCGTGATCTCGCACAATATGTTCTCAATCTGTCCGCACCGTTCCCCCCGGCATCCGTCTTCCAGATCATATTCCAGATTGCAGTAGCCGCTCACTGTCTCCAGCACGCGGGACGCCGCTTCCTTTCCAAGGGGCGCTCTGCCGAGGTTCGTATGCAGGATCGTCCCGGTTCCGTTCAACACCTTTTTCAGCCCGGGCGACTGCATCTTGAGAAGCCGCGCTCCGATCCGGACAGTCAGCACATTCTCACACTCCGCTGACTGTCCGGGTTCTGCGGCATCCTGCGCGCAAATTACATTTAAGAGTACGTCAGCTTCTGCCGTCCCCTCCGTCTCCCCTTCCGGAAGCTGCGCGATCCGTGCGCGCAGCTCTGAAAGTTCCGCGCGCACTGCTTCCCTCACACACTCGTATCCGTATACGGGTATATACTGCCGGATCCCGTCTGTCTCCAACAACATGTCCACTTTCGGGATCCTGCGGTACCATTCCTGTTTTTCCATCTGTTTTCTCCTGTCTGTTTACAGAAGCCGGATCCATTTCTCACTGCGGGCTTTGACCGTCCCGATGACGGACGCTTCCGTTTCCGGATTCCGCGCTCTCAATTTCGCAACGATCACATCTGCATCCTGAGGCGGCACACTTACCAGAAGCCCCCCGGATGTCTGCGGATCATACATCAGATCCAAAAGCGCCTCCTCGGTCGTTCCGGCGTCGACCATCTCCTCCGTATGTTCCCGGTTGCGGTAGGCTCCCGCCGGAACCAATCCCATACTTGCGTAAGATTTCGCTTCTTTGATCAGCGGGATCTGTTCCGGATACAATTCCAGCGTCACCTCGCTTGCCGACGCCATCTCCGCACAATGTCCGAGCAGACCAAATCCGGTCACATCGGTACATGCCGAAATCTCATATCGCTCAAACACTTCTTTTGCATTTTTATTTAACGACGACATCACGCGAACCGCATCCTTGGCGGCTTCCTCCGAAGCCATCTGCGCTTTCACCGCAGTGTTGACGACGCCGCTTCCGATCGGTTTGGTCAGGATCAGAGCGTCTCCCGGTCTGCATCCGTAATTTTTCCACACTTTTTTTGGATGTACGAATCCGGAGACACACAGCCCATACTTCGGCTCGTTATCCTGGATCGTATGTCCGCCCACAAGAACGGCTCCTGCTTCTTTTACCTTCTCTGCGCCTCCGCGCAGGATCTCTCCCAATATCTCAATATCCAGACAGTTTGGAAACGCCGCGATATTCAGCGCGATCTTCGGTTCTCCGCCCATCGCGTAGACGTCGCTCAGCGAATTTGCCGCTGCGATCTGTCCGAATGTATACGGATCGTCCACTACCGGCGTGAAAAAATCTACGGTCTGGATCATTGCGATTTCTTCTGTGATCTGATAGACTGCGGCATCATCCGATGTCTCCAGTCCCACCAGGAGGTTTTCATCCTGGAATTTCGGCAGCTTGCCCAGAACCTGGGCAAGGGTCTCAGGACCGATTTTGGCCGCTCATCCGGCGGTACTGCTCATCTGAGTCAGACGGATCTCTTCTCTTGTCTTCATCTGTGAATTTCTCCTTTCTCCGAACATCCGGTCGGCGTCATTCTCTGCTTACGGGCGGATGATCTTATCTGCCCGGTTCATCGCTTCCACGATCGCATACATATTCGTCACGCTTCCGACCTGCAATTTTTCTTTCAGACTGTAATAATCCAGACAAGTTCCGCAAGTTAAGATCTCCACGCCCTGCGCCTCCAGATTCTTCAGATCTTCCAGCGTATCTGCCCCCTCGCATGTCAGCACTGCGCCGCCGTTGTAGAATAACATCTGCTCAGGCAGTTCGTCCAACTGGGTCACTGCAAAAATAAATCCTTTGATCAGCACTTTTCCCAGTTCATCATTTCCGCTTCCCATCCGGTCGGAAGACACAACGACGATCGTATGTTTCTTCTCTTTTCCGGCAGTCTTCTCTGCCTGTTTTTCTTCTGCTTTTTCTTCCGTATCCCTTTCTCCGGTCGTGCCATCCCCCGCCAGACGGATTGCCACGCGGTACTTTCCCTCGGAAATCTGTTCGCTCGCCACATCGCCGCCCGCATTTGCCGCCATCTTGGATACATTCTGCACTGCGATCTCATTGTCCACAAAGACTTCCAATTCTCCGCTTCCGTTCAGCTCTGCCAACGCTTTTTTCGTCTTGATCACCGGGATCGGGCAGGCATCCCCCATCGCGTCTACTGTAATCATAAACCTCATCCCCTTTCCTGTTTTTCGCACTTATAGATGTATTCTATCACTGAATCCCAAAAGAGTAAAGAGGACTGACACGCCTCGACTCATTCTCATTGCGCATCAGCCCTCTGTTCTTCTCTTTTCGTTTCCTACTTCCATCCATCCGGAAGATACTTCGCCGTTGCCGCGATCATATCATCCACAAGCTGTCTGATATCTTCCTCTTTACAATTCTTTCCTTTGACGATCGGATCGTTCAAAAATGCTTTGACTACCAGTTCTTTATCGCATGTAAGCGCCGCCTGCAAGGTGTATGCATGATTTTCAACATGCGGCATGATCAGCGTCTTTACATTTCCCGGGATTTCCCCTGCCACGACCGGACGGATCGCATCCCGCTCAAATACCGCGTTTGTCTCCACGATCGCATCTGCCGGAAGATTTTTGATCTGTAAATTCGTATTCGGAATGTTGACGTTACTTACCATTCTTCGCAGTCCGCAGAGCGCTTTGATCAGCTGAATGCCCTCCTCGCCGGTCGGCTTCAATTCTACCTGCTCTTCTCCCGCTACTAATTTACGACTCTTCTCCAGTCTGTTTTTCAGATCTTCTTTTCTCCAGTCAACCGTTGTCAGCCCGAACTTCCATCCGGTCACAGTCTCCGGATCGTTCAAATATTCATTTCCCGGCATAAATTCTGCCAGATGACGGTCTCCCGCCGCAGCGATCATGCCGTAACGACGGAACAGATCGAATTTCACGCGATGCGCGCACTCAAAACTGGAATTCATCCAATGCTTGTCGCGCTCATGGTGTCCCTCCTCGTAATGTGCGTCGATATATTCTTTGTAAACCGGGAACAGGTCGATCCCTTTGTAGGACGCATAGTCAAACCATGTAAAGTGATTGATTCCAAGTACATTGACCTGGATCTCGGAACGGTCGATCTCTTCGACGCCGAATTTCTGCTCCACGATCTCTTTTAATACTTTTTGTGTGCCGAACACTTCATGGCAGCATCCGAAAGCTTTGATCTGCGGAAATACATGATACAATGTTTTCACACAAAGGCTCATCGGATTGGTGTAGTTGATGACCCATGCATTCGGCGCATGATCGCGGATCGCCTCGGCGATCTCCACATACATCGGGATCGTACGGAGCGCACGCATGATCCCGCCCGGTCCTGCGGTGTCTCCGACCGACTGGTAAATACCGAGACGTTCCGGCATATGTACGTCCACAGCCATTTCGTCAAATGTTCCCGGCAAGATCGAAAGAACGACAAAATCCGCGCCATCCAGCGCCGTCTGAATACTGTCGTACGCTTCGTACTCCCATTTTCCGACAGCATCTTCTCTTGCCGTCACCTGATTTCCGATGATCTTGTTCGCTTCCGCCGCCTTTTTATCAATGTCGTACAGGCGGATCGTTCCTCTCATATCCGGCTCCAGCGCAAGGTCTGTCATAAAAGTCCACGCCCAACCGCGAGATCCTCCTCCGATATACGCGATCTGCACATCTGACATTTTTCCATTTTGATACTTCATACTCGTATCCCCTTCCATTTATTTATCGTAAATTCTTTTGTATCTACTGGACATTATACTGATATATAGTATAATATTCTTATAAAATTTCACTCTTTTTTATTATTTTTCCAACTATATTATCTTTTTGATTTTTTCTTAAAACGAATCGGCGCCGTGTATTTTCCTTATCCCGGCACATGCCGGATCTGTTTTAGGATGGTAAGGAGGCCGCCTATGCGTAATATTGTTTACAAAGAATCCGACGTCGGTCTGACGATCGACCGCATTGTCCGGAATTATGATTTTGACATGCCACACAAACATGTCCATGAAGAATATGAAATCTACTATCTCGTAGACGGTGAACGCTACTACTTCATCGAGAATCAGATTTATCATGTCAAAAAGGGAACTCTCGTTTTCATCGACCGGAATCAGATCCATAAGACGGGACAATACGGCGACTCGCACCACGAACGGATTGCCATTGAATTAAAGGAAGAACCATTTTCTTCTTTTCTCGCCAGTACCGGCGAACTGGTTCTTTCCGATTTCTTCCGCAGAAATCAAGGGGTACTCGAACTCTGCCCGAAAAATCAGGAATATGTTTTCTCTCTTTTAAATGGGATCGCCGCCGAGATCCACACAAAAGATCCCGGTTACCGAATGATGGCGATGACCAAGCTTGCACGGCTTTTGTTCTTTGCACAGCGGTTTTGGGACAACAACCGCCTGAATGCCGGAACAACTTCGATCTCTACCACTGCAACACACCAGAAAGTCTCCGAAGTTGCCTCTTATATCACGGATCATTATGACGAAGCCTGCTCTCTCGATGATGTCGCCCGTCACTTTTATATCAGCAAAAGTTACCTCAGCCGGATTTTCAAAGAGAT